>Ga0136557_1001747_pt1 | contig 13410 bp, 8 predicted proteins | sample AntRauTorckE6832_FD_104796 | JGI IMG/M metagenome (GOLD analysis project Ga0136557, IMG submission 104796) | Saline lake microbial communities from Rauer Islands, Antarctica - Metagenome Torckler E6 #832 | ecosystem: Environmental > Aquatic > Non-marine Saline and Alkaline > Saline | place...
CCATCCGCAACCACAATCGACCGTTGGGCAGAACCTCACGAAGCTAATCCACCAAAACAAGGATTGAAACGTGTATTGTTATTCGGTTGATCGGGTATATCAGCCCTCACGAAGCTAATCCACCAAAACAAGGATTGAAACGCGTGATTTCTCCTGTATGGATATTAAATGGGAGCCTCACGAAGCTAATCCACCACAACAAGGATTGAAATTAAGAGATTCTATGAAACGGCATCCGCTCGAAATTCAAAGTGGGCAACCTGCAGCTGGATGTTGGTATTTCGGTGGGATGGGAGCCGGCCCGCAACCGGGTGGACTATTTGATTGGGAGTTTTTGATTTAACTGAAGCTGATCTGATATAAACAGTCAGGATTAATTGTTGTTATTCAGCTCATTGTCATCACCCCGTATAAATCCAATAAGCTGCTCGCGGTTGGCGCTCGATTTGATTTGAACTTCTTTCTTTCGCGCGGCATCTGGCGATTCAAAGGACTCCTTGTACATCAGATTCCAGGGAAGGCCGGTCTTCGTATGCTTGTTCTTTCCGGTATTGTGCCTGTTCAGGCTCTTCTCCAGATTGGAGGTTTTACCCACAAAATAGCGATCTACAAGAGGGCTGTAAAGTATATAGACAATAGTTTTCATGAGATTAAATACCGGCGATTCTGAAAAAGTATTGTTAGGTCGGTCTAAATGTAAGCATGAAATTTTTGTAAATATTAATTATTCACATTCATTCTGTTTCGCTCATCTTATTTCAAAAAAACTGATCGTTCTAAGAGTGTAGTGCTTTAAGCTAAGTTGAAGTCAATTTCCCGGAAGCCAACTCCTGTCCTTAATGAACAGATCTGATTTTATTTTAAATATGCTCAACACGCTTTTGGGGTATTTGCAGGCTCAAGCATGTTTAGATGTTTAGACTTGAAAGAGTAAGTATAAAATGTGAGGCTGGTGAAATTTGGCGAGGTGCGTTCGCCTAATGCGCCGAGGGTTATTGTGTGAAACTTGCCTGCATTGGGCTGTTTATATTAGTGTTTTAAGAAAAGTTTGGTGTAAAAATGCAGGTGGTTAAGTATTACTCAGCAGCACCCGTTTTTCTGAATGGGAGGGCATGGATTGCTGCCGTATGAGCAGTAGACACAGCAATCGTCCTCCTTTGGTTTTGATACTTCTCCACAAGACGGGCATTCCCAGAAAAATTGGCAAGAGTCTTTCGGCATGGTTTCAGAAAAGGATTCAGAACAAGCCGGGCACGTGATCACGGATTCATTTTCAACTACCATGGAGCTACGATTAATTAAATTAGACGGTAAGGTTGATTCGCAGTACCCTGCTCATCTTATTCGAAATGGGCTTTCAGATCCTGCAATAGCGCATGATAAATAGGATTGCAGAGCTCCGCAACTCTTTCTTCTTTTTCATTGTCCCAGTCAGACTTCCACTCCACAAAAGCTGAGCCTGTATCTGTGACCGGAAAAACGGTAACGGATCCCACGTAGCCATTCACGTTATCTTTGGCAACAGCACCAGGCCCATCATCTATACTGTATGAAAGTGTTTTAGCTTCGTTATTGAGTGACAGCAATGTCTCGTGAAACGCACCGTTCAGCACTCGTTTTGCACCGGGTTCATCGCCATCTTTATTCCCGACTTTTTCAACATCTTCAACTACATTTTTACTCCAGGAGAGATCGTGGAAATCATTTAGCTTTTCCCAGACTTTTTCAGCGTTCGCATTCACAACGGTTGAGTTATAGCATCCCATATTGTACGGATTTTATTAAACATTAAGATCGCAGGACGTCGAATCCATATGCTAACAGGTATCCGAAATTATTCCATCACAAAAGGGTCACTCTTGTGTTGAAAGAGGGTGATAATACGGGCGCCTGTTGCCAGATGACAGTTTTATATGTTGGTACTGTTACAAAGAATGCAGAGAATAGCCTTAGTCTATGTTTAAACAGATCATGAACTGAAATCAGTGTAACAAAATAAGTGATATTCTATAAACGTCAAGCTGTGTTGCTTTTTCTTTTGATGCGATAGGCCGAACCGGTGGGATAATTTTAGCAGATAAAAAAATTAGGTATCGATCCGTGAGTAAAGCAGTTTAATTTGTTCGATTCTGTCCAGCATAGATCTGTCGGTGTTCTCCTCAAAATGTTGGATGTAGTGCTCAAGATTACCGTGAGCAAAAAAATCGTATGTAACCTGCTGGCTGTCGAATCTGGATACGGCAGATTTGAACAGTTCATTGCCCTCTGTTTCTTGTTCTGAGTTTAGCTTTGTGAGTGCAAGAAAGACGATTTGATTCACAGTCCACTGGTGATTTGGTCCGAGCAGATCTTTGAAAATGGAGTGCGATGTTTCAAATTCTTTGATTGCTTCGTCATACTTACCTGCTAAATAGTAAAAAAGGCCCAGACTGGCATGTCCTTGTGCAGCCATATGGCTGTGTTCGCCATGCCGCGTAATTTTGGCATAAAGCATATCTTTCCCGGCTTCAATAGCCCGCTCGTAGTCTTTTTGATGGACGAAAAGATACATCACGTTGCTTTTCAGTTTCAGGCTATTAGGGTGCAGCTCGCCGTATATGGAAACCGCCTCCTCAAGAGCCGTGTTATAATATCGGTAAGCCTCATCATATTCTTGTCGCGCAAGGTGCAGGTTGGCAATACTGTTTAGTGCAGATCTGTGGATATCATATCTTGAAAAACCATTCAGTTCAATTTTATTCAGTAAATCCAGATAGATATCCTCAGCAGTTTCAAAACGGTTGAGCGCCTTGTAAGCCTGAGCCAGGTGCAGCTGAACATTCAGTGCCTGCCGGCTATCGGGGCGATGTTTCTGCTCGATTTCCAATGCCTGTGAAAATGTTTGGCGAGCCTGTTCTGCCCGGTCTGTATTTAGCAGACACGACCCGAGCCAAAGAAGCAGATCCGACTGCTCCTGCCAATACTGATCCGGGTCTTTTGAGAAAAACAGCAATGCTTTGTTTAAATACCCCTCTGCTTCAAAAAACTTACGGTGCAATGTGAGGATATGTCCAAGTTGAAGCGCCGTTTGTGCAGTATGCAGGCTGTGTTGGGGATAATGGGACTGTGCAATAGAGTCGGCTTTAAAATAAATCACTTCTGCATTCTCGTAGTTTCCCAACCGCGTGGACGCGTTGCCTAACGTGCCGAGCAGCTCAAGCTGAACCTCAGGGTTCATGTCGAGGTCATTGAACCGGTTTTGTCCCCGCTGGAGAAGTGCAGCCGCCGTAAGAATCCCCTCTTCGTTCTCTATCGGGTCCGATACATCAAAGAGTTCAACGATGAAATCGGTGACCGTTCGGGCCGTTTCCGCTTCCATCTCGGTCTGGTTTATATGCCGGCTGATCGTTTGCAGATGGTATGTTAAAAAACTTGTAACAAAAATCAGTGCAAAAGTGGCAGCAGTTAATGTCTTTCTGTTCCTGTAGATGTATTTTTTGGCCCTGTAGACCTTGCTTCCCTTTCCTGCCAGCACAGGCTGATGGGCCAGAAACCGCTGAATATCACCAATGAGCTCCCGGACCGTTTCATATCGCAACTCCGGCTCTTTCCGCAGCGCTTTCAGAATAATGCTCTCCAGGTCAGGCGGAATCGAACCGATGGCTGGATTTGAATAGTTTGCGGGCCTGGGAGGTGGTTCTGTCTGAACGATTTGTTCAATCTCAGGTAACGATTTACCCTTGAATACGAACGGTTTTTTATCGGTAAGAAGCAGATATAGCAGTACACCAAGGCCGTATACATCGGTGGAAGTAGAGGGGGCGGACGACCGAAACTGTTCGGGAGCCGCAAATTCCACACTTGCCACGTGATAACCCTCACGGGTCTGAACTATAGCCTCTTCATCCAGCTCGTTGTTGAGGAATTTGGCAATGCCAAAGTCCATCACTTTTACCCTTCCCTCTTCAGTAACAAAAATATTCTGTGGCTTCAGGTCTCTGTGAATGACCAGTTTTGAGTGTGCATGCTGAACGGCGTTACAAATCTGAAGAAACAGGTTGAGCCTGTCATTAAGTTGCAGTGAATGGTTTTGGCAGTAGCAATCCACGGGCGTTCCGTCCACATATTCCATAATCATGTAGGGGACACCCTCATCGGTAATGCCACCATCCAGAAGGCCGGCGATATTGGGATGGTTCAATCGGGCCAGTATCTGTTTTTCGCGGCTAAACCGATCCCTCATGGTGGACGAATAAAAGCCTCCCCTCAGAAATTTGATAGCAACCTGATGCTCAAACTCACCATCGGTGCGTTCGGCCAGGAAGACCGACCCCATACCTCCTTCACCCAGTATGCTGGTAATGGTATAGTGGCCAATTTGTTGACCGACAACCGGTGAGGTACCACTGCCTTTAAGACTTTCTTCCCATATCTGTTGGAAAAATCTTGACCGCGACGATGTTATTGTCTCTAAATATTCTTCATCCTCTGCTTTTTCAATAGACCGGAGGTAGTCTCTGGCATCGGCCAGGAGTTCAGGCTGATTAGAACATTCGTTTTCAAGGAATGCTTCCCGCTCTTCTTTGGCAAGCTCAAGTGCGTTGTCGATCAGCCGGTTAACTTCACTCCAATTGGAATATAGATTCATTATAAAATGAGTATTGTTCGTGTGTTACACCTGGACGTCCTTTCTTTTATTTTAAATGCGTAAAAAATTCGGGTTTGCCCCAATCATTCCTTTATTTCAAATGCCGGTACAGCAGTCCTTTCGCCTTGGCCCAGTCGCGGGTCACCGTATTCGTTGAGATGCCCATCACTTCAGCCGTTTCCTCAATGGTTAGCCCGCCAAAAAAACGGTAGTCCACTACATCAGCCATTCGTTTGTCTACAATTCGAAGTTGCTGCAATGCCTTATCAAGCGAAAGAATCTCTTCGGCTTCTTCGTCCGCCGGAATCAGTTCATCGATGTAGGTCTGTTTGGTGATGTCACCTCCCCGCTTTTGCGCCAGCCGTTTCCGCGCGTAATCAACAAGAATCTGTTTCATACAGATGGCTGCAACTCCATAAAAGTGAGACCTGTTTTTCCAGTCGATCCGGTCATTATCCACCATATTAATAAAAACTTCGTGAACAAGATCGGTTTGAGAAAATGTATGTCCTGCCCGCTCAAAATTCATTTGCCGCATGGCAATATCTTTCAGCTCATCATAGACTTTGGAAAACAGGCGATTGTAAGCCTCTCCAGAATGACTTTCACTTACTTTGATGAGGATTTGTGTAACATCTTTGGCCATCGGGAAGCGGATGAAAGTGTTAATCTGCACTTGATCAGGTGCAATATTTCCAATTTCAATGAAAAACGCTATTTAAAAAAAAAATTAATCAAAGAATTCCCCGATAGCTCTGCCTCGGGATAATGAATAAAGCTTTGTATTGTTATATAAAAGGTCAGTATAGCCAGAACTCACAAAGGGGAGGGAGTGTGAGTTTTACATTGATGGAAGATGCTTTATAAATCGTTATAAAAATTAAAAAACCTCCGAAAGTATAGTGCCTTCGGAGGCTTTTTTAATGTAGGCGCTGAGGGATTCGAACCCCCGACCCCCTCGGTGTAAACGAGATGCTCTAAACCAACTGAGCTAAGCGCCCTGATTTCATTCACAGACTTCAAATATAAGGAGCTTTAAATTCCAAGCAAAACTGTTTTTCAGAAAAGTGAAGTTTTTTTCCGATCGTTCCAGATGTTGATTTACCGATTCAAATATCAAAATTCCCAGCTTACTTAATTATGGCTGCAGCGGCCTAACCTGGATATCTGTATAGTGGAAGTTTTTGGGGCATTTCAGCATGTGGACAACAGACGCCGCAAGATCTTCAGGCAGCAGCTTATTTTTGTTGGATTCTGAAAAACCGGTATCAACAGATCCCGGAGAGAGGCAGCTGACCTTAACTCCAAAATCACGAAGTTCCTGGTGGAGTGATTCTGTGATACCCACCACTGCGTGTTTAGTGCCGCAGTAGCAGCTCATTCCGGCAATACCGTTTGTGCCCGCACCCGAGCCGATATTAATAATGTGCCCTTCGTTAGTATTCTTCATCTGAGGGATGACCCGTTTCGTTGTATAAAAGATGCCGTGAACATTCAGGTCGAATAGCTGTCGCCATGTAACGCTCGGCATATCCTCCATCGGTCCGCGATACCCCATTCCCGCGTTATTGATAAGGATGGGAATTGAACCACCCAATTTTTTAACTGTTTTCTCAAACGCTTCATCAACGGAGTTTTCGACCGTGAGATCGGTTTTAATGTGATGATACTGCTCGTGATTGAAATGGTCGGGTGATGTCCGGCTCCAGCCGGCTACGGTCACACCTTCTTCGATGAGAGCTTTTGAAATGGCCAGTCCGATGCCACGGCTGGCTCCTGTTACGATTGCGGTTCTGTTTTGTATGTCCATAATTTAGATTAAGATGATTGTCACTGTGAATGATGGTTGTAAACTGTTTAGAAGTCATCCCGGCATTGAGCCGTGATCTCCCATCCCAGTAATAAGAAAATATATGGTAGTTGCAGAATTTAGAGATTGTGAAGAAATGGGAGATCCCGCATCGGGATGTGGCATTACGAGTTAAACAATGTGGTCTTAAATTTAAAAAAATGCACAGTTCTTTTCACAAATAGGAGATCCCGCGTCTAAGCGCGGGATGACTCACAGGCACAGAATAAGAGTAGATTTTTTAATTCTGATTTCCGTTGTCCATATCAAATCGGTCGGGTCGTTTCCACCGAACAGGATCTTCAGGCGTGGGCACAATGGGATTCTCGTAGTTTTGGAGCATCCGCAGGGCTTCTTCAACGGCGCGTTCCAGCTGAGGATCGTGTCCGTCAATAACTTCCTTCGGGGTCTGCATTACTTCAATGTCCGGCTCAATTCCTTCGCCCTCCACATCCCACTCACCATCAAGATTGTAGAACCCACCGCGTGGCGCAACAAAAAATCCGCCGTCCACAAAAGGCGGTGTGTCCCACGTTCCCACCAGGCCTCCCCAGGTGGTGGTTCCAACCAGCGGCCCGATTTCCATCTTCCGGAAAAGGAACGGCAGAAGGTCGCCTCCGGATCCGGCGCGTTCGTTCATTACCATAACCTTTGGTCCCCAGATACCGGCACCGGGCGTTGTAAATGGCTTTCGGTCGCCCGCTTTGCTGTTAAAGAATCCATGCAGGTCGCGGGCCATGATATCAACCATATAGTCCGCGGCCGATCCACCGCCGTTATTTCGCTCATCGATCACCGCCCCAAGCTTATCCTGCTGGGCAAAGTAGTAGCGGTTGAAGTACGTATATCCGCCCTGACCTGTATTGGGCACCCACACGTAGGCAAGGCGTCCGTCGGACATCTCGTCCACCATTCGCCGGTTTCCTTCCACCCAATCGCGTGTTCGCAGTCCACCTTCATTGCTGATCGGAACGATCGTCACGAGTCGGGCGCCTTCTTCATCAGGTGAATCATTGATCAGAAGCTGAACCTGTCGGTTAGCTGTGCCTTCAAAATTGCTGTAAAAGTTATCATTCGGGTTGATGCTGTTCCCGTTTACAGCCAGGATATAATCTCCTGCATTCACATCAATACCGGGCCCGGATAGCGGAGCCCTGAGATCGGGATTCCAGCTCTCGGCCGTATAGATTTTGTCGATTCGGTAGCTGCCGTTTTGAAGTGAGATATCGGCACCAAGCAGTCCGGCCTGAACTTCTTCAAGATCCGGAAAGTCACCGCCGCCCACGTAAGAGTGTCCAACGGCCGCCTCACCGCTCATGATATCCAGAACATAGTTCAGGTCCGACCGGTGTTTGGCGTGTTCCACCCAGGGGGCGTACCATTCGTAAACCTGTTCCCAGGGCGCGCCGTGCATATTATCCACGTAGAGAAAATCGCGCATGAACCGCCAGCCGTCCCTGAAAATCTGGGTAAATTCCTGCATGGGATTCACTTTTACTTTAATACCTGAAATTTCCAGCGCTCCATCACCAACAGATTTCTCATCTGTGTCTGTTCCTACAATGCCCCAGGTGTCGCCACTTCTGTAAAGCAGGTTTTTCCTGTTGTGGGATACAATAGCGTCATTTATGCTGGCCATAAAAAGGCTGCTCTCCTGCGTGGCGAGGTCATATTTGTGCAGCCGGGTTTCTTCATTGGGAACTGACTCGGTGTAAAAGACGCTGCCACCAGGGCCCGGTATGAGTCCTGTATAATTCCGCTCAGGTATGCCCACGGCCAGTGTTCGTTCTGCGATCCCTTCCGTATCAATAACCACAGTTATCTCCTCTTCAGCTTCGTCGTCCTCAGCCTCGTTATCTTCCGCAGCTGCCACTTCATCATCACTTATCGGAAGAAGCGGTGACGGCTCTCCATCAGCAAGAACAATCAAATAAAGAGCGCGGGTGACAGGCATATTGTAAGAACTCATATCCAGCCAGCCGGTATTCAGGCCGTAATCAGTGCTGGCCAGAAACCAGATATACTTTCCGTCTTCGCTCCATGCCGGTGTGATGGTATCCGACATTCCATCTGTGAGCTGATGCGTCTCACCAGTTTCTACGTTATGCACGTGAAGGGCTTTAAACTGGTTGTCAAGCAGTTTAACATAGGCGATCCACTGGCTGTCGGGCGACCAGATTGGGTTTAATGTGCGGTTTGGATGGGCATATCCGTCGGTGTCGACAAGCTCGGCATCACCGGATTCTATATTCACATACCAAAGATTGTAGTCTGTATCCGTATAGGCGATGTGCTTCCCGTCAGGTGACCATGTGGGCCGGAAATAGAATGTGGGGTTGGGGAGTTCAATCATCCGCGGTGCTTCCAGGCCAAATTGGTCAGAAACTGTAAGCGTGTATTCGCCGCTCTCGTCAGAAAACCAGGCTATTTTATCACCCTCTGGCGACCACACGGGATATCGCTCCGCAGAGGATGAAGAGTTGGTCAGGTTGCGCCAGGTACCATCTTCTTTCGGAACGGTAACAATCTCGCCCCGATATTGAAATACCGCACGCTTTCCGGTGGGAGAAATGGCGGCGTTGTCCAGATCTCCTGCAGACGGCTCCACCCAGCGTGTACGTCCGTAGCTCATGTCGCCTGTCACATGAATTTCAAGCTGTTCGGTGCTGCCCGTTTCAGGGTCCAGAAGATGCAGGAATCCGCCCTGTTCATAGACAACCATGCCAAATCCGGCGTCAATATTCTTTGCGTCAAATTGAGTGTGAAACGTCCACTGGGTCTCTTTTCCCGATTCAGGATTGTACGACCAGATATTGTTGACATAATCTCTTTCTGATAGATAGAACACCTCATCACCAAGCCAGGCGGGGTCGGTATGGCGTTCATTATCCGTGCGGGGTGTTTGCGTAAGCTCATACGAATCGAGGTCCACAATCCAGATGGGTTGGGCCTGTCCGCCGCGGTAATTTCTCCATTCAGGGTCCCAGAACGTGATGGGGTTGTACGCAATGTACTGTCCGTCTGGCGAGATGTCGCCGTTGGCAGCCCGTGGAATCGGAAGAACGGTTGGTGTGCCCCCGTCCGGACTTACTTTCCAGATTCTGTTCGTTTGGGTGGGATGGCCATCACGCGATGAACGGAAGAGAATTTCGCCTTCAGGCGACCAGCCAGTTACCATATCGGTTCCGGGGTGCCAGGTGAGTCGTTCAGGTGAGCCGCCATCAGCTGACACAACATACACATCTGAGTTGCCATCGTACTGACCCGTAAAGGCAACCATGCTCCCATCGGGTGAAAAGTGGGGCGCCATTTCGCCGCCGATATTGCTGGTCAGGCGGGTAGCGTCGCCACCGGCCCTGTCTACTTTCCAGAGATCATAGGCGTGTACAAAAACGATGCTGTTCTCAGAAATTGTGGGTTCTCGCAGAAGCCGGGTGCCTTGTGAAAAGACAGCGGGTGCGGTGATCAAAACAATGAATAGGGCTGAAATAAAGTTGATGCGAGTGGACATAAGGCATGTGTTAGAGGAGTGTTCATTTTCAGAAGGCATCCCGAGGGGCAAAGCCTTCGTTTAATATATAGAAATGACAACAAAGAGCAATTAAGCAGTGGGTCTGAATTGTTTCAGTACGGCGTGAATATCGTCGGTACTCATCTACAGCGTTCAGCTAAGAATAGAGTGGCGATTCCCGCACGAAAAGCTGTATCTTTGCCCTTTAATTGAAATCTTAGTTCGATTAATAAATTAGTTTATTGTAAGTCCCCCTTTCCCGAAGGGTTGCCCGTGGCGAAAAAAAAGGGGGAAATTTGGGGATGTTCAGCTGAACATCGTAAAAATCAATGAACACCCTCTTACCGAAAGCATCCTGGTGGAGAAATCTCCCCTTGTTAGGTGAGACTTCTACATTTGTTTTTATTAATTGAGCTCAGGTATAAATATAAACACAGATCCTAAACCTCTGCCATGCAGATTGAAGCATACCTAACGAAGCAGCTTAAGCGTGTACTTGAACAATTTGATATTGAACCGGATCAGATGCCAGACATTCAGCTTGAAACACCCAGAGACCCCGAGCATGGAGATGTGGCAACCAACCTGGCAATGCAGCTCGCTAAACCACTCCGAAATAATCCGCGAAAAATTGCCGAACAAATCGTTGAAAAATTAGATCTAAATCCGGATTTAATTGAGTCGGCGGACATTGCAGGGCCCGGTTTTATCAACTTTAGATATTCTGATCAATATCTGACGAACGCACTGAAAGAGTTGATTGCTGAGGGTGAAACTTTCGGCCGGTCGGATGACAAGAACGGCAAGAGGGCGCTAGTCGAATTTGTAAGTGCCAATCCCACAGGGCCGCTCACGGTTGGCCACGGACGAAATGCTGTGCTGGGTGATACAGTTTCACGGCTGCTGGAATGGTCCGGTGCCGAGGTCGACAGGGAGTACTATTTTAATAACGCGGGCCGGCAGATGCGAAAGCTGGGGCTCAGCGTAAGGGCGCGGTATCTTCAGGCAATCGGGAAAGACGCGGAACTGCCGGAGGACGGTTATAAGGGTGAATACATCAAGGAAATAGCACAAGTACTGGTGGACGAACACGGCGAAGAATTAGCTGACCGGGAGGATGAAACCATCTTTAAAGAGGCGGCTGAATCGGGTATTTTTGATGATATACAGCATACGCTGAAGCGGATGAATATTGAGATGGACTCCTTCTTTAACGAAAAATCATTATACGACAGCGGAGCTATTGAAAAAACAGTTCAGGCCTTTCGGGAAAAGGAGATGGCGTACGATAAGGATGGAGCCGTTTGGTTTAAAACCACAGAGTTCGGCAAAGATAAAGACACGGTTTTAATTAAAAGCACGGGCGAGCCTACCTACCGGCTCCCGGATATAGCCTATCATGCCAATAAGCTCGATCGCGGTTTTGATCTGTGTATTGATGTATTTGGCGCCGATCATATCGATACCTATCCCGACGTGATGAACGGTATCAAGGTGTTGGGCTACGATCCATCCAAAGTGGATGTCCTGGTCTATCAGTTTGTTACGCTTGTTCAGGATGGCAAACCCTATAAGATGAGTACGCGGAAAGCTAATTTTGTGACGCTTGATGAGCTGATGGATGACGTGGGCGAAGATGTAACGCGGTTTTTCTTTTTGATGCGGTCACCCAATACACACCTGGAGTTCGACGTGGCCCGGGCAAAAGAGACGGGCGAGAAGAACCCGGTATTTTACCTGCAGTATGCTCATGCGCGCATTCAATCAATCCTCAGGAAAAAGGCAGAAATTTCGGACGAAACTGAATCGAAGAAGCTCGAACTTCTTAACCATCCATCAGAAGTTACGCTCATTAAAAAACTGCTCGGGTTTCCTGATGTAATTGCTCTTGCAGCTGAGTATATGGAACCGCACCGGGTCATTACATACCTGAATGAACTGGCATCGGACTTTACCTCATTTTATCACGACTGCAGAATTATCGGAGAAGAGCAGGAGTTGATGGAGGCTCGTGCAGAGCTGGCCAAAGCCACCGCTCAGGTGCTGGCAAATGGCCTTGGAATTCTTGGAATTACGGCGCCCGACCGGATGTAGTAAACCGAAGCTCCCGCTTCGATTGTCATGGTACAAGCGATTTATTCCTTGTGAACCACATCGTTGATACAGGAATGGCCAACATATAGTTGTATCCTTTTGACTTGCTTTCAAACCTGTCGAACGGGGACGTTCGACCGACGTAAACACCTTTAATTATCTTCACCCAGCCGGTAGTCGAAATCGTAAAAGTGCTGGCCGTTGTCGATCGTAATCGACATTGAACCGCTGATTCCTGATAGTTCATCTGTTCCGGAATCGGGTACTACTTCAAGTATCAGCCGGTCACTCCCTTGATTCATCATTCCGAAATGTTGAAGCACAAAACTCCCTTTCTTTTCATTTAGCTCTCCGACAACCTGTTCAATCGCCACATAGCCGGCTGACCCTTTTACGGGCGTCATCGCTCTTAACATCTCTCCTTTACTTGTCCCCTTGAGATCCCCGACAAATGATTTGTCGATTGACATTCTGTTCACTTGAATATCGTCCGTTCCCTCTGCATAACCGTCGAGGGGGTTCATATTGACACTGAATGTTCCGGTTGCTTTCATGTTGGTCTGAATTAGAGTGATCGTTGCCCGAATTGAACAGGAGAAATATGGTTAATTCCTGCAAAATAGTCACTTCAGATTCACTAAATTATCTCTTTTCGTGATGAAAACGGAGAGTTTTTAATAGCCGGAAAACCGGTTATTGTAGGCTCGGACTCAGAAATACTGCACTGAAACGGCGGTAAATCCGAAAAAGCGAGGAATATGAGATTAATCTAATGGTGTGCGTTCGGTTCTTTTCTTAATTAATTTAGTTCAAATCAGGTGTTGGTCTGAGAATCGCTTAAGAACTAAATAAGGGAGCAGTGTTTCTTTTCCCTTGAATTCATATTTATGAGAAGACTTCTATTTGTATTAGCATCTATCATTGCAGTATTAACGTTTAGCTGCGACACGACTCAGCCGGAATTTGATGATACAGTTCCGGGTGTGAACACGCTTACGACTACAGTTTCGCCTGAAGAGGGGGGCGAAGTTTTTCCGTCCGACGGGGAATTTGTAGACGGTACGAGCATCGAAATCGAGGCTGTTCCTAATACAGGTTACGTATTCGACCGGTGGGAAGGCGACTTAGTTGGGTCATTGAATCCTACGTTTTTATCAATGACAGAAAACAGATCGGTGACCGCATTCTTTTCTAATATTGACGTACCGCTCACCATTAATGTTATTGGCCAGGGATCGGTATCACAGGAGATACTTAACCAGGATCAAGATAAGGATCAGGCTGCTCTAACTGCTACCACCATCATTAAAACAGAGGAATCTGCTGATA
>Ga0136557_1001749_pt1 | contig 13397 bp, 18 predicted proteins | sample AntRauTorckE6832_FD_104796 | JGI IMG/M metagenome (GOLD analysis project Ga0136557, IMG submission 104796) | Saline lake microbial communities from Rauer Islands, Antarctica - Metagenome Torckler E6 #832 | ecosystem: Environmental > Aquatic > Non-marine Saline and Alkaline > Saline | place...
CAACGACACGGAGACCGAGTCGCCGACCGGGACCGAGACGGATGCCCCGCCGTCAACGCCCGAACCAACCGAAGAGCCGACCGACGAACCGACTGAGGAGCCGAGCGAGGAACCGTCCTTGGAAGAGCGCTACCCCGGCCTGCGGATTCTCTCGCCGGAGCCCGAGAACGCCGAAGCGGCCACCCGCGAGACCTACACTGACTACATCAACCCGCGTGAGGAGCACTACATCCGGAATCACTACCCGACGCCGGATATCGACGAGAACGACTGGACGATCTCCCTGACGGGGCTCGTGGACGAGGAAATCGAGCTCTCAATGGATGATATCAAGCACGACTTCGCGACAGACTCGATCACCCACACGATGCAGTGTGCCGGGAATGGTCGCTCGTACTTCGATCCGCAGGTGGGTGGCAACCAATGGTCGTTCGGTGCCGTCGGTAACACGGTCTGGACCGGGACGCCGGTCGCGGACATCCTCGAGTACTACGGAGCCGACATGGCAGATGGCCGCTTCCTGACGGTGATGGGCGGTGAGCACCCCGAAGGCGAGGACGTGTTCACCCGCTCCATCCCGATGGAGAAGGTCAAGAAGGACGTCATGCTGGCCTACGAAATGAACGGGTCACCGGTCTCTCCCGACCACGGGTTCCCGGTCCGGCTGCTCGTGCCGGGCTGGTTCGGCTGTAACAACGTCAAGTGGGCCAACCGAATGCACGTGATGGAGACGATGGTCATCGGGGACGAGTGGGAAGAAGAAGGTGCGCCTGAAAACGGCGCTCGGACCTACACCCACTGGCAGCAGTACTCCTACCGAATCGTCCCTGAAGAGGACGACGGTGCGACCCAGTACGAGGACATCCCGGTGTACGACACCCGGGAGCAGATGAACCGAACCGACGAGATCGATAACGCCTACATGTACGATCAGTTGGAGAAGTCCCTAATCGGCTACCCGCGCGACGAGTCGACGATATCGACGTCGCCGGCAGGCACGATCGAGGTCATCGGCGTGGCGTGGGCCGGCGACGACGCCGTCGAGACTGTCGAAGTCTCGGCCGACGGTGGCGAGACGTGGAACGAGGCCGAGTTCTTCGGCCCAGTCGACAGCCCCAACGGCTGGCGGCAGTTCCGGTACGTCTGGGAGAACCCCTCCGCTGGCGAGCAGACGCTGCACTCCCGCGCAACCGACGAGCGAGGGTACACCCAACCAGCAGAGATCGCCGATCAGTCGGCGCAGCTCCGGGGTATCGAGAACGACCAGTACCCATGGGATCAAGGCGGCTACGGCAACAACGCGTACGTCCCCCACGGCGTGAGCTTCACGGTGGAGGAGTAACCGTGGTTGACCCTGGCTCCATCGCAATCGTCCACCTCACCGGCCGACTCGTCGACGGCGCCGACGCCGGCGCGGTGTTCGAGACCACCGACGTGGACGTGGCCCTCGAGGAAGGAATCTACCACGACCACCGCGACTTCAAGCCCTTGGAGTTCCGCGTCGGCGAGGGTCACGTCCTCTCCGGAATCGACAGTGCGCTACGGCGGATGGTCGAAGGGGAGACACAGACCATTGTCCTCGGCCCGGACGAGGCCTACGGCACACGCGACGAACGCGACGTGGTGTCTGCCCTGCGCGAGGAAATCGAAGCGCGGAGCGGCAAAACCCCCGAGATTGACGACCTCGTGCGCAGCGACACCGGTGACGTGGGCTGGGTCAGCGACGTGTCGGCGGAGACGGTGACAGTCGACTTCAACAACGAACTCGCTGGCGAGCGCGTCGAGTTCGAGATCCGGTTGCTCGAGGTCCACGCGACGGAGGCGGGCCACGACGTTGGGGTCTCACGCGACGGCGTCGCGTGATCTCCGGGGCGGAATCTGCCTCGGGAACGGCGACGTTGCTCGTGGGGTAGGACCGATAGAAAGGATTCCGCAGGAGTTACCGAACGAGCAGCTCCTTGCCTTTCTCGACGACGATGCGGCACGGCGGCGACATCTTGTTGTACGCACGGCGGAACGCCTCCTTCACGGCGTCAGCTTGCTCAGGCTCGCAGTAGGCTGTGAAGATGTTCTCGCCTTCCCCGACGCGGGCGGCGGTGCCGACAGGCTTGCCGAACGCCTGGCGCATCCCGTCTGAGACACGGTCGGCGCCGGCGCCGGTCGCCTGTTTGTTCTCGCGAAGCACCTGGTGGGGGAACTTCCGGAGGACCATCTTGTAGTTACCCTCGCCGAGCTCCTTCACCAGGTGGCGGTTCGCCGAGAGCCGCGCAGACTCGAGGGAGCCGTGGCGGATCTGGAGCGTTTCTTCGGGTCGCAGGGAGATCTCGACCGGGTAATCGTCCGGACCGGCCTGCAGGTCGCCCATGTTGTGCTGGGCAACCTTGGAACCGGGGATGCCGGTGATGTACTCGCGCCGCGTGTAGGACGGCTTGTTGATCTCCCGGTACATGGAGGCGGGCTTGTCAGACATGGCTACTTGTCCGTTAGAACGGTCAGGCTGCGATTAAACCCTTCGATGCGGAGCCGACGCGTCACTTCACCGTCGCGTCCGGCGGCTCGAGGGAGACAAACGAGAGCCCGCGCTCACCCAGGAGCGCTCGCGCACGGTCGGTGACCGAGGGAGCGACCAACACGCCACGGACCTCGACGCCGTCCGGAACCTCGCGTTCGAGCGCCTCGACGTACCGGTCAAGCTGCCCCGCGGCGTCCGGCCCGACTCGCCGGCGTTTGAGTTCGACGACGACCGGTCGGCCCTCGCTGTCGTGCCCGAACACGTCCACGGGCCCGGCGGTGGTCTCCCGCTCTGTCGCGTCGGGCTCGAAACCCGGTTCGACCAACTCCGGCTCCGTCAGAATGCGTTGGCGGAGGGCTTCCTCGCTCCCGGCGACGTCGACGGTGCGGCCGCCGGTTACAGGGAGGGCGGAGAGTTGGTGGACTCGCTCAAACTGCACGTCCAGTCGCTCGTCGGGGTTCTCGCGCTCGCTTCGCACGCGCAGGCGACCGTCGCGGACAGCAGCGTGGTGCTCGGAGCCCGGTGGCTGCCAGTTGACAGGCGTGCGCTTCTCGTCGGTGTGGACAAGTGCGGTGCCGTCGGGCTTGAGCACGACCAATCGGTCCCCCGGGCCGAGTGAGGAGGCCGCTCGCCCCTCGTACTCCACCGTACAGCGGCCGAATATGGTGAGCAGCTCCCCCCGGTCGAACGCCGCCGACAGCGCCTCAAGCGCGTCACGGTGGGTCGGCTGGTGGAGGGTGGTAACGCTCACACCTCAAGTAGCGGCCGAGTGGACATATGGCTCGTGGTCGACGAAAGCCGTAGCACATACAGTCCCCCCGTGGAAAGGGGGTGTATGGTCGACCCCATATTCACCTACGTCGGCGGCATCGCGTTCCTCGTCCTCATCATCGGGACGATGCTGTATCTCACCTTTTCCACCCTGGATATCGACGAGGGCGACGAGTACCCCAGCGAGAGCGTCGTGAAAGGGGTCGGCGTCGAGTCAGACGACGAAAAGGGAGCAGCGGTCGAGACCGAGGCCGCAGAACCCGTCAACGAGGAGCAGCCCGGACTGGCTGCGGAGGAGCCTGGAACCGACGAGGAGACTGAAGAAGTGAGCGTCGACGATGCGAATGAATCCGAGGACGCTGCGGAAGGGGATGCTGAGGACGACGGAGAGGAGAGTGAGGGAGACGAGACAAAAGAAACCGAAGACGCTGCTGAAGCGCACGATGAGGACGCCGGAGAAGACAGTGAGGTGGAAGCTGCCGACGAGGATGACGACGAGAGCGAGACCTAATTCTCAGCGGTCGGTGAACTCGTCGACGAGGTCACGACGCTCAGCGGTCGCGAACTGTTCCCACCAGAGGTCAGCCTCCCGCTCGCGAGCCGTCTTTGGGTTCTCGGCCTCGACGGCCGCGTTGATTGCACGCTTCGAGTTTTTCACCGCTTCTCGACCCGCATCGCCCATCGCGTCGATCAGCGAGGCGACCCGGTCGTCGAGGGCTTCAGACGGGACCACGTCGTTCACCAGTCCGGCGTCAGTGGCCGTCTCGGCGTCGACGTAGCCCGCAGTGAACACGAGCTCTTTGGCGGTCGCTTCACCGACCAACTCGACCGCCCGGCGGGTCGCACCGCCGGTCGGAACCTGGCCGATGTTCGCGGTCGGGACGCCGAACTGCGAGCCCTCGCTGGCGATTCGGAGGTCACAGTACATCGCGAAGATGAGGCCGCCGCCGACACAGAACCCGTCGATTTTCGCGATAACGGGCGCATGACACTCGAACGGCTCGCGGTAGACTTCGTAGAAGCGGTCCTGTCGCTCCTTCTGCATCGGGTCGTGATCTTCGCTCGGCCCGGCGTACTGTTCGATATCCGCCCCTGCGGAAAACGCCTCATCGCCCGCCCCCTCGATAACCACGGCGTCGACGCTGCGGTCGAACTCGATTTCAGCGAACGCCCGGCTCAAGTCGAGCATCGCCCCGTCGTTCAGCGCGTTGTGTTTCTCCGGGCGGTCGATGGTGATCGAAACCACGCCGTCCTCGCGGTCGAGGTGGATGTGGCGGAACGGGCCGTGTTGCATACCTGGGGCTGGTGCGGGCGTGTGCAAAGAGCTACCGAGGCGGGGCGGGAGTAGAACGCCTTTTTACTGGGCGACGAATCAGCGCCGTGCGTGTCCCGTACCGGGGAGTAGGGGAGAGTGGAGGGAAGACAGGTGTGAGAAGGTTGGGAACGACGGTCCCTCGCTACTCCCCAGTGTACCACCAGGCCCACGCGATCAACACTGCCTGTAGCGGGAGCCGACCCCACCGCACCAACGGCGACGGGTCGAGCGTCCCCGTCGCAGCGTCTTGAACAACCACACCGCTGGTGGCCATGTAGATGTTCGCCGGGAACACGGCGAGCAGGAGCGCAATAAGGCCCCAGGCGGCGGGCTTTCTCGTGCGCGGATGGAGCACCCCCAGCCCCAGCACGATTTCGGCGATGCCCGAAAGGTAGACGAGGGCAACGGGGTTCGGGAGCCACGGAGGAACGATCTGGGCGAAGCCGTTTGGGGCGAGGAAGTGGGCGATGCCGGCGACCACGTAGAGCGAGCCCATGAGGTAACAGAGCGGGTGTTTGAGTCGAGCAAGCGTGGTGGCCATTAATTAATGGGTAGTTGGCCGACGGTCCCAAGAGCGTTCTCCTTCCTGGTCTATGCAATAGTGTTCACGGACGGCGTACGCTCGGTCACGAGTTCGCAGGAAAATACCGCCTCCTAGCATTTGAGGGATTATATTACCGTCAGGCATCTGGATGGGTCGATTCAGCTCTGCAACTGTGATCCGGTACTGAAACTCGTGAGGTCGTCGATACGGTCTTCAAGTGATTTGATCTCCCGTCGCAGGTCGTCGGTCCCATCCTCTTCGCTCGCTGCCAGACGGTCTTTCAGCCCCTGTAGACGTGACTCTTTAACGTCCTCGTCGACATCGGCTTTCCGGACGTACTCGCTCTCGTCGATCTCGTAGACGGCTGACTCCGAAAGTTCCGTTACCTCCAGTGCCTCGTCGACCTTGCTCGAATCGACGCTCGTCACACGTTCCCTGTCGATCCCTTCGTCCTCCAACAAGGCCAGTACTTCCTCGTCATCTTTGAGCGAGCGGTTGCGGCGTGACGTTCGCTGGACGGACCCGTACTGACCGTGGATCGGTTGGTCGTGATGCAATCTATCGAGCAACACGTCGGCGATGTCCTGTCGGAACTCGTTAGCGTTCCGCTGGACGTCCGAACACAGGGTATAGAGATTCACGAGCGCGTTCGTCTCCAGTTCGGAAAGATCGGATACGTCGTGACGTTCAAGCGCGTCGATGAGCAGTAACGCGTCCGAATAGATGTCCACTCCATCAGGTTCGACGCGCTCGCTTTCGTCCGTCGCTGTCTCGTCGCTCACCAGTTGCGTGGCAGTCGCGTCTTCTTTTTCGGTGATGATCCCCGCCTGCTCATCAATTTCAAAGCGGGGGTGGAGGCTCAATACGGCGGGATACGGATCAGCATCCGGTGGAAGTCGGTCAAGGTCGAAACCACCGTTTGTCTCTCGAATCCGCCGGTAAAGCGTTTCGAACTGGTCGTGCTGAAGGGGCGTTCGTTCCCCCGTCTCAGTGAACGTGACGACCACCCGGTGTTCCTGAACGTCAGTGACTCGGAATCGGTCGTGAGAGATCGGGGTGATGAGTTCGGCACCGTCGGGCAGATCGTCGAGTTCATCGAGCAACGTGTGCCAGCTAGCGCTGAACGGCATGGGTGCGGGTACGGCCCCATCGAATAAAACGTTCAGGTGACGAGTTGTTCGCGGACGCAGACTACGGCAAGCCGTATGCCTATATGCTGTCACACCGCTATCTGTATCCAGTGGACGAGTTCGTCGACTGGGTACGGGACCGAGAGTACTACCACGGCCAGATACAGTTCCAGCGGGAGGTCTCAGCCCACCGTCCCGAGACACAGCCATGTGAGATTGACCCCGCGGTCACCGCTCGACTCGCTGACCGGGGTGTCGACGAACTCTACGCGCACCAAGCCGACGCTATCGAGGCAATCCGTCGGGACCAAAACGTCGTGTTGGCGACGCCGACAGCGAGCGGAAAGAGTCTCGCGTATACGATTCCCGCACTCGAACGGGCGCGCGACCACAACGGACGTACACTGTATATCGGCCCACAGGTCGCGTTAATCAACGATCAGGAGGCGACGCTGTCCGAGTTCGCGGCACCGTTCGAGGACGTATCCGTGGCCCAGTATGCGGGCGCACTGTCCACGAGCGAGCGCCAGCGCGCCCGCGACGACGATTCCCCTCGGTCGTATTGACGACGCCCGACATGCTCCACTGTGACCTGCTCAGTCACGCAGACGACCTCTGGCGAGCATTCTTCGAGTCTCTCGAACTCGTCGTCGACGAGGTCCACGAGTATCGTGGTGTCTTTGGGAGCCACGTCGGGCTTGTGCTTCGCCGACTCATGCGACTCTGCGAGCGGTTCGATGCGACCCCCCAGTTCGTGTGTTGCTCTGCGACGATCGGCAACCCCAGAGACCACGCGGCGACGATCGGCAACCCCAGAGACCACGCGGCGACGATTACCGGTCAGCCCACGAATTCGTTCGCCCTCGTCGACGAGGAGACCAGTGAGACCGGCCCGACACACTGGCTGTTCTGGCAACCGCCGAAATACGGTGACTGGGATGCGCCAGCAGGGGCAGGGCAACGCCGTCCCCATCACGGGGAAACAATGCGTCTGTTCGTCGATCTCGTCCAGCGGGGCTACCAGACGGTGGCGTTTACCAGAATTGAGGCGAGAATGCCCCATCCTCAAGGAGCGAGAGAAACGAGCGAGTAGGGTGGGGATGAATCGCCGCGCGCCAGTACAAACCATTAACTGAACACATCTCTAATCGATAGGCAGCGATGGAGTACAGTCACCGCTACCCTGCATACCCGACACGACAGATAGCGGCTGAGCTGGAAACTCATATTGACGTTCATCGCCAAGCGTATAACTACACTTTGTACGAGTACGAACACGTGGACGCCGACGACATTGGCTCTGCGTACAAACACCACTACCGACTACCCGACTGGAAAAACGAGTTCCCCGTCTTTTCGGAAGTCAATTCGAAGGCTCTGCAACGAACCGTCGCACGGTTCTACCAGAACCTCGACGGGCTCTCCGAGCAAAAATCGAACGGTCGCAAAGTCGGGAAGCTCAACTGGAAGTCGCCGCGAGAGTTCCAGAGTATGACGTATTCGCAGTCTGGCTTCGAACTCAAAAACACGAGTGGCCGACGTGCGACACTCTGGCTCTCTAAAATCGGTGACATCAAAATACGGTACCACCGCGAGATTCCTGACGAAGCGTCCATCAAAGAAGTCACGATTAAGAAGGAGACAACCGGCGACTGGTTCGTCTCTTTCGGCCTCGAAACCGACGACGCTGACCTGCCCGAGAAACCCGATGTGGGCTCGCTCAACACGAGTAACAGCGTCGGTGTTGACCTTGGTATTCTCAACTACATCCACACGTCGGACGGTGGGACTGTGGATTGGCTCAAGCTCGAAGACGAGTACGATCGTCTGCGCCGCGAGCAACGCAAGTTGTCCCGGAAGCAAGAAGGGTCACGTAACTACGAGAATCAACGCAAGCAGGTTGCCAAGGTGAAGCGTCATATCCGGCGGAAGGTACTGGACTACCAGCACAAACTATCGACGTGGCTCGTCCGAGAATACGATGCTGTATTCGTCGAGGACTTGGATGTGAAGGGAATGTTAGAGCAGTCGCACAACGCTCGCAACAAGCAGGATGCGGCGTGGCGACAGTTCATCACGCTCCTCGAATACAAAGCCGAGTTGTACGGTACTCACGTTGTGCAGGTCGAAGCGGCAGGAACGACAAAAGAGTGTGCGTCGTGTGGGGTGGAAACAGCGAAACCCATCTGGGTTCGTGAACACTCCTGCCCGAGTTGTGGGTTCGAGTGTGACCGTGACGCGAACGCGGCGATGAACATCTTGCAGAGAGGCTTTTCTGAATTAGGGCTGGGATGGCCCGAATCAACGCCTGTGGAGACTTCGCTCCCTACGGACACCACTTCGGTGTCTGCAAAGCGCGTTCACCAGACTACGTCTGGTGGGCTGTCAGACGCAGTCTGACAACGTCATAGAATCAGGAAGCCCCACCCTCAACGAAGCCACAGCAGTGGCTGAGTAGGGTGGGGTAGTTCACGCGTGCCAGACAGACCGCAGAACGCTACGCAACCATCAGCAGCGACACGCTTGCCGAGCGGGGCAAAAACACTCTCGCGGAGAGCGTCACAGCTTACCACGCGGGACTCCGCGATGATCGGCGTGGAGCCATCGAGACGGCGCTCCACAACGACGAGTGTACGGGCGTCTGGAGTGCCAGCGCACTCGAACTCGGCGTCGACATCGGGAGTCTCGACGCCGTGTTGTTGGACGGCTACCCGGGGACGCAAATGTCGACGTTCCAGCGAGCCGGCCGCGCTGGGCGTGGGACTGACCCGAGTCTCGTCGCACTCGTCGCCAGCGAGGATCAACTCGACCAGTACGTCATCAAGCACCCCCGAGAACTCTTTGAGGGGACACCCGAACGCGCCGTTGCGGACCCGGCGAACCCCCACCTCTTACGACTGCACGCACACGCCGCGGCCATCGAACGACCGCTCCGAACCGTCGACGAACGGTATTTCGGCCCGTCGTTCCCCGACATCGTCAGCGCGCTCACAGAAGACGGCGAACTGACCCGACGACAGACCGCTGATGGGCTCGAATGGCGACGCACGGCCAGCGGACGGACAGTAAACCCCTACGAGCGAGAACTTCGAACCATCACCGACCGCACCGTCGTCCTCCGGGTTCGGGGCGGCCAGTCGGACGAACTCGGGGAATTGCCCCTCAACGCCGCGCTTCGTGACGTTCATCCGGGTGCAATCTACCATCACCAGGGTCAAAGTTACGAGGTCCAGTCCCTCGACCTTGACCGCGACGTGGCATGGCTCGCTCCGACGGAGAGTGACCACCAAACTCGCGTCCAGTTCGACGAGTCGATGACTATCGAGGAAGACATCGCAACCAAACCACTGGCGACGCGCGACGACGTTACCGTCACTTTGCGGACGTGACCCGGCGAAAGCAGGTCACCGGATTCCAGCGACGCGACCACCGAACAGGTGAGATTATGAGCGAGGAGTCGCTCGATCTGTCCGAAACGACGCTGTCGACTCGTGCATTGTACGTGACGCTCCCACCGGGGCTCGAACGACTAATGCAGACGATGTCCGGGTCGTTGAAGGTGGACTTCACGCCGTCCAACACGCTCTCGTCGCCACGTTCCCACTCGTCATCCTCTGTGACCGACGTGACGTCGGGAATGTCTCGACGGCTGAGCATCCACAGGCAGAGACGAGTGCACTGTTCATCTACGACAGCTACCGCGGTGGTGTCGGACTGGCCCGTAACGGATACGAATACATCGAGGAACTCTTCCAACACACGTGGGAACTGCTAGCCGATTGCGGGTGTTCGGATGGCTGTCCGGCGTGTATCCAGTCGCCCCACTGTGGGCAGGCGAACGATCCGCTCGACAAACGCCTCGCGGCGACGCTGACGATGGCACTGGCGGATCCGAACAGGCAGGGTGACAGTTCCACACCCAAATCAGATGGTACTCCCGAGTCGAAGGATGAGACATGAACGTCGACAAGAAGACGATCCGGAATCGGAGTACCGATGCAGTGTTCGAACGCGGGGAAACCTACCGCGATGAGGGACGGATTCAGCGTCTCGACCGGTTCGACGACCTCGTTACCGCGGCTGTCAGCGGGTCGAAACTGTATGACGTGACTATCGAGTTCGGTGGGCGGAGCATCGACACAAAGTGTATCTGTCCGTACGACGGTGGCGGCGACTGCAAACACGTCGTCGCAGTGCTACTGGATATCGCGGCCGATCCGCCACAGGACGAGAGCGAGCGCGTTGAAGCGGTCCTCGATGACGTGTCAGTCGACGACTTGCGTGGATTCGTCCGTGATGCACTCGCCGACCACGCAGAGTTACGCGAGCAATTTCTCGCACAGTTCGGCGACGAGCACAGATCGGTTGAGGAGTACCGTGGGGAGATCGCGCAACTGTTCGAACAACACGCCGATCCGAGTGTGTACGACGCTATCGACTTCTCCCTGTTCTTCGAAATAGCCAAGCAGTACCGCGACCGGGACCGGTATCTGGCCGCTGCGACGGTATATCGGGCGGTGTTCGAGGAAGTCGACGAGAAGTACAACTGGGTCAGCGGGGCCTACGACCACTACGCACAGACCATCCAGACAGCCATCGACGGCTACGCCGACTGCGTCCTTGCGACCGACCCGAGTCCGGAGGAGTTCGACACCTACGCCGGCGTATTGGAAGCGCGGGCAACGGCGGAACCTGGACTCAACAACCACCAGTTCCGCCGCGAACTCGACAACCTTGAGGAGCGATACGAATAGATTGCTGACGACTGTCTCGGGAACTCGACGATGCCGGGTTTTGATTGCAGTCGAAGATGTAGGGACGACTGACCACGATGCCCCACACCTGCGAGGACTGCGGTGAAAGTTTCGAGACGCTGTCGAGCCTGCGCCACCTGATGCCGTTCCATCGCCATCCTGGGGACACACACGCCGCGACGACACTCCTCGAAGACCTGTTTGCCGCGGATATCGTCTCGGACCCTGCACAGCTACTCCAGATCGTCGGTGGAATCGACCGTGGCTACTACCCTGATTCGAGTGATAGCTGGGACTGGGAGACCCTCTATCCCAAGTTCCACGAGGACGGCTTCGACTGGGACTCCGCGGTTCGGGACCGACTGGAGTCCGTCGTCGTCGACTGTGGGCTCGTCCGACAGTTATCCGACGACTGGGAGTTCACCGATATCGTCCTGTAAAACATGACCGAAACAACAGACCGATTCGTGATCGAAATCAGGAATGGGACAGTGGCGCATATCATCGACATGAATGCGAGCAAGTCGGAGGACGAGAGTCGCTTCTTTCTCGGCCCCAGCGCGCCGGGCGAGAAGATGTGTAGTCGGGGGTACCGTGACTACCATTTCCAACGAGTCCCGTTTTCGGTGTTCGTGGAGTGTCACGATATCGACAAAGGTGGCTTCGAGGGTGATGCGCCGGACGAAATCTGCTCGTATTGCTGGTCGAACACGAGGGGAGCCGTCGGGAAAGAGCAGGAGCGGGCTGGTGACGACATATCCGAGCGGATTGGTACTGTCGGGTATCGGCTCCGATGGAAGCAGAAAGGCCGTGCGCGAGACGAGTGGTACGATATCGCTGTCAAACCAGAGACGACGATGGCAGAACTGGACAGGCTCGTCTGTCGATTCACGACGCTCGATGACTTCCACCTCCGCATGTACGGGCTCGAAGACGAGTACCTGGATTCCAGTCTCAACGTCCTTCCCGACCACCAGTACGAGCAAGCGGGTGACCGGTCGTACACGAAAGCGAGCGAGATGACAGTTGCAGATGTCGCCGAGCGTGCCGGGCTCTGGGAAGGAGACAGACTCAGCTTGGTCTACGACTTCGGCACGCCATCTCATTACTACTGCATCGTCAAAGAAATATACGAGCCAGGGGACATTGACGAGATTCTTGCGGTCGGCGACGTGACCACGTCGACCGACACAGCTGCGATTGTCAGGGAGAAACGGCCATGAGCCGCGACAAGGATGAAGAGCGAGACGAACGCATTCGAAACGAGGCTATTGTCGATGCTTACACGGCGGACGAGCAGGCAATCGGTTGGTGCTACTACCTCGAACGCAAGATGTCCTTCCCGTTTCAGGCGCGGTGTATCGAGGAGCGAACCATCTCTCCACTAAGAGAGGACGAGGAAGTACCGGTCGTTGGAATGACCGACGAAGTAGTCAGCAGCAGTGAGATGTTCGTCCTCGTGGAGTGGATGGATCGAGAATTTGGCGTCCCGTTGTCACAGCTCGAAGTACTCGACGTGGACAGTGATACCAGAGAAGCGGTCGACGACTGGCACTACTGGAACGGAGACGGTGGCCGATTGGGCTGACGATGCGATTACCTGAATTGAGGCACTAAGGCCCTTCCTCAACGAACGAGCGAAGCGAGTGAGTAGGGAGGGGATACAGCGCCGCACGAGTTTTTTGGACTGTTCTACAGCAGGCCCGCAGGCTCACGTTATCGATACTTTTATGTTACAACTGAGTATATATATATAGTTAATGGATCGGCACGAAATCGAGGGCTACGAAGTCCTCGACCGAGACGTTCGCCCGGTCGGAAACGGCGCGCACGTCCTCGTCCCGAAACGGTGGATTGGAGCGGACGTAAAGGTCGTCCGCGTTTCCGAACCCGACGCTGATTCAGGCGAGTAGGTCATGCGCTACAACTACAGGTATCGGCTCAATCCGACCGACGAACTCCACGACCGGTTAGCGTGGACTGTCGATACCTGCCGACAGGTCTACAACCACTTCCTCCACCGGCTCAACCGAGAGGGCGGTACGTCCGCCTATTCCGAGCAGTCGATCCTTCCCGACCTCAAACGCGAGTGGACCGAACTCAAACAGGTCCACTCGAAGGTGCTACAGAAGGTCGTACAACGGCTGTACGACAACCTTTCAACGCTGAAAGGGCGGAAGGACAACGGGCATCGCGTCGGCAAACTCAAGTGGAAGGCCCCACAGGAATATCGCTCGGTCAAGTACAGTCGGTAGTTCCCATCGCGTCAGTTCAATGACTCAATTTGGAAAGGGCGGATAGGTCGTGGTCAATGAAATCGAAGGACGATGGTCCATTGATCAGTCCTTCAAGAAAATACCGTAATAGTTAC
>Ga0136557_1001751_pt1 | contig 13393 bp, 8 predicted proteins | sample AntRauTorckE6832_FD_104796 | JGI IMG/M metagenome (GOLD analysis project Ga0136557, IMG submission 104796) | Saline lake microbial communities from Rauer Islands, Antarctica - Metagenome Torckler E6 #832 | ecosystem: Environmental > Aquatic > Non-marine Saline and Alkaline > Saline | place...
CACCGGCACTTCGAATGGCTACAAGGTCTCCGCGATGTACTTCTGGAATAGACACATTAGTTCGGAAGGTATCTGAGCTTTCGCAGATGGGCCCAACCACATCATAGGTTTTTTGAGGCTCTGTACTTGTCAAAACATCAATGCGGTGTGCGGCCTGATATAAAGCCGGACGTATAAGCTCGGTCATACCGGCATCTACGATAGCAAAATTTTTGGTTTGCCCATATTTGGTATATAGCACTTTGGTGATAAGGCTGCCTGCCTGCCCTGCAACAGATCTTCCTAGTTCGAAGTGTAGTTTTTGATGTTTTTTTAGTTTGATGTGTTTCTCAAATAATCCAAAAAATTGCTCGAAATCAGGCACAGATTTATCATTTGGGTGCGCATAATTAATACCAAATCCCCCGCCTACATTAATGACGGAAAGATTGAACCCCTTGTTTTCAATATGATCGTTCAGCGCGTTTGCTTTCTCACATAATTCTTCGAATGGGGTGAGTTTTTCGATCTGTGAGCCGATATGAAAGTGAATACCGATCAGATCAAGATTCTTCAAAGAAGGTAATGTTTCCAGCACGTTATCCAGGTCGGAAGCATTGATGCCGAATTTATTTTCATTCAATCCGGTGGTGATGTATTTATGTGTATCGGCTTCCACATTCGGATTGAGCCGGAGGGCGATTCGAGCCGTTTCCCCCTGTTTTTCGGCAAGCTCATTCAAAACCTCTAGCTCCTGTTGCGATTCACAGTTGAAGCAAAAAATATCGTGTTTTAAGCCAAGTTCAATTTCTTCATCACTTTTACCCACGCCGGCAAAAGCAATTTCATCCGGCGAAAAACCAGTATCAATAGCTCGTTGAATTTCACCCCCACTCACACAATCGGCTCCCAATCCCGCTTCTTTGATCAGCTTTAGAATCTTTGGCTGGTTATTGGCCTTCAGCGCAAAGTGAATATGATATCCTTTGGAAAGCCCGTGTTTCTTGATCTCATTGAGCGTAGCCTTCATTACATCCAGATCATAATAATAGAACGGCGTTTTTTGGGTTTTGAAAAAATCAGTGACTTCCGAAGGGAACATCAAGTATCGGGTTTTAAAAGTGAAGGAGTAATTTTGAAGGCTTCAAAGATAATGAAAATCTTAGCGTGGTTTGATAGGATTTGTTGATAGTGGGGATTTGGATTATTAGCCACATAGTTTGTATCAGATGATTGAATGGAATTCTGAATGGTTGAATCATGCGAATCAAACAGCCGAGAAATCATAAGTCAAAATACACCCATCAAAGATCATAAATTTTCACGGTTGACCTAACACTAAAAAGCCGGTATCATTGTTGATAGAACAAATCAGCCTAGTCCTGCAATAGTGGGAGCGGAGGACCCAGAAGTGGGGCGAATTTCGAGGAATCGGAAAGAGCATCTATCAGCTCCAGCCCGTCAGCTAACTTCTTAGGCATTGATAGGAGATTGAGAAAGCTTAGTGCGTGATCGGTCTTCACATCTAACAAAAATATTACCGGATTAAACGTACATGAATTTAAAGAAACCAGATTTCCTACTTTCTGCAAATAAGTTTGTGATCCCCAAAAGCATCGATCATAGTCCGGGAATACAATTAAATGGAGAAACTATAAAATCGGTATTATTGAGCACGGATCTTAGTTTTATCCAGAATTTAAGAGCCGACGCCGTTATGACGGCGAATCCATTCGACAAGTCAAATCGTCTAGATCAGGTCATAGTTGAGTTTGCTCAAAAACCGATTATCTGTGATGTTGGCGGGGGACTGCTGCGGGAAGAACAAACAATTCGGTTAGCAAAAGGAGCTTTTGATGTAGGGGCTGCGGCGGTTGTGGTTACAAAACCAACGCCTCCAAATATTATAGAACGGATACGCCGCGAAATTGCTGGTCCGCTGGTGTATACAGTAATGTTTGAAGAAGAACTATTTACCGAGCTAGCAGATTCAGGGGTAGATGTATTTAATATTTCGACGGGTGAATTCACTTCCGAAACTGTATCAAAAGTCCGGCAATTGTTACCAAACTCAGATATCATTGCAAACGGTGGGCCGCATGATTCAACCATTCGGGAAACCATTGAAAGTGGAGCAGATGCCATTGTATTCAATCCCCCAACAGCCACTGAAATTTTACGATCGGTATTTGATGGGTACCGGTTTCAGAGAAAATAAATAATTCAAAAAAAGAGTGACTGTAAGATCTCTCATAGAATGTTAATCCTGGAAAGCCATTCTTGAGCAGCTAGGGAAAGATTATTATTTGTTAGTTCTTGGGGCGACGGAACAAATCGGGGCGTAAACATTTATAATAGTGAATCTATTTATTATACGGTTCGAGTAGCTCCTTGCCCCGTCATGATCGTACAGCCAGCCTGAGCAGGAAACTATAGATCGGAATCAAAATGTGCTATGGTTGTATTCAATACCTAATTAGTATTGAGGTCAACATAATTCATTCCTCTTTAATCTTTTCTCGAGTGGTTTTTTCAGGTTTTCTTTGGGTGTCAGCATCGGGTTTTGTCAAAGATATTAGAATATTACCGGGTTGTGGAACCGGGGGGTTATCTGTAGTAAATGGCTCTATAGAGTTATCGTTTAAGACTAAAAATAACGGTATTGCTTCATCCCCGTGTGTTTCTTTAAAATTCTGAAATGTAAACGTCTCGGTGAGTTGAGTGGATTTAATTATTTTACCATCCTCATAAAGATTGGTCAAATATTCAAAGGTTGCATCCTTTTGGAATAGAATACGGCCTGTCTGTATAATACCGTCTTCACTGTCATCAGATTTCTTTTTAACGCTGGGCGAAAGTTGATACACTCTGGAACGCCCAAATAACTCAGAAAATCGTATAGCAGTAAGAGCATTGACCTCATCGTTGGGTGTGATTGAAATCAACTTACCAATACCATCCAGGTTAAGATGGTCAAGTGCAAACTCCGATAAAACGTTTCCGTAATATGTCTCAAGATCATGAGATTTAGCATTACTGATGTTTTGCCAGTTTGAATCGGCAATCAAAATTTTCCCCCCATGTTTCTTTATCTCTGTTGCCAATTTTATACTCCAGTCATGGGCGCCAATTACTAGAAATCCACGAGGCACAGGTTTAGCAACGCCTAATTTTCGTGCTACCCAAGGCGCTGTTAACCCGTAAATTGCAACCGTGCTTATAATGGTTATAAATACAATTGAAATAAGCTGATTGGCTTCCGAGAAACCATTTTGCATCAGATAAATTGCAAAAATAGAGGATATGGATGCTGCAACCACTCCACGCGGAGCCATCCAGCATAAAAATAGTTTTTCATTCCAACTCAAGGGTGAAAATAACGTTGAAAGGTAGACTGCAGCAGGCCGTATCACAAAAATGAGTATGGCAAGAAAAGCCAGCATATTTAAGTTTAGGTTTCCAAGCAGGCTCGACAGTTCTATCCTTGCAGCAAGTAAGATGAAAAGGGCTGAAAGAAGCAACAAACGTATGTTTTCTTTGAACTCTACGATGTGATGAATCTTTGCGGCTGTTTGGTTTGCAAGTATGATGCCCATCAGTGTAGTGGCCCATAGTCCCGATTCATGTTGGAATATATCCGAGATAGTGAAAACCAAGACAACCATCATTAAGCTAACTGGGCTTTGCAGGAAATCAGGCAGAAGATGTTTTTTGAGTAAAAGATATAAAATTCCGGCTCCTGCAAATCCTAGAACAGACCCAAATAGAATGGTCTTGAATATACTCATGAAGGCCAGACTCGTTGCTTCAGAAAAACCACTGGCTAAGATTACTTCAAATACGAGCACCGCGATCATAGCACCAATAGGGTCTATGACGATGCCTTCCCACTTCAAAATTGATCCAACTTGTCCTGATGGCCTTACTTGTCTTAAGAGTGGTACAATTACTGTGGGGCCTGTTACAATAAGGATGGCACCCAATAAAATCGCAAGCTCCCAACCAAACCCAAATAAAAAATAGCCCGCCACTGAGGTTAGGATCCATGTGAGTAAAGCCCCAATACTTACCAGGTTACCAATTGCACCCCCTACGTTTTTCAATTCTGAAAATCTGAGGCTTAATCCCCCCTCAAATAATATGATGGCAACAGACACATTAATGAATGGTGTTAGAAGGTCTCCCATTAGCTCGTCGGGTTTTACCAAACCCAATATCGGACCAGCCAGGAGGCCTGAAAGTAATAAGAGAAGAATAGCAGGTAATTTTAATTTCCAGCCAAGCCATTGAGCACCTACCCCAAAAAAAATTACGCTGGTGATACCAATTAGTATACTTTCTGTCATGAACTAAAACCTGATAATACTGTATTGAGACAAAATAAAGATAGTTGTTTTCAAAAAATTTAAGATAAAGAAAGAAAAACATAACTAATTTTCTCATCCTTAATATTATTGATAGGAAGTGATTATAGTGATGGTAAGCAGATCATTGTGGAATTTACAGCGGGTTGTGTTATTATATAGGTAATATATGGAGGAAGTTTGCTAAATAAAGGCGTAATAAAAATATTGATTAAGGAAATTGGGTGGCTATTAGCCATCATCGGAATTTCTGCGCTCTTAGAATTTGTGATTATAGAGATGTTTGACCTTCATCCTATTCTAAGTATTAAATTACAAGGTCTTATTGGATTAATAATTATAGGGTACGGTTTTAGAATGAGTATCCGGCTTTGGAAATCATTCAATTCATCAAATAATATAAATCAGGAAGACTCCGAATCATTAGACTAGTTTTTTAGTTTAATCCTTCAGTCGTCACTTTTCGAAAACGAACAAAGAAAAACAATTTAGAGATTTTTATAAGTATATGAAGCATGAAAAATTAGCTAAAGAACTCGGACTTTCTGATGTATATGCTATTGCAACGGGGGCCATGTTCAGTTCAGGGTTTTTCCTATTACCTGGTTTGGCAGCGGCCGAAACTGGGCCATCAGTGGTATTAGCCTATTTGGTATCAGGTATAATAGTACTGCCCACTATGTTTAGTGTAGCAGAATTGGCAACAGCTTTGCCTCGCTCAGGCGGCACTTACTATATCATTGACCGCAGTTTAGGCCCCATGCTGGGTACAATTGGAGGCTTTGGCTCATGGTTAGCCTTAGTGCTTAAAAGCGCCTTTGCCTTAATAGGTATGGGGGCATACATATCTATTTTCTATGAAGTGGATATTCTTTATGTGGCAGTTTTTCTTACCATCGTGTTTGGGGTGCTGAACATTGTAGGAGCCAAAGAAACCACATGGCTGCAAAAAGTATTAGTGGCTGCCCTGGTTACTATTATGTTCTTCTATATAATCCAGGGGGTATTCGAGGTTTTCTCTATGGATGTTATCGCTGTTGCTCAAAATCAGTTTACTCCATTTTTTACAGAAGGTGTTTTTGGTTTTTTTGCTACTGTAGGTATGGTTTTTGTTTCTTACGCCGGGCTTACAAAAGTGGCTAGTATTGCCGAGGAAGTGAAAGATCCAGATCGAAACATTCCGTTAGGAATGTTCTTAGCCATTGGAACAGCTGTCATAGTATATGTAATTGGTGTTTACATTATGGTGGCTTTGCTTGATCCAGCAGCATTTAGAGAAGATTTAACCCCAGTGGCTACAGCTGGAGAGGTGTTTTTAGATTGGCTGCCTGAACCCGGTGGACTTATTTTGGTAGTAGTTGCTGCGGTTGCAGCTTTTGCCTCAACTGGAAATGCTGGTATTATGTCAGCTTCCAGGTACCCAATGGCCATGGCGCGCGATAAACTCATTAATAAACATTTTGCAACGGTTGGAAAACTGGGAACCCCTCATTGGTCTGTGATTGGCACCGTAGTTTTGATGTTATTTTTCTTACTGGCATTCAATGTTGCAGAAGTAGCAAAATTGGCTAGTGCATTTCAGCTACTACTGTTTGGGTTGTTGAATCTTTCTGTAATCGTAATGCGTGAGAGCCGGATTAAGGAATACGACCCGGGGTTTAAATCCCCTTGGTACCCATGGATTCAGATCGCAGGGATTATACTTTCCATTATTTTAATTTTTGAGATGGGGGTATTGTCGATTTTATTTACTCTTGCAGTATCTGTCGCTTCCATAGTTTGGTATCGATATTATGCGGAGGAAAATATTGAGCGACAGGGAGCTATTTTTCATATTCATGCCCGGTTAGGTGAGAATAAAGATCATGGGCTTGAAAGCGAAATGAGAGGTATTCTGCGCGAGAAAGGCCTCCGGCAAGAAGATCCCTACGAAGAGCTGGTATCCCGGGCTGATGTTTTAGAATTTGACTCAGATGCAGATTATAATGATATATTCAAGAAGTCTGCTGAATCTCTTGCAGAGAAGTTGAATATTACTGTGGAAGAGCTTCGTGAATTATTTATGACGTCTGAAGAAAACTCGGCTATTCAAATCGCGGATGGTGTAGCTCTTAATCATGCCCGGCTGAAGGAAGATGTTTCACCGGAGTTGGTCTTAGTAAGAATCAGAGATGGGTACAGTAAAGAGAAGATAAACAAGAGAGCGAATCGAAGTTCCGAGGAAAATAAACTTCATTCTATAATTTTCTTTGTCAGTTCTGAAGAAAAGACGGGTCAGCATCTTAGGATTCTGGCACATATAGCTGAAATGGTAGGTAGTAAAAGCTTTCTTCAGAGATGGATTGCGGCAGAAAATGAGGAAGAGATCAAAGAGATCTTGTTATGCGATGAACGTTTCATAAAAATTACACTAAATCCGGATGACAGTACCCAGCAATACATTGGCAAGATGATCAAAGAGATATCATTCCCAGGTCAAAGTCTCATTACTATTATTAAAAGAAATGGTGAGATCAAGATTCCTCATGGAATTACCGTTCTTCAGGAAGATGATGAACTGTCTATAATAGGTGAAGTTGAAGACATCAATGAACTTAAGAATATGCTTAACAAGTAAATACTGAGGTCTGTAATTCTTGATGCTTAAATTCTAACTTATTGTAACGTCAGTTCGACAACTTCAAAAAACTTATCTTGCATTCATATTATTTAAGAGTTCTTTTAGAAGTTCATTTAGATTCTTAGATTTAAGAAGACGTTTAATGAACATAATCCGAAATCGATTTTAAGATGGATCTAGCCGCGGCTTTGTCATGGTTCAAGGATAAGCTCACCATTCTAAAATGGCTGCCGGATTATACTAAGAAAGATCTTTCATCTGATATAAAAGCGGGAATAACAGTTGGAGTTATTCTCATTCCACAGGCAATGGCTTATGCCGTTATTGCTGGACTCTCCCCAATTTATGGCTTATATGGCTCGCTGATTCCCCTTCTGATCTATCCGCTATTTGGTACCTCCAAACACTTGGCTATTGGGGTTGTGGCAACGGATATGATCATCATCGCATCTGGAGCAAGTGCAATAGCCGAACCCGGTACCGATGAATATGTATCAGTTGTTATTCTACTTGCTATGCTGGCCGGCTTAACCCTGATGGTGTTTTCACTCTTGCGATTGGGATTCCTTTCAAACCTGCTCTCCAAACCGTTGATCTACGGATTTATGGCATCAGCTCCCTTGATCATCGGATTTAGCCAGCTTGGTAATTTACTTGGCATAGAAATTGGTCGTTCACAATACATCGGTGTCATCCTGATGGAGGTATTTGATAAAATTGGCATCGTGAGTTTAGAAACATTGGGCATAGGGATTTCTGGAATCCTTTTTCTGATCATTTTGAAAAAATTATACCCATTATTTCCACGCGCACTTGTACTATTGGCCTCATGTGGAATCGCTGTCTGGGCATTAAATATGGAACAGGCAGGAATAGAAGTAGTAGGCCCTATTCCATCAGGATTACCTTCTTTTAGCTTACCTGATTTTAGTATTGAAGATGCCCGCCGGCTAGTTCCCACTGTAACTACTCTGGTACTCATACAGTTGATGTCAGTGATCTCTATGGGTAAAACCTTTGCCAATAAGTACAAATATCCACTCAATCCAAACAGAGAGTTTTTTGCTTTGGGCATGGCCGGATTTATAGGCAGCTTTTTTCAAAGTCCGCCAGTGTCCGCCAGTTTTTCGAGAACAGCTGTGAATGAACAGGCCGGTGTTAAAACTTCACTATCTAATGTGGTAAGTGCCCTTATCATTGGGTTAACACTTCTTCTGTTAACCCCATTATTCTATTTTATCCCGATTCCAGCCTTAGCGGCAATTATCATTGTGGCTTCAATTTCACTGATCGATGTTAAAGAGATAAAATACTTTTTCCGCACCAAACCAGATGATGCCTATATCGCCATCTTTACATTTTTGAGCGTACTTATTATTGGGATTCAAGAGGGAATTTTACTTGGGATAGGTGCTTCACTGATTGTGGTGATATACAGATCCAGCCGCCCAAACCTGGCAGTGTTGGGCCATATAGACGGCTCCCGAAACTTTAAAGATATCTCAAAACACAACACTGCTTCAGCTATAGAAGAAATTCTGATCTTGAGGTTTGATACCTCAATTGCCTTCAACAATGCCGAAGTGATCAAGGACTTTATCATACAAGAAATTGAAGCACAAGACAAAACGATTCGGGCTATTATCATTGATGCGAAATCAATTAATGATCTTGACACAACAGGCATAGAGATTTTCCGGTCTGTAATAGAAACTCTGCACGACTGGAAAATTGAGCTACATTTTGCAGGATTAAAAAGCCCCATTCGAGATCTTCTGCTCCGTTCAGGCTTAGCACGTAAACTCGGGGGAACTCATTTTCACGACAGCACCCACCGCGCTGTAAAGTATCTGTTGAATAAATGGGATGATAAAGAGAAGCAGAAAAATATAAAGGAAGGCGAAGAAGAGAATGAGGCCGAAAAACCAGTCGCACCCCATCGCTTTAGCGACTATATGGAAAACGTGGATTAATTGGGTATTTAATAATTAGCGGGAATTCGGGATAAGATTTCTGTAGTTGTCATGCCGAGTGCGAAAAAAGTAACCAAGGGTTGAGTTAGCTTTTTTGGGAATTGTAAAGCTCTTTTAGTTCAGAAAACGAAATATCTAATTGATCCATATCTTTAAACAAAGCCGGAAGTTTTACTTCTATAAAATCCTTTCGTTTTATGGTCTTTACTTTTTTAAGAGCGTTCTCTGCCACGAAATATCCTACGCCTCTTTTGTTATAAAGTATCTCCTGTTCCTGTAGCTGATGGAATGCCCTTATTGCTGTATTTGGATTAACTTCCACCAACACGGCTACCTCCCTAACAGAAGGAACACGCTCCCCCTCACTCCATTTATTATTTAGGATGCGGCTGTAGAAATACTCCACGATCTGTTTGTATATAGGTTTGTGTTCTGAAAAATCCATTAGGCTATCTGTCGGTTTTTGAGTCTTAGGTAAGCAAACCAAATAAAGAGGGCAGAAACAATAAGGGTAAATAGAATACTGCTTACGATGTTTGTAGCAGTGGATGCCAGTAATGTGGTAGGGATAGTAAAGGTCCATTCTTCAAATCCCGCTACAAGGTTGGTCAATAAGAGGAAAATGAGACCTAATGAAACCAGTGCAGCTAACATTGCCACAATGGTGCTAAGGAAATTATTAGCTTTAAAATATACCGCGCCAAATAAAAATACAGATTGAAAGATCGTATAGGTCCATAGCTCATTAAGGGTGTCGATGCTGAAAAACCAGCTGGCACTCATTCCTGATAAAATACTTAGCACATATAAAGCGATCAGGCCGACAATAGTGTAGTACACATAAGAGATAAGCCAGGCAGCGGTTAGTTTTTCAAACGTAGTGGCCGGGAGAGTATAGAATTGAGGAGCAGAACCAGCCGAATTCAACTCATTGAACATAGTGCTTGTAAAAGCATATCCAGCATATTGGAAAATAACAAAGGCGAACATGAAAATAGATGGCCCCAAATTATGACTCGCATCACCATAATATATAAGTGCTGCTTTGATGAATATAATGATACTTGCCATAGCCGCAAGGCCAACCAGGATCATGTTCTTTTTAATGGCGATATACCGTTTAGATAACTGGGTTACACGCTGGGTCGAAAACGAATTTTTTACAGCTGAACTCATGATCTTTCTCCGTTAAATTCATGTTCAATTTCTTCTGTTTTTTGAATGATGCCATTGAATAAAAGCTCAAGGTCTATATCGGCTGCCCCGTCATTCTTTGATGATGGGACGATAGCATTAACTCCACCAAGCGTTTCTTCACCGTATATGTAGTGAGTAGAAGCACTTTTAGCTATTTTTTGCATTGAAAGCCGATCTGTGATCTCATCAGTAGCATGGTCAAAAACAATGCTTCCGTCTTTTAAAACTGTAATGTGATCGATCATTGATCCCAGGTCCCGAACCTGATGAGTGGAAATAATGATACACCTGCTATCGATATCCAGGGAAGCAACGATTCGCCGGAATTGGCTTTTAGAAGGAATATCAAGTCCGTTTGTGGGTTCATCGAGGATAAGCAGCTTTGTGTTTGTAGCAATAGAAAAGGCAATCAGGAATTTCTTCCGTTGACCGAAAGACAATTCCGGGAGTTTATTGGAAGCATCAATTTCAAATTCAGTAAGAATAGAGTGTATTAGATCCTTATCGAATTTAGGGTAGAAGGGGTGATGCAACTCGATAAATTTATCACCGGTTAGATTTGGCAGATCAAATTGTTCAGGTACTATATATAACTGACTTAAAATATGGGGGTCTCTGCTCATCATTTCTTGGCCATCTAAAAGACAAAGCCCGGACTTTGGAAATAGCATCCCCGTAATAATATTAAGCAGGGTTGTTTTTCCGGCGCCATTTAATCCAAAGAGTCCATAAACATTTCCGGATTTGAGCTCTAGATTTAAGCTCGACAGCAATGGCTTACTTTTTTTATAAGCAAAAGATAGATTCTCAATAGAAAGCATAGATTTCAAGTTAAATTAAAATGACTGTATTAGTATAGTAATACACTAAAGCAATTCAAAATCCTTTTAATTATATCATCTTTACACAGTGTTCTATTAGGGAAGCTCAGGTTAGTTATTAAAATATGGAAGAAATAAAGAAAAGGACTTCATCCGACAACTGAATTAAGTGTCAGGCAGTTTAATCCTGCAAAGAGTCGCCTGATGAATAGGTGTGGATAACCCATTACAATCCACACACCTTCCATCTCGTTCCAAACGCTCCGCGTTGGAACGTTACCTTAGACTTGTTTGCCTTTTGCAATCGTCAGGCCGCTAAACGTTTGGCTCCTGGTTTTACCTCTATCCTAAAGCGGTCGGACGAGAACGGGGTCATATCTTTTATAATCAGCCTTCACAAAGTGATGGTGTTGGTTAAGGCATGTGGATTAGACTTGACTATAAACCTTCCTGCCATTCCTTTTCATTCTTGGTGATTGTAAGGCTCCAGAAAATACCTCCTAACGCCATAATACCACCATAAATCATAATGAGAGGCTGAACGCCCATGAGGTTAAATTCAAGGATAAGTGATGCTGCCATCGTTGAGATGGAACTTCCGATTGTAAATAAAAGCCATTCAGTACTGAATATACGCCCACGAAATGTGTCTTGGGTTCTTTTTTGAAGGAGTACGGTACTTGTTACCCAATTAGCTCCCGAAGCGGCGTGAGCCAGCAACACAAAGATGAGCATTAGTACTAATTGGTTTACAAAGCCTACCACCATATACATCAAGCCACAAAATGTTATGGCTATGCCCATTACCATAACCCAATCTTTTTCGTCACTAAAAAATCGGCGGCCTATGATCGGGCCTATTCCAGTTCCAAGTCCACGGGCGGCATATAATAACCCCAGGCCAATGCTTCCCATCATTAGAACTTCTTCGTTAATAATGATGAGAAGGTAAACGAGTCCGCCAAGAAATACAGTAGAGGTTCCTTTAGCGAGTGAAGGACGCAGGATATGGCGGTTCTCGAGTAAATAGTCTAATCCTTCCTTAATTCCTTTTAGTGGATTTCGGGTTCGGTATAATTCTTCTTCAGATAACCGGGTTTGAGGAATGGTAGCCCGGTAAACAAACCAAGCCGAAAGAACATAGGTCAGAGCATCGAGTATCAGAACCATATCTGTGCCGAGCCATTCAGTAGCAAAGCCTCCAATAGCCATTCCGGTTGTAAAAATGATACTCCAGGTTGCCGTTGAAATAATATTGGCATTGGTCAGGTTTTCTTCGGAAGTGACATTGGGAATGGAAGACGTTTTAGCAGGCTCAAAGATGGCCGAAAGCATCATCTGAACGGCGGTAAGAGCATAAGCAAGCCAGAGCATAGTGGCCGACTGTACCAAAATAATACCAAGTACAGCGACTCCTCGAAACAGGTCGCACCAGATCATCAATTTTCTGCGATTAAAGCGGTCTGCGAAATAGCCGGCTATAGGTGAGAAGAAAGCCAGGCTCAACATTTTGACGACGATGATCAACCCTAAAAGAAACTCAGAATCCGAATACCTGGCAATGATGGCATATAAAGCCAAAAGACCAAACCAATCCCCAAAATTAGAAACAGATTGAGCCAACCAGAGCCGACGAAAATCATGATTTTCTTTGATAAGCGTAAAATAAGGACGTAGGCTTTCAGTCATAAAATAGAGTTAGTACACTGGCGATTCCTTTAGATTCAGAGATAGCTTGTTCCCAACGCCCTCACTGAGAATGCCGTTCCCAAGGATCTGGTCCAAAGAAGTTACAACCCTATCCAAGCTTGGCTATAATTTCCTTAAAGGTAAGCGAGTTTTCTTCACTTTCCTTCATATTACGCAGCGTGAATTTACCCTCATTCAATTCGTTATCACCAATAATAATGGTGTAATTAGCATTCTCTCGATTGGCATCTTTCATCTGTGCTTTCATAGATCGGCTCATATAATCCATTGTGGCCGATATGCCTGCTTCACGGATTTTAGGGAGGTGGGAAAGTGCAAAGGTTCGTGCAGCATCACCCAAAGTCACGAAATATACATCTACAGATTTGTCTTCGGCCAGCTTAATATCTAATTCCTCACAGGCAATGAGCAGTCGTTCCATTCCAGCCGCGAAACCAACAGCAGGCGTAGGCTGACCTCCAACCTCTTCGACCAGAAGGTCGTAGCGACCGCCACCGGCTAATGCATCCTGTGAACCAAGGTCAGGTGAAGTCAACTCAAAGGCGGTACGGGTATAATAGTCCATGCCTCGCACCAAGTATGGATCGAGCGTATAGTTGATACCGAGATCATCCAGGTAAGCAGTAACCTTAGCAAAGTGTTCAGCCGATTCCTCATTCAAGTAATCTTGTATTACAGGTGCTTCTTTGATGTATTCTTGGTCTTCCGGCTCCTTTGAATCCAGGATTC
>Ga0136557_1001755_pt1 | contig 13363 bp, 11 predicted proteins | sample AntRauTorckE6832_FD_104796 | JGI IMG/M metagenome (GOLD analysis project Ga0136557, IMG submission 104796) | Saline lake microbial communities from Rauer Islands, Antarctica - Metagenome Torckler E6 #832 | ecosystem: Environmental > Aquatic > Non-marine Saline and Alkaline > Saline | place...
GTAAGGGAAGCTACTAAAGACCAAAATCTCTCCTTCTGTTACATAGATTTATTTAACTGTCGGACCGAACGGGAATTTGTGAATCAGTTCTCAAATGCTGTAATCGATTCAACTTCAGGTAAGTGGGAAGAGAAGGCTGCGCAAGCAAAGAAATTTCTGGGACGTTTACTCCCTACTATTAACTTTAGTCCTGATCCACATTCAGATTTTAAAATGGCACTCAATTATGAGGAACAATCTGAGTCTCTTTCAGATATTCTACAGTTACCGGAATCGATACAATCCAAAAAAAAGGGAACTCTTGTTGTTTGTATTGATGAGTTTCAAAATATTGCTCAATTGGGGGATTCTGTTAGCCTTCAAAAAAAAATGCGTTCCGTTTGGCAGCAACATGAAAACGTCATTTATATCCTCTGTGGAAGTAAAAGGCACATTATGATTGAGTTATTTACTACTACATCTCATCCATTTTATAAATTTGGTGACATTCTTTTTCTGCAAAAAATCAGTTCAAAACACTGGATATCATTTATCACACAACGTTTCAATGATGCCGGAAAAACGATAGCTCCTGATCTCGCACGATTAATTGCTGAACTTGTTGAAAATCATCCCTATTACGTGCAGCAGCTTGCTCAAATTAGCTGGCTCAGAACCCGGGAAAACTGTTCAGAAAGCATTATACATGAATCACATAATTCTTTGATTGATCAGCTATCATTTCTATTTGAACATCAATTTGAGCAATTATCAGGCATTCAAACTAAACTTTTAGAAGCAATTATAAATCAAGAAAAAAGCCTCTCTTCTCAACAAAGTTTAAAAAAGTATGATTTAAAAACAGCCGGACATATTTCAAGAGCAAAAGACGGATTAGTGAAAAAAGATATAATAGATGAAACAGGCGGTGATATTCAATTTATCGATCCCGTTTTCAAAGTCTGGCTAAAACGACTTTTCTTAGTGAACCAGAAAAACATGTGAACGGTGAAATTTTTTTGTAATGAGGTGAATGTATGAGCTAGTTAACTCTGTCGCATGTCTGACTCTGCTAAAAGTTCAAAATGTTACTTCTACCAATAACTATCAAAACCAATACAACTCCTTAATTGACTCTCTCACTTGATTTCAGCAGATTAGCGTCATCAGATTTTTGAACGAATTAATTTCATGAAAGACCCTGAAAAATCACAACGAGAAGAAATTCATAGTACGCTGATGTCTTATAAAGATTATTCCAAAGAAGATGCATCAAATGATGAACAGCTGAATTTCTATATTTACGCTGATTCAGAGGACGATGCTTCCAATCTCGCCATCGATCTCAAACAGATGTATGATTACAAAGTTTTTGTTGAGGAACCGGATAAACCAACTGATCGATGGTCAATAAAAGGCAAAACCGGTCCGATAAGTACTCTCGGCAGCGTTTTGATTGAATTCTCTGAAGATATGGACAAGCTTGCCCGAAAACACAATGCTGAATATGACGGATTTGCCATTATGACGATGCCCGGCTATGAAGACTCCGACCCCAGAGAAGCACTTAAAGATTTTGGAATCGATTATTACGAAATGCGGGGTAAAAAAGGCGGTTCAGATGAAGTATAAAACTTGTTTTATCATTGCGAGTTATTCCCCTCAGAAACACAGACATCAGTCCTATATCAATCGCGCTTCTGTAAATGGAAAAAACCGCCTGAATCTTTAATCAGTAATTTTCAATAATCTAAAAATGTCCTGTCCGACCGGAAAAAACTCGTATGACACAGCTTTTCTCGCAGAAACTGCATTAATCGACCTGCATGTCAGAAGAAATTTTTTACCCGATCAAGGTCCGCAAGATGTGTACGAGTGTGAATTTTGTGGTGGTTGGCATTTGACCAGCAAATCAACCACACGCAATGATCAGCTTCAGAAAATGATGGATTCCGGGGAGCTCCGACGCCGGCAAGATGCTCAGTTTTGGGAATGATCTTAATCAATCGACTACGAGTTCTTACTTCATAGATAGATTGCATGATCGTCATCAGAATCTAATTCATTTCAGCTAAGCGATGAATATTCTTCAATCATATCATCCACAATAGCCTTTACCGGACGAACCTCATCTACATATTGCAAACTTGGTCCCGCGCACCACAGTGTTTTATACGTTCCGGAAAAAGCGGCTTTCTCAAGACTCTTCATTCCCTTCATAAAGGTGAACATCTTTACAAATTTCTTGAGTGTTTTATTCTTATTCAGCAGTTTTTCCAGCCAATTTTGTTCTGTTCCAACTTTTTCAACATACGGCGTTTTAATAATAGTGCATGGAGTGCCCGATAATTTTGTGGTCATCACAATATCGTCAGCTTTATAATCCACAATAGCCTGCTTATAATCATCTGAAACACCGGCTTCCTCGGTTGCGATAAAAGGTGTTCCCATTGAAATTCCGCAGGCTCCAAGGTCAATTTTCTCTTTCAGGCCTTTGCCATCCCCCACACCACCGGCAGAAATAATCGGAATGGAACAGTTTTCAGCCAGCATGGGAATCAACTCATGACTTGGAATTTTACCCGCGTGACCTCCTGCTTCGCTGTTAACAGCTATCAATGCATCGGCGCCCAATTCTTCTACTTTTTTAGCGTATTTGAGATCTGTTACATCACAAAAAACCTTCATCCCACGTTTGTGAGATTCTTCAATAACTTTTTTAGGATTTCCCAGTGAAGTGATGATAAAATCAACTTTATATTCCAGACAGGTTTCAAGCTGCTCATCCATTCGCACGTTCGACTTATTCACGATCAAATTGACCCCAAAAGGCCCGTCTGTTTCTTCACGTATTTTATCCATAGCCTCCCGAAACTTCTCATCTGTGCGATAATTCAAGGCCGGAATAGCACCCGTGATTCCTGAATTTATGGCCGCGATAGTCATTTGGTGATTGGATACAAGAAACATCGGCGCCATGATAATGGGATAGCGGATGTTCAGCATTTCTGTAAGCGGAGTCTCAATTTTTTCTTTCATAATTTGAATAACGTCAATAGCTAAGAGTTACACCACATGTACGCAGAATTTTGATCAGGATGGGTCAGGACGGCAGAGCTGTCCTTCGAGTGTGAGGGTGAGGGTGAGGGTGAAGATTGAAGATTGAAGATTGGGATTGGGATTGGGATTGAAGATTGAAGATTGAAGATTGAGGTGCGGGAATCTACGCTGATCCGCAAGGCGGTGGACGAAGTGTTGATTCCCGCACCTTATTCCTGACCAGCCAGCAGTAATAAACGCTTACTCATACTCAACATAGAAATTCGGATCTACCTCAAGTTTGGCTTTTTTGGAAAATGCGATATCTGTGATTGTCCAGTTTTCATCTGTCGGATAAACAAAAGTATAGTCATCTTTTTCATCCGTTCTGACACGCACCGGCATATTAAATCCATCGACAACATTGCTCCAGCGCACCAGCAATTTGCCGTCTTTACGCAAATAGTTAAGATTCGGAACTTTTATCGTCCTCAGGTACTGGTCAAAGACTTTTGACAGATCCAATCCCGCGTAATGGCTGATGTATGATTCGATCTGCTCAGTGGTCACAGTTCGGTGCCGGAAATGCTGATTCATTCCGCGCAAAATTGATCTGAAATGCTCATCGTTTTGAATGATACTTCGAATGGTATGAATCATGCTCGCACCTTTATAATACATATCACCCGAGCCTTCATGATTCACATTGTATTCTCCGATAATTGGGATATCGTTGGCAATATTACTGCGTGTGCCGATCACATATTCTCCGTAATGATTGAAATCATTGACATATTCCACGTACAGATTCTCAGAATAATGAGTAAAACTTTCATGAATCCACATATCAGCTACATCCCGCATTGAAATATTATTTCCGAACCATTCATGACCCGCTTCGTGAATGATGATGAAATCCCAATCGAGCCCGAGGCCGGTTCCCGATAAATCTCTGCCCAAATAACCATTTTGATAGTGATTTCCATAAGCGATACCGCTTTGATGCTCCATCCCCAGATAGGGCGTTTCCACCATTTTAAATCCATCCTCGTAGAAAGGATAAGGTCCAAACCAATATTCAAAAGCCCGAAGCATAGATTTTGTCTGCTGAAACTGTTTTTTGGCTTTGTCTAAATTGTAAGAAATCACCCAATAATCAAGATCTAATTGTCCGCCCTCTCCATCAAAAGTGTCACTGAAATAAACCAAATCACCAATTGTAACCGACACGTTATAGTTATTGATGGGATTGCTAATAAACCACGTATAGGTAGATGTTTGTTGATCAGAATGTTCTCTCACTTCACGCAACTGCCCGTTTGAAACCGCAGTTAAATGCTCCGGAACAGTAACAGAGATGGAAACACTGTCGGGTTCATCATAGAGATGATCCTTATTCGGCCACCAGACGCTTGCACCCAAACCCTGACAGGCCACCGCAATCCAATCGGTTCCGGTTGTATCTTTTTTCCACACAAATCCGCCGTCCCAGGGAGCTCGTTCGGCAACTTTAGGGGTTCCTTCGTAATAGACAGAGACAGTTTCTAAAGCACCATGCCCGGATCTTTTATCTACATCTAAATAATAGACGTCCCCATTTTTCCTGAACGAAACTTCTCCTCCATTCTGAACTACACGGGTCAAAGTCAATGGCTCCTGAAGGTCAATCTGCATTTGCAATGGTTGATTCGTAACACGATAGGAAATATGATTTACCCCTGAAATGGTTGAATCTTCCGGATGAACCGAAACATCTAATTCGTAGAAAACCACATCCCACCAGGCTCGTTCAGGTGTGACGGAACCTCGAAGCGAATCCGCTTTAGTGAATAGAGTTTCACTGTCTTGGGCGATTAAAGGAGACTGGGAGCAAATGAAGAAGCTAAGAATGCAAACAAGACAATATCGCATAGAAACTTTCAAAAGTTAGAGTTATTAGAAAATACTTTTCAGCATATCAGAGAATATAAAAAACTACGATGGGCCTATATACAAAAAGAGCTGATTTCCATCAGCTCTTTTTCATCAACCATGTTTTAACCCATAAAGAACATCAAAACTAACTCGCAACCCGGGCAGTTTTTTTACTGCTCCATTTAGATTTCGAGGTTTTGTATTCTTCACGAAGTAAACCATATACAAATTTGTTGCAATACTTGCCTCGTTTGAGGGCGTGATTTCGAAGCTCTCCCTCTCTCACAAAGCCAAGTTTTTCAACCAGTTTCAACCATTGTTCATTAAAATCAAATCCTGTGGTGACTACGCGAGTCACATCAAGTTCTTCAAAACAGTACCGTAAAGCTTCCTGTAGTGCTGTTTTTGCGTATCCTTTGTTACGATACGCTCTGTTTCCTATAGTACACTCAATTTCGCACTTGTGATTATAGGGATCTATATTTGAGATGTCGATAACGCCGATTACCTTTCCGGTAACGTCATCAACTATTTCAAAAATTTCTGCTGACTTGTTCGCAGGATTTGTAACTGCTTTAAGTCTTTTTACGAAAGAATCGAAAGATTCATTCTTGTGTGGTAGATCTGAATCGTAAAAATTCAGGTCAGCGTCGTTGTTCCATTCGAAGTGAATGTTCACGTTAGCGAGATTAAACGGCTGCAATAAAATCATAGAATACGATACATTTGGTGTTGGCTTCGCTGTGATGATACACCGATTTACATACAAATGTTCTTCAGAAAAGCGCTTTTTTACATAATCTTTACATTTATTTACAATTAGCTTTTCCCTGAAAAAACCAAACTTTTTTTTAACATCCTTAATTATGAATTCAAACCTTTGTTAATGTTCAGGTTATTAAACTTTCAATTTTTTTTGAAAGTTCTGTAGCAAGATCAGTATCTTTGGGCATGGAAGTACTGACAGCTACATATAAGCATCTCCAAAATGCTCTCAATAAGCAAACCGAACTGTTTGCTAAAGATGAGTCTCCGCTTCTTTTGCATATCACTATTCCGGTAGAAGAACGCGATCCACTCGCTGTTTTAGAGCGCATCAATAGTTACAGTGAGCAGTTTTATTGGGAAAAACCCGATTTCGACATCGCTATTGCCGCGGGTGGTATTGCCTATGAGCCTGATTTACAAAAACACTCGTTCGCTTATTATAAAGAAAGAACTATTAACGCGAGTTCCCTTAACCACTCCCTTGCAACTCCCATCGTATTAGGAGGACAAACATTTAATCCCGGAGCAGAACTTGATAATGAGTGGCGCTCTTTTGGTCAGCAAAGAACCGTTGTTCCAAAATGGACTTTTATAAAAAACGGGAACTTGTCATTGCTTTCTGTAAATGTGGCAATTGATCCTGAAGAGGATATCCATACACAATATGATGCACTCACTATTCGCCTGCAGGGTTACTTAAAATGCCTTACTGATTTCAATCAGATGTTTGATGAACCAAAACAACTTACAGTTGTAAATCGACTTGAGCGCTCATATAAAGAGTGGGAAAACGCCATTGAAAATGCGCGTGATTTAATTCGACAAGGTGAGTTTGATAAAATTGTACTTGCTCGTAGTAGTGTAATCACAACAGACAGAGACATCTCTCCTACCAAATTTGCCAATCGTTTACGCAACCAATACCCAGATTGCTACACGTTTATTTTTCAGTTTGAGCAACAAAATGCATTTGTGGGCGCAACGCCCGAACGTCTGGTCTCATTCCATAACCGATACGTTTTAACTGAAGCTTTAGCCGGTAGCATAAATCGTGGTACTTCAGCCCGTGAAGATGATCAACTCGAGCATGAATTGACACATAGCATGAAAGATCGGAGCGAGCACAGGTATGTTATTGATTCTATTGTAGACCAGCTTAAAAATGTTTCAACGAATATTCAGTTTGATGAAGAGCCGACTGTAAAGAAGGTTTCGAATGTGCAGCATCTGCATACGCCTATCACCGCATGGTTGAAGAGTGAAAGTGACATCGTTTCTATCGTGAACCTGTTGCATCCCACTCCCGCTGTTGGCGGACTTCCCGCTGATAAAGCACTCCCGGTAATTCCCAAACTGGAGAAAATGAATCGCGGTTGGTACGCTGCTCCCGTTGGCTGGTTTACATTTGAAGAGTCAGGGGAATTTGTGGTAGCAATAAGAAGTGGTCTCATTCAAAAAAACAAAGCCACTCTCTACGCGGGATGTGGAATTGTAGAGGATTCTGATCCAAAAAAAGAGTGGGAAGAAACGAAGCTCAAGCTTATTCCGATGCTAACAGCCATCAAAGATGCCTGACCATGATCTGTACGGCGGATTATTAAATCTGCGGAAAGCGACAAACATCCTCGCTCAATTGCAAAAACTGGGTGTTGAGGAGATAGTTTATAGTCCCGGATCCAGAAATACTCCCCTTTCTATTGCCGCACATCAAAATGACCAACTTACCAAAACGGTAATTATTGATGAACGTTCAGCCGGCTTTTTTGCCCTGGGAAGAGCAAAATCTACAGGAAAACCGGTTGCGTTAAGCTGTACTTCGGGAAGCGCAGTGGCCAATTATTATCCGGCAGCCGTGGAAGCCTATTATATGCACGTCCCGCTGTTTTTTCTCACTGCTGATCGTCCCGGATACCTGATTGGAACCGGTGCTCCTCAAACCATGCAGCAACACGCTTTTTTCGGAGAATTTGCACCTACTTTTGAAGCGGGAGAACAGGAAACTCATCTTTCAGAACAACAGTGGCTTTCGCTCATAAGTAAGATTGAGAAAAAACTCCCGGTTCAGATAAATATACCTTTTGAAAAACCACTGCAGCCTGATTTTTCTGAAATTGAATCAGTTTCACCACAAATTTACCCTGACCTGCATATAAGTGAACTTAAATCCATACAACCCCTTCCACTTCCCGTTTTACAGATTATCAGGAAATCTGACCGTCCGGTTGCTATTTTCGGGCCTTCATCTGTCTTTCCAAATCCACATCAATCAGCTTTAGATTTTTGCAAAAAGTTACGCATTCCCTATATCAAAGAATCACTTTCAAATCTAAAAAAAGATGATGCCAAAGCAGAACTCACTCACTGGCAGGGGCTTGTTAGACACTGGGCTCAATTAGAGGAAGAAGATCCACAATTGCCCGATTTAATTCTGCGCTTCGATCGTCAGCCCGTGGCTAAGGGTTTTGAACTTTTTTTTGAGCATCACCATTCTATTCCGCATCTGCACATCTACCACCAGGAACTTGAGCGACACGACGCCACATTTTCAACCGATCTGCACCTAAAAGGGTATTTCGACTGGCAGGCAACATCCAAAAAAATTAGTCGGGTAAGCAAATCTTGGATTTCCGGAATTTCTGAACTTAATAAGCGTGTTTATTATAATTCAAAGTATCTGACCGATGGAAAAGCTATTGCGACGATTTCAAAAAGCATCACTAAAAATACCGCTGTCCATTTGGCTAACTCGTTTCCTGTTCGTGATTTTGACATGTTTGCGGAATCTGAACAGCCAGAGAGAACGTACTGTAACCGTGGTTTAAACGGAATTGATGGTACTATTGCAACCGCAATTGGCGAATCAGGCTCACATCAACATACCATTCTATGTATCGGTGATGTGACTTTTGCCCACGATGCGGGATCATTGCAACTCAATCTACTTGCTAAAAACCTGACTATTTTCGTGATTAATAATGGCGGCGGGACGATTTTTGACATGCTTCCCATTCGCTCTTATTCTGAAGATTTTAGAGATCACTATTTCAAAACAAAACCAACAATCTCAGTTATCGATGTAGCGCAGGGTTATGGAATACCAGCGACAAAAATTACCTCTGCCGAAGATTTAAATGCATTTATAAAAAATCAAGGCTCAACCCAAACGATGCAAATTGTGGAGGTTGTAACTGATCCGGAAGAGTCGAACAAAGAACGTTTAAGCAGATGGAAATGGTAGGCGCAGATCATCTTTTCAAGAATAGCGGCCATCGCTTTTTTTATCGAGCACAAAAAACCACACAAAACCCCTCAAATACCGCATTGATTGCCCTGCACGGGTTTATGGGTGATCATCGAACTCTCTCTCCCTCCCTGTCAAAGATTTCAACCTGTGATGTTTTTTATGTTGATCTCCCACTCTTTGGAAATTCAGATTTACCCGTTGAAATTTCCACATTCTATGATTACACAAGATTCTTAGCTGATAGAATTAAGGAAATTTCCACTAACTACACACATATTTTCATCTACGGATACAGCATGGGCGGGCGAATCGGGCTCAATTTATTGAGTCATTTTCCCGATATTTTCTCAGGCGCAATTTTAGAAAGCGCCCAGCCGGGAATTGAATCCAACGAGGAGAAAGCTAAACGCAGAATGCTGGAACAGCAGTGGATTGATCACATTTCAAAAGATTTCGATGGATTTCTCACGTATTGGAATAATCTTGGAATTTTAAAACCATCCCGATCACTGTCACAAGAAAAAAAACAACTTTTAGCATCAGTTCAGGGAAATCAAAATGCTGAGCAACTTATTCGTTCGCTTAAGATTACGGGAACTGGAAAAATGCCCTCACTTTGGGAAAATCTACACACTATTCCCGCTCCATTATTATTAATTGCCGGCGAAGATGATCCAAAATACACTCATATAGCGCAAAAAATGCAAACCAAGCTACTTGACGCTGAAACTATTATCTTCATCGAAAGCGGCCATCGGGTTCACCTCGATCAGCCGCAAAAACTGGCAGAAAAAATCACCCAATTCATAGATCAACACAACATATGAGCACAACACAACCCGATTGGAAAACCGTTAAGGAATACGAAGATATCACCTACAAGAAAACAGATGGCGTTGCCAGAATAGCGTTTAACAGGCCTGAAGTCAGAAACGCGTTTCGTCCAAAAACCATTTTTGAGATGTACGATGCGTTTTTAGATGTCCGTGAAGATCCAACAATTGGCGTAGTGTTACTATCAGGTGAAGGTCCTTCGCAAAAAGACGGTGGATGGGCATTTTGTTCAGGCGGAGATCAAAATGTGCGTGATAAAGCCGGATATAAAGATGAAAAAGGCACAGCACGGTTAAACGTACTCGATCTTCAACGACTTATTCGTTTCATGCCTAAGGTGGTCATCGCGGTCGTTCCGGGCTGGGCAGTGGGAGGCGGACACAGTTTGCATGTGGTCTGCGATTTAACACTCGCCAGTAAAGAACACGCCGTATTTAAACAAACAGACGCCAATGTTGCCAGTTTTGACGGTGGATTTGGTTCTGCCCTTCTCGCAAAACAAGTTGGACAAAAACGCGGACGTGAAATCTTCTTCCTTGGCGACAATTATTCCGCGGATGAAGCTTACGACATGGGCATGGTGAATAAATCTGTCCCACACGATGAGTTAGAACAAACCGCATACGATTGGGCAAAAAAAATTCTTAAGAAAAGTCCAACCGCCATCCGAATGATCAAACTCGCCTTCAATCTGGTTGACGACGGCATGGTAGGACAGCAAGTATTCGCCGGCGAAGCCACACGCTTAGCCTATATGACCGAAGAAGCCCAGGAAGGCCGTGACGCTTTTCTGGAAAAAAGAGATCCCGATTATAAAAAGTATCCTTGGATTGGGTAAGGTTGAGGTTGAGGTATAAGCCCAAAATACCAAAATAGAAAAATCAAAACCCCGTGTAGTCGATCGTCATGACGATCGACTACACGGGGAAATAATACGGATTCATATTTAAATATGAATCCCAGCCAACCGTCAGGGGAATTTCATGAAATTCCCCTGACGGTTGGGCGGAGTTTCGTTAATCATAGTTCCATACTGTGATTCTCTTATTACGTACCCGAATTATTTACCAAAATTATAAAGTAAATATTTAGGGGGGCAGGACAGTCCTAACAAAAGCTGTCGGGTTTTGTGGAGCTTGTTTTGCAGTGTCAACTTTTAGTTTCTAAACCTGAAAAGTTTGTGGCTATATAGCTTTTAATTGACAGAAAAAGACATCGGAAGTAGAAAGTTGGAGCTAAGACAGAGTAGCTTTTTCCGGCCGGGCGAAGTTTGAATTTGTATCCTTCCTAATCTTTATTCTGACCCGATGCTCGTCGATGAGTTTGTATTTTTTGGTGATTTTGCAGCCTCCTCACACAAGGTTATTGGCTTACTAAGCCCCGGAATGCCCCAACGGGATCGCGTTGTGGAATTCTGGGGTTAGGATATTGGTCATCCCTACGGGGTTTTTCTTGATACCACTATTACATTGTCAATATTCATTTGTCGCAATAAGGCTGTCGGGTTTTGTGGAGCTTGTTTTGCAGTGTCAACTCTTAGTTTCTAAACCTGAAAAGTTTGCGATAATATAGCTTTGACATGACAATAGTGGATGATCAACCATTATAGATACAGTTGTTTATGGACTATACAGAAGCGTTATTTTTGAACTCTGTCAGATATAGCGCTACCTACGGTGCTCACCCGAGTGTGTACTTTATGTGTTTTAAAATATAATGCTCTTAACAGAGCATAAACACACATAAAGGATTATAGGTTTTTGGTTTTTGGTTTTTTAACAAAGCTGTTTCCGAAAGATTTCGGTGATAATAGTTCTAAGTAAATCAGTTTCTTTTGACTGACAAAACAACATGATAATTTTGGATGATACCAATTGGAATCTGACTTAGAATTAAAATACTCGGTTTTATCACCATAAAAGAGATCACCCGCTACTGCTGATAGTTTGCCTTTTGAAAAGAAAATAGATCCATAAACTGTCACCAATCCAACAAACACTTTCAGCTCGGATTTATATCTTTCAATATAAACAGTCATCATTTTCACACAAACGCACGCATGAATAATGAAAATATCCGCTTCGCAGGAAGCACCGGGGAAGAACTCGCGGCCATTTTAAACACGCCTGGGTCATACGACAAACTTAAAGGCTATTGTCTGTTTGCGCACTGCTTTACCTGCAACAAGAATCTGAAGATGGTCACATCCATCACCAAAAAATTAACTGATTTTGGATATGGAGTTTTTCGGTTTGACTTCACCGGACTTGGACAAAGCGGTGGGGAATTCTCTGAAACTAATTTCACAACAAACACCGAAGATTTTCTAAAAGCAGCCGAATATCTCGCAGAAAACTATCAGCCGGCCTGCGTTACTATCGGCCATTCTCTTGGTGGTGCGGCGGTTCTTAATGCTTCGGGAAGGCTTGATAGTGTGAAAGCCGTGGTTACAATTGGAGCTCCATCTCAGCCCATGCATGTCATGCATCTTTTTGAAGATTACCTTGATGATTTAAAGACAGATAATGAAGAAGTAACGCTTAAAATTGCTGGCAGGGATATTACCATTAAGCCACAGTTTGTTATGGATTTAGAATCACACAACCTGGATGATGAGATTCAAAACCTCGGCAAACCACTCATGATTTTTCACAGTCCCGTTGATAAGATTGTGGGAATTGATCAGGCAAAAAAAATCTACATGAACGCAAAACATCCCAAGAGTTTTATTTCTCTGGATGATGCTGACCATTTGTTGAGCAAAACAGTTGATGCTGAATTTGTGGCGAGCATGCTTGCCACCTGGGCTGATCATCAGGCGGGGTAAAAAAGTTGCAAGACCTGACAGGTTTTATAAACCTGTCAGGTCTGCAACGACTATTAATCCTTATAAAACGTCTTTCCTTTCTTCGCCATCTCCGTCAATTTGGGAGCGGGATTAAATCTTGGTCCGTGCGACTTAGCCAACTCTTGCAACTGGTTCGCTATAGTTTTAACACCAATTGAATCCATATAGCGAAAAGGACCACCCAGGAATGGCGGGAAGCCAAGTCCAAGGATTGCGCCTAAATCACCATCACGTGCCGATTCCAGGATTCCTTCTCCGAGACAAAACGCTGCTTCATTAATCATCATAAGTGACATACGGGTTTGAATTTCTTCAAATTCCATATCTGTGCGCTCTGATCCTCCGAAGAATTCGTAGATTTCTGCGTTTGGCACATCTTTCTTCGTACGTCCATTTACTTCTTTATAGCGGTAAAAACCTTTTTTATTCTTTTTGCCCATATAACCGGCTTCCTGAATTTTATCAGCCTTATCACTTGGTTCCATACCACGTGATTTAAACAGATCACTCATCACTTCAGTAACGTGAGCTGCAACGTCTAAACCGACTTCATCCATCAAATTAACAGGTCCCACTGGAAATCCCCACTTTTTCATAGCGTGATCGATGTCTTTGATACGTGCGCCCTCCTCAAGCAACAGCAACGCTTCGTTCATAAACGGAGCGAGAATTCGGGTTGTATAGAATCCCGGACCGTCATTGACAACAATATTAGTTTTACCTTGTTTCAGGCCTAC
>Ga0136557_1001758_pt1 | contig 13343 bp, 9 predicted proteins | sample AntRauTorckE6832_FD_104796 | JGI IMG/M metagenome (GOLD analysis project Ga0136557, IMG submission 104796) | Saline lake microbial communities from Rauer Islands, Antarctica - Metagenome Torckler E6 #832 | ecosystem: Environmental > Aquatic > Non-marine Saline and Alkaline > Saline | place...
TGTGATGGATCGAGCACTTCAAGCAAGGCTGACGCTGGATCGCCGCGGAAGTCTTGCGCCATTTTATCGATTTCATCTAATAAAAATAGCGGGTTTTTAACTTCGACTTTAGCCAATGACTGCACAATTTTACCCGGCATCGCGCCGATATAAGTACGGCGATGACCACGGATTTCCGCTTCATCACGGACGCCGCCAAGCGCCATACGTACAAACTTACGACCCGTTGCACGCGCAATCGATTCACCTAATGAGGTTTTACCAACACCCGGAGGACCAACTAAACAAAGAATCGGACCGCGCAGTTTTTTCACCCGCGACTGTACAGCGAGGTATTCTAAGATGCGGTCTTTGACATCTTGTAAACCATAATGGTCTTCGTCTAATACCGTTTTAGCTTTTTCTAAATTAATCGACACTTTGGTCGTCGCATTCCACGGCGTATCCAAAATCCATTCAATATAGTTGCGCACCACTGACGATTCACTCGAAGCCGGTGGCATCATTTTGAGTTTCTTCAGCTCTTGCTCTGCTTTTTTGCGCACATCTTCTGGCAAGTCAGCATCTTCTAGGCGCTGTTCAAGCTCAGCCACGTCGTCTTCACCATCGAATGCACCGTCATTCATATCTGACAGCTCATTTTTAATGGCTTTCATCTTCTCGTTTAAAAAGTACTCGCGCTGATTGTCTTCCATTTGCTGACGAACCGCATCTTGGATATCTTGCTCGATATTTTGCTCAGCGCTTTGCTTAACTAAGTACTCGGTCAAGGTATTGATATGGGTTTTGATATCGTCTTCTTCTAAAAACGACTGCTTAATATCCAAATCCATCGACACGCGGGTTGAGATGAAATAGACCAGTTCAAGCAAATCATCGATGCGTTTGGCCACGCGAGTTAGCTCACGAGCATTACGTAGACGGGCGTCGGCATAGCCTTCAAACAAAGTCGTTAAGGCTTGGATGGTGTTTTTTTGCTGGCTCTCATCCATACTGACATCGAGGTCAGCACGGTCAAAGCTTGCCATCAATAGCTCGTCATGATTTTCAATGTTATTGACGCGCGCGCGGTATTGACCTTCAATTAATACTTTGATGCAATTCTCGTCGCTATCATGCGGCATGGTGCTGACGATGCGGCACACAGTTCCGTACTGATACAAGTTGTCTTGATCAATATCTTCGGTCAGCGAGTCTTTTTGCGCCACGACCAATACTTTATTACCATATTCGGCTTGTGCCAATTCCACGGCTTTTACCGAGGGCGCACGACCGACAAACAAGGCAATCTGCATATGCGGATAAACAACCACATCGCGCAATGCCAGTAGCGGTAGATAGTTTTCTTCAGCATCTTTAGCTTTAATGTCTTCAGAATCGCTGTCTTTACTCTCATTGTCTTCGACAGTTTCATTTTTAACCGTTTCAGACGCCGACTCGTTTTCCAACATATCGTCAGATGAAGTATTTAGCGCATTATCATCAGAAACGTTAGATGAAACGTCGACATCGATGTCGATATTGTCTTGGGCAATTTTATGTTCACTCATATATTCTTCCTCGTTCACCAGACTTGTAAAGTCAAGTTAGTGGTTCATGTTTAGATAAATGGTGCTGCTAAATGAAATTGCAAGGCTATATGACCAACCGCAAGGAGAATATTGCGCCTTTATTTGCATTGTCGCTGATGTCTGCTAGGTTTTGCGCGTGGGCTTTATGGCTAAAATCAGGTAAAATGACGCGCGTCTTAACCGCTCCGTTCAAATAGCAACTATATGGATTAACGTGTGAGTTAAAACGCTAGGGCGAAATAAATAGGTCGGCAATGTGACAATAGCGTGTCAATAGCGGGCCACAAAACATAGGGTAAGGGGCGAGAATATGACCATCAATGCGGTGCTACTAGCGGTAGTCATCATGCTAGGGCTGTCTTTAGCGCGGGTACACGTGGTACTCAGTTTATTAATCGGGGCGCTGGCAGGTGGGCTGATTGCGGGTCTTGGTATGACCGATACCTTAAATGCTTTTCAAGAAGGTATCCGTAATGGCGCGCAAATCGCGCTGTCTTATGCCTTATTGGGTGCTTTTGCGGTAGCGATTGCGCATTCGGGCTTGCCGCAGTCATTGGCAGGGGCGGTCATCAAGCGCATTGATGCCGGTGGCACTAGTGGCATGATTAAATACATGCTGTTTGCCGGTCTGGTTACCATGAGCTGCTTTAGCCAAAACTTAATCCCGATTCATATCGCTTTTATTCCATTGCTTGTACCGCCTTTATTGCTCGCCTTTAATCGCATGCACATTGATAGACGCCTGATTGCCTGTCTGATTACTTTTGGTCTTGTGACCACTTATATGTTTATCCCTTATGGCTTTGGCGATATTTATCTCAATCAAATCATGCTAAAAAACGTCGGTGAAGCCGGTATTGATGTATCGAATATTTCGGTCACCAAAGCCATGGCGATTCCCGCTTTGGGTATGTTCGTTGGCTTACTGATTGCTGTATTTATCAGCTATCGTAAACCGCGTCAGTATCAGCAGCTAGCAATTGATAAAGCTGCGCATGATGAAGTGTTAGATAGTGACGAGTTAAGCAAAACTGCGGCTACTGCACAAACACAAAGTAAAATGAAGACGCTAGTGGCGATTGCAGCGATTGTCACTGCTTTTGTGGTGCAGCTATATACTGATTCGTTATTGCTAGGATCTATGTTTGGTTTTGGCGTCTTTATGGCGACAGGCGTCGTCAAATGGCGTGATGCCGATACGGTCTTTAATGATGGTATCAAGCTGATGGCGATGATTGGCTTTATTATGATTACGGCACAAGGGTTTGCGGAAGTCATGAAAGCGACTGAGCAGATTCAGCCATTAGTCGATGGAGCGGCATCGTTGTTTGCTGGTAACAAAGCGATGGCAGCATTTATTATGTTACTCATTGGCTTGATTGTAACTATGGGTATTGGCTCATCCTTTTCGACCATTCCAATTTTGGCAGCGATTTATGTACCACTCTGTATTTCGTTAGGCTTCTCGCCCCTTGCTACGGTTGCGATTATCGGTACAGCAGGCGCGCTTGGTGATGCCGGTTCTCCAGCGTCAGATTCAACCCTTGGTCCCACCTCTGGTCTAAACGTTGATGGGCAGCATGATCATATCAAAGACAGCGTGGTGCCAACCTTTATTCATTACAATATTCCGTTATTGATCTTTGGTTGGATTGCGGCGATGGTGCTTTAATTAACAATATAAAATCTTAATGTCGATATAAAAAGGCGAGTGATTTCATAATCATTCGCCTTTTTGGTTTTTTATAGTCAGGGAAAAGTAATATCCATACATCATGTACTGCTGATATTAATTTTTCTTGCTTGCTGTGCCTACACAGACAGAGGCTACAAAAAATTCATACCAGCAGTACTGTAGCGTTTTTAAGATATTTTAACTATATGATGATGTGATTTATGCCTTTCTTAATACTATTCATCAAAATCCTCAATCTCACTATTTAACCCACTCAAAAACTCATCACTTTGCGCCATTAATTCATTTAAACGGCGTTCATTGATAGTATTTGCTAACTCGTCAGCGCTAAAAGTCTGCTCTTGACTATAATAAAGCCGCTCATAATCCGCTTTTTCTAACTCTTGCAAATGTTGTTCGACATTCTCTGCACTAGAGTTAGTATCTAGAGATTTCTTATTATCACTCATCGAAACCACCTCAAGCCACTTGGCGTAATTATGGCATCTAACGGCACATCCCATGATTGACGCTCTAGTTGCTCAACCACTTGAAAGTCATAGCACCAGCCTATCTTTAGCGGTTTTTTAGCGCCAGACCGATAGCTATTACCTAGAGTTGTGTCATAAAAGCCACCACCCATGCCCATACGGTTGCCATCTTTATCTACTGCTACTAACGGACAAATAATTACATCTAATTCTGCTGCCCATAATAATCGGCGATGATGGTTTTGTTTCATGCCTAAGCTATGAATGCGTGTCGGTACATTTAATAACTTTGCATGATAAATAGGCACAAAGCGCAATCGTTTATCTTCCAAGCCATTGCTAGTACGACCAAATGAGCCGACCACCGGCAAATACGGAAAATAGCCTAAGCGTTGACACCAATCCAAAATTGGCTGAGTGGGTAGCTCACCAAAGCCATCATAATATAAGCCGATACGTGCATTTGGCGGTAAGCGTTGCTGTAGCTTGACTAAATGCAAGCTTGCCATGCGTGCATATTGTTTACGCTCATTATCCAAGAGCCTACGACGCTGGCGAGTAAAATGGCGTCTGGGTGGGTTGCTAATGGTATCAGCTATTTGCACATTATTAGTAGCTTGACTGCTCACGGTAGATAACTCAGGTAGCGAACTGGTAGATTGTTGTTGGCTGGTGCTCTTAGACATCAGTTACCCTCACGGACGTGGAGAAATTTGTGATAAGTCATGCTATCATAACGCCACTTTACAGCGTATTTTTCTTTGTGTGCAGCAGCTGTTGCACTTTTTATGACAAACCATTCATTACCAAACCATCAAAGAGGGTAGTTATGTCAACACAGAATCAGGCAACTCGTACCGAAAAAGACACCATGGGCAATGTAGAAGTCCCAGCTGACGCTTATTGGGGTGCACAAACTCAGCGTAGCCGCGAAAACTTTAAAATCGGTGGCGAGACCTTGCCGCGTCCGATGATTGAAGCGATGGCACTGGTCAAAAAAGCCGCTGCGATTACCAATGCAAGCCTTGAGCGTATCGAAGATGATAAGCGCGATTTAATCGTACAAGCTGCTGATGAAGTTATCAACGGTGGTCTAACCGATCAGTTTCCATTAGTGGTATGGCAGACCGGTTCTGGTACGCAGTCAAACATGAATATGAATGAAGTGCTTGCGAATCGCGCCAACGAAATCGCTGGTTCTGAGCGCGGTAGCTACACGCCAATTCACCCAAATGATCATGTCAATCATGCTCAGTCTACCAATGACAGCTTCCCAACAGCCATTCGTGTTGCCGCTGCTCGTGAAATCAACGGCTTATTGATTCCAGCAGTAAAAGCGCTACGTGATACGCTAGATGCTAAAGCAAAAGAATTCGATAGCATCGTGAAAATCGGTCGTACGCATTTACAAGACGCCACGCCTTTGACATTAGGTCAAGAGTTTAGCGGCTATGTTAGCCAACTTGATCATTCATTGGTACGTATTGATAATGCGCTACAAGGCTTGTATGAATTGCCATTAGGTGGTACGGCGGTTGGTACTGGTCTAAACGCTCATCCTGATTATGCGGTAAAATCAGCTGAGCAATTGGCGACATTGTCTGGTCTTCCATTTGTGACGTCACCGAATAAATTTGAAGCACTAGCCGCTCGTGATGCCGAAGTATTTGCTTCAGGCGCACTAAAAACGCTAGCAGGTAGCTTGAATAAAATCGCTAACGACGTACGTTGGTTGGCATCAGGTCCGCGTTGTGGTTTGGGCGAGTTGACGATTCCTGAAAATGAGCCAGGCTCTTCTATCATGCCGGGCAAAGTAAACCCAACGCAGTCAGAAGCAATGACCATGGTTGTCGCTCAGGTTATGGGTAACGATGTCACTATCAGCATGGCAGGCGCGTCAGGTAACTTTGAGCTAAACGTTTATAAGCCAGTTATCGCGTTTAACTTGTTGCAATCTATCAAACTGCTTGGCGATGCGTGCAATAGCTTTAACGAAAACTGTGCTGTTGGTATCCAGCCAGTAAAAGACAAAATCGATGACTTCTTGCACAACTCATTGATGCTAGTGACTGCGCTTAACCGTCATGTTGGTTATGAGAATGCCGCGAAAATCGCTAAGACAGCTTATAAAGAAAATAAAACTTTGAAGCAAGTTGCGGTTGAGTTAGAGCTATTAACTGAAGCTCAGTTTGATGAGTGGGTTATTCCTGCTGATATGGTAAATCCTAAGTAAGCAGTAGACCAAATAATGACCTGCTACGGTGTCAGACTTACTTAATGTACGATAGGTACCATTTGTACTGCTAGTAGCAGCATCATATTTGTTCCACTGAAAATTTAGACATAAAAAAGACCTTGTCACTTCTTATACGAGAATGTGGCAAGGTCTTTTTTTGGTTTATATTTTTAAAGCCAGCTCTATATCTTATATAGTGAATGTAACCTCAAAGATTGCTTATGGACTACTATAACTATTATCATATACATGCAGAATTTTGGAAAAAAAGACAATAACCTAAATCGGAGTAAACAATGATTACCCATGTACCTGATATGACTTTTAAAACTCGTGTTCGTGATGACTCTATTGGAGGAGACAACCCGTTCACATGGTATGATCTAACTACAGATGAGTTATTTGCCAATAAAAAAGTAGTTGTGTTTTCTCTACCAGGTGCCTTTACGCCAACTTGTTCGACTAGCCATCTCCCTCGTTATGAAGCGCTTTATAACGAGTTTAAGGCATTAGGCATAGATGAAGTAGTTTGCATTTCTGTCAATGATGCATTCGTCATGTACCAATGGGGTCTGAAGCAAAACCGTGAAAACGTTTTCTTACTTCCTGATGGTAATGGTGAGTTCACTCGTAAAATGGGGATGCTTGTTGATAAGAGTAATGTTGGCTTTGGTATGCGCTCATGGCGTTATTCGATGGTTGTCGACAATAAAGAAGTTAAAAAAGTGTTTAAGGAAGCTGATTTTGGCGACAACTGTCCAATAGACCCATTTGAAGTATCAGATGCAGACACTATGTTAGCGTATTTAAAAAGTAATGCTTAGAGTCTATTGAACATTCAAAAGACCTTGTCACTTTTATAAATAAGTGGCGAGGTCTTTTTTTGTTCTTAATTTTTTAGAGCTAATCCTGCTTTTCGCTCATATCTGTCTTGCCGTTGGCGTGCAGACTAATGCGTCTGGTAGCGTTCCTGTTACCTTGATACCGCCACCAGCCACGCCTGCATAGCCACTAGCTAAGACAGGATAACCGCTATAATCAGTGCTAGCGGTGACATCTCGATTTATTTAGCTTATATTTAGCGTAGTTCAAATTATTCAATAACAATGCACTTCTTATTATTGATATCATCAGCAAATTTCTTGTATTTACCTTCTTTTATAATTCCTGTAACACCTTGATTTGGATAGTGAACTTTTATCTTATCATTTCGACCATATTGCTTTTGACTTAATATTTGAAATTTCATTATATCTATTTGATCAACTATAGATTTTAATCCTTCTTTATTAACAAGAGAAGTAGAGTCTTCTTTAAAATTTCCAATCAATGCAAGAGTTTTATTTGCATATTTTAGAGCTGATGACATATTCTTGTTTTCTTTATAAATAGAAGCTGTCCAAAAATAAATTAGAATAAATTCAGATTCAATTTCTTCTAAATAATTTTTATTGAATATTTCTTCGATGAGAATACAAAGTTGTAAAGCTTTAATGTCTTTGTTGTCTTCTCTTAATTCTTTGATAGCCTTAGCGAAAAAGTATATATCAACTCTTAAAATATCTTCAGTGTGACTAAATAATTCTTTATACCTATAGAAATAATCATAAAATTTTATAGGATCATTAAAATATTTCATACAAATATAACGATAAATATTCAGTAGATCAATAGGTAGTACATCCACTTCTTTATTTGTTTCGAGGAAGTAATCCAAATGATTTCTTTCAGAATTTTTGTGAATATCTATTGTAATTCTAGCTTTCGAAGTGTCAGCTACTAGATGTTCAGTAGAATAATCTAATAGCTTTTCATAAATTTCTAAGTGATTATTGTTGAAAGTTAGATCTAAATAATTTAATAAATGTGCATAAGTAAAATTACATGGGAAAATATCTTCATCTTTTAACTTCAATTCATTATCAATTATTGTATTAGCAATAACTTCTATAATACTATTATCTTCATTTAAATCAGATAAAGTATACAGTAAGAAATCTAAATATAGTTTTTCAGATATGTCAGAATATCCCATAGCAGTATTAATGCTACTTACAAACTGATTATTATCTCCCAATCCGTGATAGATTAGAGCCTTGAATGTAAAGATAGAGGTGTAAAGCTTATTAAGCTCTGATCCTTTTAAATCATTGTCAATCTGCGATGAAGAATCGACAATCTTATTGTAGAGAGTTAAGGCTTGTTCAGGATCTTCTTCACGAATAATATTTGCATAATTAAATATAGCATTTCTTGAGGCAAAGTTCATTTCCTCAAGATTAATAAATTCTTTTAGGATATCTTTACCAGATTTAATATCACCATTTTTGATCAAACACATTCCTAAAAGTGATCTTGAGTTTTCTTTATAAGGACTTTCATCATAAGGTTTTGAGAAATATGTAATTGCCTCGCCAATCTTATTGAGATGAAATAAAGAAAAACCTATATAGTAATTACAGATTTCAAGTTCATTGTTATTCGCTTCTGAGTTATCAAGATAATCAACTAGGTAGCTAACAGCATCCAAATACTTTTTATCTTCAATTAGTGATAAACCATAGCTAAAGTTACCCTGTGTTTCTCTATTTACAGATTGAATCCATTCTCCGGAAATAGATTTAGCAATGATAGGATTTTTTATTATGGGGTCTTTTTTAAGATCTGAGCTAATTATTCCATAAAGATAAAGTTTATTTCTAATCTCGTCATTAAGCTCATCATAATTTTTTTTATGAATGTTTGATACAGCGTCTCTTACTTTCTTGTTAGACTTTATTAATTCTCTAATATGATCTACGGGAGCTATATCATAAGAAACTAAATATTTATCTTTAATTATCTTCGAAATCTTGACGTTGTCGATCAAATTTCCATCGATTATTTGAGCTTCAATATCAGCACATATATCGAACGTTAAACGAGGATTTCCATTAGTCCATTTATATATTTCTCTACTAATTTCATTATCTACTTCTAGCTCACTTTTCTGAATGAACGCTTCATGTTCTTCAAAAGTAAAGTCATCTAAGTATATTTTGTCGCCAATGTTGAAAGGTGATTTATTTCTGTCTTTTATTAGTTCTGTTGGCTCAATAACACCTGATAAAATATAAGTTAGCCTTTCAAAGACTGGGAAATTAGTCCGTGAAAAATAATTACTTCTTATTTGAGCAAATATGTTATCTGAGTATTCAGCACCTCTTAGAGCGTCAATCTCATCAAGAACAATGACTAAATCACCTTGAAAATAATTCAATATTTCCCTTAATGAACGAGAATACTCTTTATGAGCTTGTAACTGCATATCTCTAATATTATGAATTTTAATCTCAATAGACTCAAATAACTCTTCATTTGGTTCTAGAATACAATCGATAATATTTCGATAGCAATCTTTCTCATGATCAAAGGAGTTCGATAAATCAACGTAAACAAACAATCTATCTTTGCTCTCCAGTGTTCTTTTTGCATGAAATAATAGATTTGTTTTACCCATTTGTCTTGCAACTAGGACATATCCTGGCCTTTGCATATCGTTAATGATTTCTTCTAATTGCTTATCCGCAGCTCTCTTTACGTATAGATGTTCTGGAATTGTAGTGTACTTTTTAAGTATCTTATTCATTTATACTATCTCTTTTAAGGTCTTTTCAATTAATACCAAAATAGCTTGTTCACTTTTATCTTCAGATAGGACTACTTTACGAAAAATATTTTTCAAAATTCTAGGTGAGTTTTGACAACTATCTAGAATATGTATTTTTGAATCAGGTAATTCAATGCTTAACGCATGTGAAATGACATCATACAAACTGTCGATATTAGTAGTCCAGTTGTCACAACAGATATATTCGAAAAACTCACTCGCTTTTGATTTGTTAATAAAAAAGTTGCTTGGTTCATCTATTGTTGAGATAACAAACTTGAGAGAATCATCATCGGATTTATTGGTGAAGTGGTTAACTAGCTTAGTCAAATCATTAACGACATCAGTCGCTAATATCTTACTTGAAATAGATAGTTCATCAATCACAATAACAATTTTTGATTTAGGTATTCTGCAAAGTATCGTTGATATTTGCTTAATAAGGTTTGCTTGATCAACTTGCCTTAAGATATCTAACTTGTCCTCTAAAGTTGATAAGATTTCTTCTAGAACATCATTAGAGGTTTTAATGCTGATAGGGCTTAAATCACAATAATAATAAGTAATACCTTGCTGAATTAAATTCCTATTTACTAAAGCAGTTTTGCCCATACCAGACTTACCAAATAGCCAGATGTTACTTAGCTCAAGATAACTTACAAAATGGTTATCACACTCTCTATTTATATAGTAGTCTTCATTTTTTTCATTGTAATTATTAAATAGTACGAGCTTAGAACTTGCACATTTTGGAACTTGAATAATAGAAGGACTTTGACCACAGATTGCTTTATGTATTTCATCAACTTTACTATTTGTTGACTCTATTCTAAGCGAGTCTTCCATCTTGAATATAAGGTTATATAAGTTGTGTTCTCTAAACAAGTCTATCAACTCATTTCCATTTTTTAAGGATATGAAACTCTCGTCTTTATTTAGAACTTGAATGCTTTTTTGTCTCCATTTGAACCACCAACTATTTTCATCGATATCTATGACTCTTGGAACGCATAAAATCCACTCCTTTAGCTCATATTTATCAGACTTGCTAGCAGTATCAAAAGATTTTCTAATTTGAGATTTTTGCGAATTTCCAAATGTCTCTAAGAAAAACTTGCATTGAATTACAGTAATTGGTTCAACACCAAGATTACCTATAAATATATCAATACCACCATCACCTTGCTTAACAGCAACTTGACTTACATGTTTATCAGAATGGATTTTTCTAAATAAAGTTTCACAAGCATTCTCAAAAGCTTCTCGTGCACCCGCGATATTACTGTGTAAGCTTTTAAAATCTTGCCAATCTCTATTCATTATTTGTGTACCAATTAATTACGATTTTTTATTGCGAGGGAATTATCTATTTTAGTGATTATATACTAAAAAAAGACCTTGCCACATTATGTGGCAAGGTCTTTTTATTAACCAAAATCCAAGCTCAATTAGAATTTATAAAGCAAACCAAGCGTCGTCGCCGCTTCAGTACGTGAGTCAACCATTGGACTGTCATATTGCTCATTTGGCAGATAGCTTAAGCTTTGATTGGCAAAGCCTGCCCAGCGCTTACTGAAATCATAGTTGGCACTAACATTAATATAAGGATTCAAGCTTGAGTTGGCGGTATAAGCAGCGACGCCCGTTCTAGTTGACTCTGTATCGCTCACGCCGTAGTAGTATTCATTGTAGTCGGCATCATTGTACTCAAATCCAACGCTTGGATAGACCGTTAGCTTGTTTTTGCTGATTTTACCAATATAGCTTAAGCGGGCAGTATTACCGCCACTACGGTCTAAGATATCTGTTGCGTATTGGGCACGAAAGCCACCAACCGGTGTCAGACGCGTATAGCTTAGTCCTGCAGCAGCAGAGGCTTTACGCTCATCAAGTCCTTTTAGTGCGCCAGTAGCATCATCAGGATCAAATGAATTGCCAGCAAGCTGAGCATAAGCAGCTAGCTGATTGCTGCCGTCATTGATAAGGTATACACCCGCTTGAGCACCGCGTGCGTAGATTTTATTATTGTCATAGAATGCGCCTGGCAATACTTTTATCTCGGTGCTTTCTTCCAAATCGTAAGCAGATTTGACTGCCATGACGTTGACGCCGACGCTTAACTCAGCATCAGGATCTTTCGGTAGGTTTTTATTGAAGAGTGCTGCATTAGATAGGCTAGCTGTGCCAAGCATGGCAGTAGCTGTCAACGTGCTAAGCAAAGCACGCTTAAAAGTAGGGGATAGCGATGATGATGTAGACATGATTTGCTCTCATAAGTGGGTGAAACAAAGGGATAAAAATAGTAAAACACGTAAGGATTTTTGTACGTTATAGTCGATTCATCTTAAAAACGATACAGTGCTATTGGCTATAAATTTTTTGCAGCCTCTGTCACGCCTGCGAACAGCAAGCAAGAAAAAATTATAGCCAATAGAACGTTATTACAATCGTATCGCTTTTATTTTGAACTGACTATAGAATCAGGTAAAAATAAAAGCGATATAGGCTAAACAGTGCTTTGCTCAATGGCATTGAGCACTTCTACTAATTGCTGATGAATATCTTGCCACCACCACATAAAGCCAATGCTAATAAATAACATCACAACCCACGGCAGCAATTGCCAAATAAGCGCAGGTTTAATGGCTGTGCTTTTTTCATTCAGGGTTTCGTTAAGAGTAGGACGAATAGGATTGGTAGGGTTAACAGTTACGTTTGAGTTTACACCCCTATTATTATCTACATGACTCTCATTATGCAAACTGGTGTTATTTAAATGAGTATTATTTAAGTGTGCATTATTATCAAAGTCAGTGCCGCTATTCACTGGCGTATTAATATAAGTGGTATGATATTCGTTTTGTTGCTCACTTTGATAATGGGGTAAATAATCATTCTCGTAAGTGGCAATATTCTGTATGACAGCTGCCATACGTTGACGATAGGCAATCGCAAAAGGTAGTGAAATGATAAGACCGGTAATCGCACCGCCAATGTGACCAGCATTGTCGATACCCGGCACCGCAAAACCATAGACTAAGTTGATGCCCATAATAAATATCAGGCTTTTAAGGTTTAGCACCATGCCATTGACTGATATCTTAAACAGCGCAGCGATCAATAACGCTGCCCCAATACCCATGATACCGCCCGATGCGCCTGCAGATAATCCGGCTTGTCCTGTCCCATCCACAATACCTTGCCATGTGACGTAATTATTTAATAAGTTGCCACCGATTGCTGCCAGTAAAAATAGCGCCAAAAACTTCGCGGAGCCAAACATCGGCTCGGCAATTTGCCCAAAAAAATACATGGCAAAACCATTAAACAATAAATGCATCAGCCCAATATGCAAAAACGCACTGCTCACCAAGCGCCATGGCTCATTATCCATGGTAAAAGGTAGGGCGTTGGCACCCCATTTTATCAGCGCTTCAGTTGAGGGATTATTGGCATCGACACCCGTTAATACCTGCATGATAAATAGCCCGATAAAGCTGACTAATAACAGGGTAGTGACGGGTGCTGTCTTTAATAATTGTTGAATGGTCATAACATCTAATTATCAATAAAAAATTATCAGTACAGTATAAAGGGTATAGATATAGTCAGTTCTTTTTAAATAAGATACAATCGTTTTAAAACAAGCGAAATGGCAGAAGAACAAATGACCTATTCAGCAGATTTTCGAGCACAAGTGATTAAAAGTGTCAAAAACAAA
>Ga0136557_1001759_pt1 | contig 13339 bp, 10 predicted proteins | sample AntRauTorckE6832_FD_104796 | JGI IMG/M metagenome (GOLD analysis project Ga0136557, IMG submission 104796) | Saline lake microbial communities from Rauer Islands, Antarctica - Metagenome Torckler E6 #832 | ecosystem: Environmental > Aquatic > Non-marine Saline and Alkaline > Saline | place...
CCAGACCACCCATGCTCGCCAGCATTGCCGCCAGAGCCCCCACAGCCGCACCGCCGGAGAGCCCCAGCACATAGGGGTCAGCCAAAGGGTTGCGCAGCAGCACCTGCATCAGCGCGCCGGCCACCGCCAGCAACCCGCCCACGGCGAAGGCCGACAGCGAGCGCGGCAGTCGCAGCTCGAGGATCAGGGTGCGCGACAGGGCTTCTCCGCCGCCGCCAAGCACCGACCAAAGTTCCGGCAACGCCACGCTGGCGCTGCCGACACTGATCGACAGTACCAATGATATAAGCGACGCCGACAGCAGAACGCCCAGGGGCAGGCTCAGCTGACGCATCAGGCCGGGTTACCGTCTGCCACGCGCCACCTCCAGCTTCTCGCAGAGTAGCCGGCTGCCCTCCAGCAGTCGGGGAGTCGGCCGCTGAATCAAGGAGGGCGGCACAAAGAAGAGGTTGTCACGCGTCACGGCAGTGAGATCGTCGTATTGCTCCCAGTGGGTCAGCCAATGACGGTTCTCCTCGCCCATGCCACCGGCGATGATCGCCTCAGGGTCGGCGGCCAGCACCGCTTCATCATCGATGCGAGGTACCAGACGCGACAGCCCGCCGAAGACATTCACGCCACCGCATATTGCCACGACCTGGCCGATCAGGTGCTCATCGTTGACGCTCATCAGCGGCTCATCCCAGACCTGATAGAAGACCGACACCGGCGCGACATCCCGGTAATCAGCGGCGAGCCTCGCCATGCCCTCGCGAAAGTCCTCGGCGGCCACGCTTCCCGCCTGCCCGGTACCGGCCAGCTGCGCCAGTCGTTCGATGGCACTGGCCACACCCTCGATATCACGGGGCTCGATATAGAATACCGGTATACCCAGCGCCTCGATGGTCTCGAGCTGCTCGGCCGGGTTACCGGTCACCCAGCCGATCACCAGATCCGGGCGCAGCGTGACCAGGGCCTCCAGATCCATGCGCGTGTGGCTGCCCACGGAGGCAACCTCCTTCGCTTCGGGTGGATAGTCGCTGTAGCTGACCACCGCCACCACCTTGTCGCCCGCCCCGGCGGCGAAGGTCAGCTCGGTGGCACCCGGGGACAGGGTAGCGATGCGCTCGGCCGCCGCCTCCAGGCAGACCTCGCGGTCGGCGTCGTCGGTCACGCATACCTCGGCGGCCACCGTACCGAGCAGGCCGCCTCCGGCCCACAGGGCCAGGGTCGCCAGTGTGACGGACAGGGCGCGCGAGCTCATCACTCGCCGAAGTTCACGCTGAGGAAGGCCGTCCGGCCGGCATTCAGATAGTCACGACCGTCGAAATAACCGGCCGTGGCGTATTTCTTGTCGAAGACGTTATCGAGGGTCAGCCGCGCCGACCAGAGCGGAGCGAACTGCCAGCCGGCACGCAGATTGAGCAGACCAAACCCGCCGAGACGCTCCTCGTTGGCCTCGTCATCGAAGCGATGATTCTGGGCGATGACCGAGCCCCCCAGGTTCCAGTCGCCCAGCGCGCGATCGAGATCCACTCGCAGGCTCTGGCTGGCACGGCGCGGAAGCTGATTGCCGGTATCACGATCTTCGGGGTCGGCATAGTTCAGTGCCGCCTGGAGCGTCCACGCTGCCATCTCAACCCCCGAGGAGAGCTCAACACCGCGAATTTGAGCTTCCTCGATATTTTCATTTTGGCTGCCCGTCGAGGCGATGAAGTCATCAATGCGCGTTTCATAGGCGGCAATATCCCAGAAGAATCGAGCATATTGACCTCTGGCACCGACCTCGAGAGACGCGGACGTTTCGGCCTCGAGGTCAGGGTTACCCGCAAAGTAACCCAGATCCGGGTAATACAGTTCATTGAAGGTGGGAGCGCGATACGCCGTGCCATAGCTGGCCCGCAGGGTATGGCGGTCGTCGAGGGCATAGCCCAGCGCCAGGTTGCCGGTGAGCTCCTCGCCGAAGGCCTCGTTGTCGTCATGGCGCACTCCGGCCTGGACGGTCATGGGGGAAAAGTCCAGCAGTGCCTGGGCAAAGACGGCCACGTTGTCGCGGCTTTCCTCCTCGAAGGTGCCGGAGCCCGTGTCGCTACCCGCGATATCGTCCCCCAGGTATTCGGTACCGGCCACCAGCTCATGGGGCCCGAGCCAGACGGTATTATCCCAACGCAGCGTCCGGGTCGTGGTGTCGAAAACGCTGGCATAGGCAGCGGTTTCCGATTTATCCCGAGCCTCGCTCAAGGTCAGGCGGCTCGTCCAGCGCTCGGAAAGGGGGAGCTCGCCATAGATGCCGGCCGCCTGTTGCAGGTAATCAGTATCCCCGCCCACGAACTCGGTGTTGCCTCGTGCGCGCAGGGCCAGCAGGCCGATCTCACCGCCATTGTCGAACCCGTGCGAGAGCCTGACCAGGCCGGTGGTATTGTCGTAACCCTTGTCCCCCTCTCCCTCGATGATCTCGTAGCCATCGGTGTCCAGGCGGCTGGCGGCGACATGATAGCGGGTGCCGCCCTCGCTGCCGGAGAGCGAGGCGCTGGCACGCCGGGTATCGAAGCTGCCGCCGCCCAGCGAGATGCGTGGCGTAGGCTCCCCCTCGCCTTGTGGGGTAAACAGCTGCACCACCCCGCCCACGGCATCGGCGCCGTACAGGCTGCCTTTCGGGCCGCGCACGATCTCGACCCGTTCGAACATGCGCGGATCCAGGAACTGCCAGGCAGGTGCACCGTCCGTTGCCGACCTCAGACGGATACCGTCAATCATCATGACCGTGGATTTGCTGCTGGTACCACGAAGATAGACACTACTGTTCTTGCCGAAGCTGCCATTGGTGGCCACATCCACCCCGGGTTGGCCACGCAGCAGATCGGTAATGCTGGCGGGGTCCTGGCGACGCAGCGTCGCCTCGTCGAGGACGGTCACCGAGGCCAGAGTCTCATCGGCGGTTCGCGGCGCGCGGGTGGCGGTGACGACCACGGGATTGAGGCGTTGAGCCTCATCGGTGGTGCTGGTGGGACTGGAGGTATTGAAAGTCTCGGTCTGGGCCTGAACGGCCAGCGGAAGGGCCGCCAGGCTGAAGGCAGCCAGGCAATGCAGGGCACAGGTTCTGGATTTCATGGGGAATCCCTTGCTCGCCGTACTCACCCGTACGGCAGTAGTGTGGCTGTCACCGGGACGGCAAGGGATCGAGGAGGAGGGACAAAACAGCAGCAACGAAGACGCATGCCCAGCCTCGACGTCGCCCACCGCGACCCGGCATTGAACTCTCGGGCCGGTCTCCGGGCTGACGAGCGGAAGCAGAACCTGGCTTCCCGAACGGCTGCCTTCCCGTGCCAGTGGCACAGTGGCGTATAAGCCGTTCTTGTCTCGATCACCGTTGCGGGGGCAGCGTCGGAATAGCCTATCAAGGCGCACCGACTTCCCGTTTCACTGGCGGCAACCTGCCGCCAGCACCTGAGAGAGAACGTAACCTAGCAACCTCCAGCCCAGCCGTCAACGCGGGTCAGTCCCATTCCCGGCTGTCGGCACATCCGCTGACAGACGCTGCACGAGGCCATGACGCACATACCAGACGGCCTCGCAGCAGGCCGCCGTATCCTGCGCCAACCACCCGGCAAGGTCGCGAAGCCGACGCTCTGACCTGTCGAGCGGCACGATGCCACGGCCCATTTCCGGCAGGATCAGCACCACGCCAACGGCCGCCTCGCGCTCGAGGTCCTGCCATGTCGCCAGGAGCATGCGCAGACGCTGTCGGAGCGAGTCGTCGTCAGGGGCATCGGCAGGTTCATCGACGAGCCAGGCCGCCAGCCAGCACTCCCAACCTTCCAGCACCAGCACGCCCTGCCGGGGCAGGGTGTCGCGCCACGCCTCCAGAGCCTTGCCGTCATAGGCACAATGCCAGCGGGCCCCGGGAAAGCGTGACCTTACGGCCTCTCGCTTGCCGGCGCAGGCACCGCCGATGAAGAGCTGCATTGCCAGCCTCCTGATGAATTCAGGAGCACGAAGTGGCGCCCCTGGGCCTGGGTGACATCGCCCTCCCAGAAGTCGATGGCCTCGAAGCGCCGGCGCAGTTCGCGAATGACCCCGCCATGGGTCACCGCTAGCACGCGCCGGTGGCCACCGCCCTCGGCTGCGGCGAACACCTCGTCCAGCCAGGCGCTGAGCCGCTCACGCAGGGCGATGGTGGACTCGCCCCCCGGGGTAGGCTGCTCGCCGCGGCTGTCGATCCAGGCGCGATAGGCGGGATCGTCCTTGAGCTGGTCGTAGCATTGACCCTCATAGTCACCGAAATCGAGCTCGCGCAAGCGGGCATCGACATGAACGTCCACGTTGGGTTCATGGCCTTGCATGACATGCGCCAGGGTCTGACGACAACGCGTCAGGTCGCTGCAGTGGATGGCGTCGAAGCGCCGGGTCGCCAGGCACTCACGCAGGCGATCCAGCCCCGCGGTGGCCTCCGGCCAGTGCAGCGCGATGTCCCGATGACCCTGGTAGCGGCGCTCGAGATTCCACGCCGTTACCCCATGGCGGACCACCACCAGCTCCAGGCGATCAGCAGCAGGCATAATTCTCCCCCCTCGATGGCGGCACCGACCATATCGCCGTTGATGCCCTTGAATGTTCGAATCATGAGGCCGCCATAGCCCACCAAAAAGATAAGCAAGCCGGCCACCATCCACAGCCAGCCCGGCAGCAGGCCCGGCGACCCGACCAGACACCAGAGCGCCATCAGCACCAGCGGCAGCGCGGAAAAGCCGACATCGCGATGTTTGAGATGCTGTTGCCAGGCCCAGGCCAACCCCTCGCGCCGGGCACAAGGAACAAACCCGAGCAGTGCCACCGCGCCAAAACGGCTTAGTGCAGGCACCGCCGCGAGCAGCCACAGTGGCATACCGGTATCCAGCAACGCCCAGAGCAGCACGCCTTTCCAGGCGAGCAGGAAGACCAGCGACAGCATGCCGAAACTGCCTACCTGGAGGTCCTTCATGATCGCCCAGCGGCGCTCCAGCGGCGTATTGCTGCCCAGGGCATCGGCGATATCCATCAATCCATCGAGATGCAGCCCGCCGGTGAGCGCCACCCAGAGGCTGAGCAAGACCAGCGCGAGCAGCGGTGTCGGCAAGCCCTCAAAGAGCACCGCGACACCCGCCAGAAGCGTCCCGATCAGCCCGCCGACCAGCGGATAACAGCGCAGCGCCCAGCGGCTCGTATCGCGACGCCAGGGGCACTCGATGGGCACCGGAAGCCGCGTCAGAAACTGGATGGCTAGCAGCAGTCCATAACCGGCGGCTCTCATGTCGCCTCCCACGAGGTTTTCCAAGGAGTCTTCCACTCGACCGGGCGGCCGGCGATCACTTCGATCACCCAGTCGGCGTCGCGGGCCAGCTGCCGGTGACAGCGCTGCAGGAAAGCCAGATAGCGCCATACTTCAGGGTCGCTGGGCACAAGCGCCTCGTTGAGGTCGTTGGAAACCACCACCAGGGCGATCGAACGCGACCGGGCGAGCGTCACGACGTCGGCGAGCAGCCGCTCGCCGTCCCGCTCGCCGAGATCGCTGTCGTTAACACTACTGCCGTTTAGACCACTGCCGTTGAGACCTCCGCCGTAGAGCAGCTGGCTGGCCCAGAGCGTCAGGCAGTCGAGCAGCACCGTGCTGCCCGCCTCCACGCCGGCCAGCGCCTCGTCGAGGGCTACCGGCGCCTCGAGGGTGATCCAGCCATCGCCACGCTCCCGGCGGTGACGCGCGATCCGTGCCGCCATTTCCGCGTCCGACGCCATCGCCGTGGCGAAGTAGTAACGTCGCCCGCCGCGCTGACGATGCCACTGCCGCGCCAGCGACTCGGCGACATGACTCTTGCCGGAGCGCGCCCCGCCGCTGACGAAGGCGATCATGTCGAGCGCCTCGCGTCCAGCACGGCCAGCAGGCGGTCATTGTCGTCGCGACTGCGCAGTGCCAGGCGCAGCCAGCCACCGTCCAGGCCGGGGAAGTTGCGGGTATGGCGCGCCAGGATACCCGCCTGCAACCACGCCTCGAAGAGTGCGCCGGTGGCGTCCGGTCCCGCCGCCGGTTGCAGCAGGAAGAAGTTGGCCCGGCTCGGCACGACCTTGAGTCCCGCCGACGCCAGGCCGAGCTGAAGCCGAGGCTGCTCGGTCCCGAACCAGCGACGGGTGCGGGCCAGGTAATCGCCATCGGCCAGTAGCGGCGCCACCAACTCGGCGGCGAAGTGGTTAACGCTCCACGGCATCTGCAGGCTTGCCAGGCGCGACACGCTGGCCGCATTGCCCAGCAGGTAGCCGAGACGCAGACCGGGGACGGCATAGCGCTTGGTCAGGGAGCGCAGCAGGATAAGGTTGGGGTAGCGCGCCAGGAGTGGCGTCAGACGCTCGTCGCCCGTCACGAAATCGATGAAGGCCTCGTCCACCACCAGGTGGCAGCCATGTTGCTGCGCCGCGGCCAGCATGGTCTCGACCCGGTCTTGCGGCACCAACGTGCCGGTGGGGTTGTTGGGCCGGCAGACAAACAGTACGTCACAGCGCGACATGGCCGCCACCGTCGCGGCCTCGTCGAGCTCGAAGCGCTCGCCGCCGAGCGCGACCCCTTCAACGTCTAGTCCATAGTGGCGACAGGCCCGTGCGTACTCCGTGAAGGTCGGCTGCACGATGGCCGCGCGTCCGCCGGCATGCCGGGCGGCGGCGAGGAAGATCGCCTCGGCCCCGCCATTGGTCAGCAGCACCTGCTCGGGCGTCACGCCCTCGTGCTCGGCAATGGCGCGGCGCGCCTCGCCATAGTGGGGATCGGGATATCGGCCAAGCCCCTCCATGGCCTCAGCCAGCCAGGTATTGAGCCAGGCAGGCGGGCCGAGGGGATTGAGGTTGGCGCTGAAATCCATCACCGCATGATCGGCGGGAAGCCCGAAGCGCTCGAGCAGCGGCGCGACCTGCCCGCCATGTTCGGGCCAGCGGGCTGGCCCGAACGAGCGAGGCGCTGACGCATCTGGACGATTGGTTTCAGGGCGACTCATGACCACGCCTGCCTCGTCAGTACCGCCAGGATCATCAACAACGTGAAGACCACCCAGCCGCCGTGCATTATCAGCACCGCGCGGGCGATATGATCGACGCTGATCGGTTCGCGCACCACCCCCAGGGTCGGGCGATGCGAGGCAACCCCGGCGTAGGTACTGGTGCCACCGAGTTGCACGCCGAGCAGCCAGGCCACCATGGCTTCCGGCCAGCCGGCGTTGGGGCTCGGGTGGCCCGGCGCGTCGCGCCAGGTCCCTGCCAGAGCACCGCGCCGATGCATGCCGGGAATGACCAGCGCAGCGAGCCACAGGCAAAGGGCCGTCAGCCGTGCCGGTAGCCAGTTGGCCAGGTCATCGAGCCTGGCGGCGGCAAACCCGAAGTCGGCATAACGCTTGTTGCGATAGCCGACCATGGAATCCAGGGTATTGACGGCCTTGTAGGCCAGCGCCAGCGGCGCACCGCCGATCAGCGCCCAGAACAGCGGCGCGGTAATCCCGTCGACGGTGTTTTCGGCCACGGTTTCCACCGTGGCGCGGGCAATGTCGCTCTCATGCAAGTCGGCCGTGTCGCGGCCCACGACCCTGCCGAGCGCCCGTCGCGCCGCGGGAAGCTGGCCGTGTCGCAAGGGCTCGGCAACCTCACGCGCGGCCTCGCTCAGCCCCTTGATCGACAGCGTCGTCGACAGCAACCACAACTCGGCCACCAGGCTTAGTCCGGCGTGCAATCGAGAGAGCATCAGCAGCCCCGCCCAGGTCACCAGGTACACCCCGATGACCACACCGGCGGTCAGCATCAGGCCATTGCGCCGACGAATCGAGGCCGGGCCACGATTCCATAACTGCTCGCCTCGACTGATCAGCTTGCCCATGGCCACCACCGGATGTGGCACCGCACGCGGGTCGCCGATGACAAGATCCACGCCGATCGCCGCCAGCAGCAGCCAGAGCCCCCAGAGCGTCAAGGGTTCGACGGTCACCATCAGCGCGGTTCGCCCGCGGCCACACCGGCAGCGTCGAAGGTCGCCATGTCGGCGAGCATGCGGGTGGCCGCCTGCAGCAGCGGGAAGGCCAGGGCGGCGCCGCTGCCCTCACCCAGACGCATCTGAAGATCCAGCAGCGGCGTCGCCGCCAGGGCCGCCAGCGCCACCTCGTGGCCGGGTTCGCATGAGCGGTGACCGAAGATCAGATAATACCGCGCTGTCGGGCAGAGCCGACAGGCCAACAGCGCGGCCACGGTGGCGATGAACCCGTCGACGATGGTGGGACGGCGGCGAGCCGCCGCACCAAGGAAGGCCCCGGTCATGGCGCCGATTTCCAGGCCGCCCAGTTTGGCCAGCACATCCAGGGGGTCGTTCGGATCGGCTTGCCTTGCCGCGATGGCGCGTTCAATCACGTCCGTCTTGTGGGCCAGACGGCTCTCGGGAATGCCGGTTCCCGCGCCGACCAGCCGGCAGACCGTCTCCCCGGCAAGCACCGCCAGCATCGCACTGCTCGCCGTGGTGTTGGCGATCCCCATCTCGCCGACGATCAGACAACGACAACCGGCATCGATGGCGCGGTCGGCCGCGCGCATGCCGACGTCGAGGGCCTGCCGCGCCTCAGCGCGACTAATGGCATCCTGCCGGGTGATGTTGGCGGTGCCGGCCCGCACCTTGTCGATCACCAGCCCTTCCCCGGGCAGTGCGGAGGCCACCCCCACGTCGATCACCTCGAGGCGCGCGCCGATCTGGCGGGCAAAGACGTTGATCGCCGCCCCACCGGCCACGAAATTGGCCACCATCTGGGCCGTCACGTCCTGGGGAAAGGCCGACACGCCCTCCTGCGCGACCCCGTGATCGGCAGCGAACACCAACACCGCGGGTGGCGTCACGTCCGGAAAGGCGTCGCCGGTCATCTCCGCCAGGGAGATAGCCAGTTGCTCCAGTCGCCCCAGGCTCCCCGGCGGCTTGGTCAGGGTGTCGAGATAGCCGCGCACGCGGTCGCCAACGTCGCGATCGAGGGGGGGAATGCCATCCGGCGTGATCATCGAGGGGCCTCTCGTGGGCGGGGTCCGTGGGTGATCGCTCATTAACCCGGATTATTCATGAGGCAGGCCTGAAAACGAACATAGCGAATGGCATTCTCTTGAGAAATCAGTGTGTTGCGGCAAGAACACGATTCCAGAAGACCATCCGCTATGGGTGAAAGCGTATCCACCTGGACGCCCTCCTGCAATGGGTCCATCCGTGTTGAGCTCGACGGCCAACGCACCACCAGCGACAGCGGTGCCCTGCGATACCTGGATTCCGCACCTGGTGCGTCGGCTCAACGAGGGCCTTGGGGCCGAGGTCCGCGTGCACATCGATGCCGGCTTCACCGACAAAGACACGCTGGAGGCCCTGGAGGATCGCGACATCGAGTACCTGGATCGACTGCGCAGTCACTCGGGTCTACAGAAGCGGGCGGCGCCGTACCTGCGCCGCCCGCGGGGCCGACGCGCCGAATAGCCGCGGGAATGGTGCTACGACCTGACGTATCAGGCGGGCGCCTGGCCGTCGCCGCGGTGCTGACCGCCTCCGCCAACGCGGGGGCCGCGACATGGTGCCACTGCAGGAAATGCACCACCGCGTTGCGGTAGGCCTTCGTCGTACTGGCGGTATGCCCTCGTCGCTCCAGGTGAGCGACATACCGGTCGATCAAGTCTGTGTCCCAGCTCCATAGCGCCGATTGCGGTTGCTGAACATGAACACACGGATGGTCTGACATGAGTACCCTCCCAACAGGATAGCGAGTGGTACTCGAAGCTTATGTCTTGTGGCTCCATGCTCTTGAGCAGTGACATCCATTTATAATCAGTGCGTTGTAGAAACGGTGCCCGAACAACTGCGCATAATCCTGAACTGGGCATAATTGCGGCCCACTACTCAGCATGAAGAACTCGCCTGCCCACACAGCAGGCGAAACATGTGGTGCTGGTGAAAGACCCAAGCTATCTTTCCTATACCCTTCATCCTTCCTATACCCGGAGGGAGTAATCGATGAGACGAGTCACCGGCCGTATCGACGAAGAAAATGGCTCTCGCAGTCGCGAAGGCGGTGACCGCGACTGGACCGGCTATCACGTCGCGCTGCACTTCGCCTTCGCGCAGGACGGGGAACGGCGCCTCGCAGAGAAGCGCTTCGAGGTGGCCGGGGACGGTAACTACGAGCTGCGTCTCAGCGACAACGCCTTGGCGGACGAAGATGCGCGACTGTCCTTCCTCGCGCCTTCGGGAGAGCGCCTGGCCGCACACCGACTGCGCGATCTCAGGCGGGACGGCGACGGGCTGGAGGATGTGGCGCTGCCCCATGCGACGCCTGGCTTCAGGCCGTCGGACCTGAGCCTCGCAGCCCGCGACAGCCAGCGCATCACGGGCCGGGTCATGGTGGCCGCGGGCCCGGCTGCCGCCGCGGCTAATCTTCCCGTCAGCCTGCGGACGCAGGCGGATGGCGGACCGGTACGGGTTGTTTGGTCGGGCACGACCGACCGCCTCGGCTATTTCCGGGCGGACGTCGTGAACCGTCCCGCGGCCATCGCCTCGCTGGTCGTCGGGACGGGTGAGGGTGCGAACGAGACGGACATCGTCCTGACCGTGGACGGGCGGCTGCCGAAACCGCTGATCGTCACGATTGCGGCACCGTTCGACGAGAAGCATTGCGACTGCGCCGCCAAGCCACCGCTCCTGCCGGACGCTGAGAACCTCGTCCAGCAAGGCGAGGTCTTCAGCCAGGACTTGGGCACGACCTGCCAGTCCATGACCGCGCCGAACCGTACCCTGGAGGAGTTCGACTTATTCCAGATCGTCCGCACGACCGATCCCGAGATCCGGGGCATGACCCTGCCGGACAATCGCCGCCCCGTCTTCGCAAGGCAGGAGATGGCGAAGATCGTCTTCGACATCGGCACGCTGTCACAGGCGACAGGGGCGTCGACGGTCGCCATGAAAGAGGAGTTTCGGGCGGTCTCCGCGCCCGCGACCTCCAACGCCGGCACCGGCCGGCAGCCCGCCTTCGCCGCGACGGCCGCGATGATCCGTGCGATCGATCCGGCGCGCCTGCGCGCAGAGAGCATCGACCAGCTTCTGCGCGAGCAGATATCCGTCGATCCGCTGTCGGTCTCCGGTGTCGGTACTTCGGCACTGTGGCGCATCGCGGCGACAGAGGAGGTCGCGCTCGGCGCCCTCGACGACGCCATCGGCAAGGTGCCGGCCGCCGTGCTTTCGGCGGCAATCGAGGACCCGGACGGGTTCACCCCTGACAAGGTCATGACGTTGGAGCGGCGGGCAAGCGCGCAGGCGCTCCGCGCCTATCTCGGGGCCCGGGCCAAGGCGGTCGCCGGACGCGGGCCGCTGAACGAGGACAACAGGATCGATTGGGACCACGCGCCGGAGTTCTACCAGGCGACCTCGGTCGCGCATGGTCACATCATGCATTTCAAGCAGGCGTGGAAGGCGGACGGCTATTCCCTCGGCGACCTGCTGAAGAGCATTCCGCTGGCGCCGGGGCAGCAGAAGCAGATCGTCACACTGGACTGGGACCGCCAGGACCGGACCTCGCGGACCGAAGCGACGACGGCGACCGAGTTCCTGACCGCGGACCTGTCGCGCGACCGCGACATCAACGAGATCGCCAGCTCGACATTCCGGGAGAACATAGACGCGGAATCGAGCGCGCGGACGGGGGCCGTGGGCGGCGGGTTCGGGCTGGCCATCGGGCCACTGGTGATCGGCGGGGGAGGCGGCTCGTCCTGGGCCAGCTCGAACGCCAGCCAGGACTCGGCGCGGAACTTCTCCGCCCAGTCGATGAACAGCTTGCGGGACCAGACATCCCAGTCGGTCTCGGCCGTTCGCAACCAGCGCTCGACCGTCGTCGACACGGTGGCGCAGTCCGAGGACGTGACCGCGGTCACCGAGATCATTGCCAACTACAACCGCTGCCACGCGCTCACGATCCAGTACTTCGAGGTGCTGCGCCACTTCGCGGTGCAGGAGCGGCTGGCCGGCGTAAAGGAATGCCTCTTCGTGCCGCTGGAGATGTCTCTCTTCGAAGATCAGAAGATCCTACGCTGGCGCGAGATCCTGGAACGGGCTACGCCCTCGCGCGCTCTCCGCCGCGCCTACGATGCGGTGGAGCGGCTGAGCTCTCCCGCCACCACGCCGCCCGACCAGCGTTTCGCCGACGACCCGATCGAGAGCATGTCGGGCCGGCTGAGATTCAGGATGGCGATCGCGCGACCGAAGGACCCCGACGAGGCGAGCCGGGCGGTGCTCGAGCAGACCGAGTGGAGCTTTCTCTCCCTCGTCATCCACGTCAGCCCCGAGACGATCTTCGAGCAGTACGGCCGCAACGAGTCGAAGAAGGACCGGGTCTTCCAGACCGAAATCGCGCCCAAGGTCGCGCGGGAGTTCCTGAACGCGCTCGACATCGTCCTGGTGGACCGCGACGGGCAGGAACATCCTGCCGAGTTCGACCTGACGGTCGACTCACGCTACCAGGAAAACGGCATCATGGAAGTGGTGCTGAACGACAACGCCGTGACCGACCGGCTTCCGCGGGCCGAGATCGCGGGCGTCGAGGTCAGGACGTCCTACCTGCTTCCGGAGTTCTCGAAAGTCATCCTCGAGGACGCCCGGCTCATCTACCGGACCGAGCGGATGGGCGCGCGCCTGTTCTCGCGCTCCCGCGTGCTCGACGACGTCCTGGTCGGCGACCCCGCTTGGCTCGACACCTCGGACATGAGCTGGTTCGAAGAGCGCAACAAGTTGGCGGAGGACCGCAAGCTCCGCCGTCGGCTGATCCGGCACCTGAATGACAACATCGAGTACTACCACCGGACCATCTGGCTCGGCATGGACCAGAACCGCCGCTACATGCTGCTGGACGGGTTCGAGGCACCGAACTCGGGCGGCCGGTCGATAGCGTCGGTCGTCGAGAACCGGCTCGTAGGCGTCGTCGGCAACTGTCTAGTCATGCCCGTCGCACCCGGCTTCCAGCTCGACCCCGTGCTGCGCGAGGTCCTGGAGGAGGAGGACGTCGCGGGCGACGTCCTAACCCGGCTCTACGACCAGCCTCCGTCGCCGCCGCGTCGGCATTCCGTTCCCACCCGCGGGGTCTTCGGCGAGGCGATGGCCGGCACCTGCAATTCCTGCGAGGTCATAGAAGAGGACCGCTTCTGGCGCTGGAGCGACTATCCGCTGCCCGACAGTCCGCCATCGATCGCCGCCCTGTCGACCGACAGCCGCTTCGCCGCGCAGGGCGCCCTCGCGCCGACCCCCTTCCCGGACGCGTTGATCAAGTATCAGACGATCCCGGACGCGCCGAACCCG
>Ga0136557_1001765_pt1 | contig 13311 bp, 10 predicted proteins | sample AntRauTorckE6832_FD_104796 | JGI IMG/M metagenome (GOLD analysis project Ga0136557, IMG submission 104796) | Saline lake microbial communities from Rauer Islands, Antarctica - Metagenome Torckler E6 #832 | ecosystem: Environmental > Aquatic > Non-marine Saline and Alkaline > Saline | place...
CCGTATCCATCCTGCCAGTAGAAATCAGTAAATGGGTCACTCATGGTTTTGATCCATTTGGATGGCCCCTGCTTGACGTGCTGAACCAATGTCATCTGGGCAACTTTTCGTGAAAGAAGGCATAAAAGGTGCATGTGATTTTTATGCCCTCCTACCTGGACGGGATTGCATTCCAACTCTTTGCAGAAACCCCCTGCATAATTGTAAAGATCGTTTTCGATCTGGTCGTCAATCAGATTTTTTCTGTGTTTTGTGCTGAATATAATATGTGTGTATACCTTGGAACGTGATTGTGAAAGGTGCAACGTTTTGTCTGGATTACGCCCTTATCCCCCGGGGATCACTTCGTGGCAGGGCTTTCTTTTGTGGCCGGTGCATCTTGCATAGCGCGCTGCACTATGTTATTGACTTTGCCTTTTTAGGGCAAGCAAGTTCGTTGATGTAAAAATCATTACGCTTGTTTTGTCATGTACTACGCACACAAATCAACCGAAAACCAACAATTTTGGCACTATTTTCATTACCCACGCCGATCAACATAGAACCGAAAATTAGACCTCTACCCACAAACTTTCCTGTAAGATCCAAAAATGATTATAGAAGTCTTCCGTCGGCTGACGGAGAGATATTCCCCAGGGGATGCCTTCGGCGAGAGAGGTGTTCAATGGGTTTTCCAAAATTCTGATGGACAGCCTCACTTTCTATAACTTGATTTATCAATCGAACTCAGGTCATCAAGTCCCGACAGGGCGCGATAGGAGCCTGTCCGGCTTTCGACGGAAGGGGATGGAGAGGGTCAAAAAACCAGGAATTTTGAAAGTAAAAGATTCACTGATTTCTTTAATCATAATTTCTTTGGAATTTAATTTTCTCACAGCTTCCAGATAGGGGTGAATTTTCAAATTCGCTACATCTCCATATCGATCAAAGACACGGCAAGATTTTTAGGAAATATTCTTATCGGCAGTCACCTCGTTGTCTACCGGCTTCCCTTGTTCGTGAGCGGTAAGATTTTGAAGAGTAGTTTCGGTGATTTGTTGAAGGGCTTCATCAGTCAGAAAGGCCTGATGCCCGGTAATCAACACGTTGGGAAATGTCATCAGACGAGCAATATCATCATCCTGAATAACCTCGCTGGAGAGATCCTTAAAGAAGAGGTTATCCTCCTGTTCATAGACGTCAATACCAAAAAAGCTCACTTTTTTCTGTTTCAGGCCTGCAATTACGGCCGGAGTATCGATGAGGGCGCCGCGGCTGGTGTTAATTAGCATGACCCCATCTTTCATTTTTTCAATTGATTTGCGGTCAATCATATGCCGCGTCTGCGGAATAAGAGGGCAGTGAAGCGAGATGATATCCGAAGTTTTAACGAGGTTATCAAAATCGACGTATGTTCCGCCCATCAATTTGACCTCCTCCTTTTCATTTGGGTCAAATGCGAGAACCTTGCATCCAAATCCGGTCATAATTTTACAGAATGCCGTGCCAATGGTTCCGGTACCAATTACACCTACAGTTTTGCTGTGCAAATTGAATCCTGCTAACCCTTCAAGCGAATAGTTGTTTTCACGAACCCGGTTGTAGGCTTTGTGAGTTTTACGGTTCAAAGTCAGAATCAGCGCAACAGTATGCTCGGCGACTGCTTCTGGTGAGTAGGCGGGAACACGATAGACGGTGATCCCATGTTTTTTACAAGCTTTCAGATCCACGTGATTAAACCCGGCCGACCGCAGGGCGATAACTTCCACACCAAGCTCCGCTATTTTTGCAATCAGCGGTTCATCCATAGGATTATTCACGAAAATACAAACAGCATCGTAACCCGACACAAGAGTAGCAGTTTGAAGGTTGAGGGCGTCCTCAAAAAACGTGATGTTGTGCAAAGAATCCGCTACTTCGGTTTCAAAATGTGTTCGATCGTACGACTTGGTAGTGAAAAATGCGATGTTCATACGATAGATTAGGTTTAAATGGGTATGTTGTCACCGATTAAAAAAGCCAATTTCGAAACTTAGATAACTAAATAACTGCCACACTCGTTTCCTGCACCGAATATCACAGCTTGCTGCTGTATTAATTTTTAGCCGGGATAGTTTGGCCGGTTTTTATTTTGTACGCATCAATAACCATTGATTCCACCTCGTCAAGGCTAAAGGTGTCTGTGTTTATAACAAGGTCGAAATCGGATGCATTGTTAAGGCCCTTAAGGAAAAACTGTTTAATGTACTCATCACGCTCTTTGTCTTTCTTTTTCACAAGATTGCGTGCGTCATGCGCTGTCATATTCTCCTTTTTTGCAATATGTTCAACCCGCGATTTAAGCGGTCGCACCAGACGGATATGAAGATTATCAGGTTTATCACCGATATAGTTGGCACCGCGGCCAACAATAATACCGCGGCCGTGTTCTTCAATCGTTTTCACTACGCGGATCAGCGACTCAATATAGTTTACGTTTGTCTGGATTTTACCTATAAGAGAAGATACGGCATCTTCAATAGCCTGTTTGCGCCGTTCATCCAGTGTTTCCATCAGCTTTTGATCACTGCCAAGGTCTTCGGAAATGGCGCCAAGCAGTTTTTTGTCCCACACTTCAAATCCGGTTGTCTTTTCCAGCTTTTCGGCCAATGCAGCGCCAAGAGCGCCATACTCTCTTGAAATTGTGATAATAGGGAAAAACTTTTCTCTCTTCAGGCTGGAAGAAAGTATGGCTGATCTGTGTTCCCACTGTTTGATTTGCTTATCCACAATTTGTGAAACGGTCATTGGCATGGTCGCAGGTCCTTAAAAGGTTAAAGATTGTGAAGCTCAGGCAATAAATGTTTGGCTCTTTTATAGAGCCAGGCGTAAAAGATACAGCATTTTGCGGTTCATGTCGAGCTACAGTGTGACTCAGCAAATAGCGGTAAACAATCAGGCCTGAAAATGTGATTTTATATTGAAAAACATGTCCCAATCTTTCCCGCGATTCGGCGATATCTTTCTTATTTTAAACCAATCTAAAAAATCCCGAATTTTTCTATCAAATTAATTATTTGCCCGCATGAGAAACGATGACGTCCTGAAAAGTATCAGCTACACTCTTGATCTGAATAAGCCCCAAATTGCCAAAATTTGCAAACTGACCGGGTATGAGCCCGAACGAGGTGAGATAGAGATGATATTTTCGGATGAAAAAGAGACAGAAGAACGGATCGATGGGCGGGTGGTCGAAAAAGATGTCAGCCATGAGCTCACCTCACACTTTTTGGACGGGCTGATTGTTCACCGGCGTGGCAGACAGAAAAACGCTAAACCGCGCCCCTTAGAGATCCCTGTAACCAACAACACGGTGCTCAAAAAACTGCGCGTAGCTTTTAAACTCCGTGAAGAAGAGATCATCGCTCTATTGAAAATGAGCGGCTTTGAAGTTTCTAAAACGGAGCTGAGTGCCCTTTTTCGTGCCGATAACCATCGCAATTACCGTCCCTGTGGCGATCAGTTGCTTCGCTACTTCCTGAAAGGCCTGGCCGAAAAGTATAAGGAGGAGTAGGGCAGGGTGATTTTTCTGAAGCTGTATACCTTTTGGACCAACGATTCTTTGCATAAACGTGCCTTACTAACCTGAGTTCGATTATAAAAAACGAATGCAGAAGTCTTCCGTCGGCTTACGGAGAGATACAGAGGGGTGTTCATCGGGTTTTTTCAAAATTCTTATGAATATCCCCCTCAGAGTCTGTCCAAAAAGTGAATTTTCCAGTAACGAAGCTTAAATAATTTAGGGTGAGTAGGGATAAACGTCCTAAATTATTTGAGCGAAATTGTTGCCAGTAAACCTTTTGGACAGCCTCACTTTCAATAACTTGATTTATAAATCGGACTCAGGTTACTATACCGTTTTTAATAAACCCCCGACCATATGAAATCCTGTATTCTGGCCTTTTTTATCTCAGCGTGTTGTGTTTTTTCGGCTCATGCTCAGCTGTCATCTTCTCCGGATGTAATTCCTACAGATAAGGGCGATTTGACTATATATCCGATTAACCACGGGTCTGCTGTTTTTACTTTTGACGGGAAAACTGTTTTTGCTGATCGAAGGCTTTGCAAAGCCTTCTGATCCTTTTGGAGGCGCCGCACTGTACGAGCAATTTGACGCTCCGGATATCATTTTGATTACGCATATTGTACGGAGACCATTATAGCCCCGAAACACTGACGGGACTGAATACTGAAAATACAACCTTCATCGTACCTGAAAACGTAGCCCGCGAGATGGACGAGTCGACCAGCGATCGGCTTAGGATAATTGCGAATGGTGAATCAGTGACCGAAATGGATATTCCCGTAACTGCGGTTGCGATGCATAATCTTCCCGGGGATGAGAGCGTCCGCCACATGAAAGGAAATGGTAACGAGTATTTGATTGATTTCGGTGGCCAAAGGGTATACATATCAGGCGACACCGAAGACACACCTGAAATGCAATCCCTTGAAGGAATCGATGTCGCATTTGTATGCATGAATCTTCCGTACATGATGGATATTAATCGTGCCTCCGACGCAGTTATTGCATTTAAACCCGGAATCGTCTGTCCATATCATCACCGGGGGCAAGATATTGAAGCTTTCAAACAGCTTGTGGATGCAGCAAACCATGATATTGACGTACGATTAAAAGATTGGTACTCCAACTGACAGACGTGTGCAAAGTCTCTGCTTAATGTTATTCAAACTATTGTATCTGCAAAAATATGACGGCCTCGCAATCAGGATAAAGACAAATTTTTAGCTTGAAAGAAACCTGGTTTACATATATCATCCGCTGTGCCAACGGTAGCCTTTACACCGGGAGTACGAATCACGTGATCCGGCGCTGGCATCAGCACCGTCAGGGTACAGGGGCTAAATATCTGCGGGCTCATGAACCGGAGAAAGTGGTGTTTGTAGAAGAGCATCCTGATCGTTCAGCCGCCTGCAAACGGGAATACCAAATCAAACAAATGTCAAAGTCAGAGAAGGAAGCTTTGATAAGTGATAATTATGCAGTTCTTGCACGCTGATAGACAGGTTTCAGTTTGCGGATTATGATGGACTGCCAATACAGGGTGGAATTCTAAAAGGGCAACTACAATTGAACCATAGAGAGTGCCCGACAATTTTGTTGGCAGTTTTGCAAAAAATGTAGTTTATTCATATGAACAACACTAATTCATAGCAAGAGTAATCAGCGGGAGATATCAACCGAATAATGATATAGAGTGAAGAGAGTGCTGCGTCAATTCAATTTTACTTGAAACGAGGCGTCAGCTAAACGGCTGGATGGAGCAACTGGCATAGCATATGGCGACCAGAATAACTCCGGGTCAACGTTGTTGGGACTATCGGCTCTCAGAAATGAGAATTCTACTTTCGCTCTCCTGAGTTTACTTTCGCTTAAAAGATGTGATTTAGTTATACTCTTTGCGGAATCGAAAAATAAAAATAGCCGGGCCATGAAACTTACACTTACCAATATTTCAAAAACCTACAAAAATGGGGTGAAAGCCCTTGATGATGTTTCCATCGACATTGAATCTGGCATGTTCGGGCTTTTGGGTCCCAATGGTGCCGGGAAATCAACATTAATGCGTACAATTGCCACCTTGCAGGCTCCTGACACCGGCTCCGCATACCTGGATGACATTGATATTCTAAACGAAAAACAAAGCCTTCGAAAAGTACTGGGCTATTTGCCGCAGGAATTTGGGGTGTATCCAAAAATGTCGGCCAAAGATCTGCTGCACTATTTTGCGAGGCTGAAGGGGATCACAGATAAGAAAGAGCGCACCGAGATGGTTAATACCGCCCTGGAAGTGACCAATTTGTTCGAGGTGAGAAACAAAAGTGTAGCAGGCTATTCCGGTGGGATGAAACAGCGGTTTGGAATCGCACAGTTATTGCTGAACGATCCCAAACTTATTATCGTGGATGAGCCCACCGCCGGATTGGATCCCTCCGAACGACATCGATTTCTGAACGTACTGCGGGAGATCGGGACCAACCATATTGTAATTTTTTCGACCCATATCGTAGATGACGTGAAAGAGCTTTGCACAGATCTGGCCATCATGAATGGCGGCCGGATTTTGAGTCATCATACCCCGAAAGAGGCCGTTCAGGCACTGAAAGATCAAATCTGGACGAAGATAATTGAACGAGATGAACTTGAGGCTTATGAAGAAAAATTCAATATCATCTCCTCTAATTTCAATCAGGACAACACCCTGAACATACGGGTACACAGTATGGAGCAACCCAATGAAACCTTCCAGGCCAAAGCCCCTGATCTGGCGGATGTGTATTTCGTAACCTTGCGCGAACAGAAAGAAGTTGTAGCCGCCTAATCCAAAAATTTATTCATCATGTTCTATTCGATATTCTCTTTTGAGGTTCGGTACTGGCTGCGCAAACCATCTTTTTATGTGTATGCCGGTATCATGTTTGCCCTCTCTTATTTTGTGATGATCAGCGCTTCAGGCTTTTTTGAAAGCCTGACAGTCAGTATGAATACCGCCACAATAGTGAACTCACCTATCGCTATCAATGGAATACTGAATGAGATGGCTATTATCCTCTATTTCTTTTTACCGGCTCTCATCGGCGGTACTATTTACAGGGATTATAAGCATAACATGCATTCAGTTCTTTATTCCTATCCATTCAAAAAATGGGAATATCTGCTCGGTAAATTTATGGCTGGTCTTACAGTTTCTACTTTTGTGATGCTGGCTGCCGCACTGGGTATTATTTTAGGAACACTTACTCCGGGAACAAACCCTGAACTTCTCGGCCCGTTCAACCTGATGAGCTACATTCAGCCGTTCCTTTATTACCTTATCCCAAATATGATCTTTTTCGGGGCGATGGTGTTTGCGGTGGTGACCTTCACCCGAAACATCAACGTAGCCTTTATTATAATTTTGGCGTTTTTTCTGATACAGATATTTGCTCAGAATCTCACGGCAGATCTCGATAACAAAATGCTGGCTGCTCTGCTTGATCCGTACGGGGCTCAGGCCAACGCCTATTACGCGGAGTACTGGACTGTTTTTGAGCAAAATGAAAACCCGCTTCCCTGGGGTAAAGTGATTCTATACAACAGATTGATCTGGGGCGGACTTGGCATCCTCTTATTTGGCATAGTTTACCAGGCATTTAGTTTTAGTCAGCAGGCTTTCAGCTTCAATTTTTTCAGCAAGAAGAAAGGAGAATCGGTTACCAAGAAGAACTTTGGCAGTATTCTAACAGTGAGCATGCCGAAAGTAAACGTGGATTTTTCTTTTATGGAAAATCTGAAACTTGCCTGGGAACTGGCTAAAGTTGATTTCAGATATATCATAAGCGGCTGGGCGTTCATCATTATTGGGTTGATCGGATTACTGATCTCGCTGAGCGTGATTCTTTTGGGCGGCGAGATCTTTGGCACGGACACCCTTCCCGTGACCTGGCAGATGCTGCAACTTCCTGGGACTTTTTTCAGCCTGTTCATCAATATATTGACCTTTTTATACGCGGGGATGCTCATTCACCGAAGCAGGGGGGATAACATGGATCAGCTTATTCACGTAACTCCCACACCCAACTGGACTATACTGTTTTCCAAGTTTCTGGCCCTGGTACTTATGCAGATGGTACTTCTTTCCATCATTATGATTGCCGGACTCTGTGTTCAGCTTTACAACGGCTATTACAATTTTGAGATCGGGCTTTACCTGTTTGATCTGTACGCTATTTCTCTTATTCATGTAGTGATCTGGGGCTTGCTATCCATATTCATTCACAGCTTTTTCAAGAATTACTACATTGGATTTATTCTTTTGTTGATTGTCTCAATCGGCATCAACTTTTTAGGACAGCTTGGAATCGAACAAACCGTCTTCAAATTCAACCAGGCTCCGGGCACCGCCTATTCCGATATGAATGGATATGGCAGGTCGCTGGCACCGTATTTTGTGTATAAAGGATACTGGTTGCTGCTTGGAATTGCATTCTATACACTTGCAGTTGCGTTTTTCAGGAGAGGGTTATCCGGTGGCTTCAAAGAACGACTTCGAAATGCGGGTGATGCATTCACTCCAAAACTCAAAGCCATTTTTGTACTTTCTATGATTGGGTTTTTGGGGATGGGGTCGTGGATCTACTACGTCAATAACATCAAATACGAATTCATTTCGTCTCAGGAGCGGGAGCAGCGTGCAGCAAGATTTGAGAAAAGTTATGGAAAGTTTAAAGATGCCCCACAGCCTCGCATTGTTTCGACAAGTATCAATCTTGATTTGTATCCTGAAACCAGGGATTTAGAAGTTGATGGTAACTATATCCTTGTAAATAAGACAGATGTAGCCATCGACTCTATTCACATAGATCATAACAACCTGATCAGCAATTTTGAATTCAATCGGGAGTTTAATCTGGTGTTGGAAGACGATTCTATGAACTATGACATTTATCAGTTTGCAGAACCGATGATGCCCGGCGATTCGGTCTCGTTCAATTTCGCACTATCCAATGAGCCAAACGAGATCCTGGAAAATCAGTCTCCGGTTCGGTACAATGGAACATTCATTAACAATTCGCTTTTTCCGAGAATTGGGTATCAGGAATCAGGTGAATTGAGTAGCCGGGAGTCTCGAGAACGCTACGACCTTCCGCCCAAAAACCGTATGGCTCCGCCTACTGACAGCACCGCGCGGATGAACAACTACATCTCCAGTGATGCAGACTGGATCGATTTTGAAACCACGATTTCGACATCACCCGAGCAGATAGCTATTGCACCGGGTTACCTTCAGGATGAATGGGAGGAAGGCGGACGACGCTACTTCCACTATGAAATGGACAGTACCATGGTGAATTTTTACTCATTCATTTCTGCTGAATTTGACGTTGTTAGAGATACGTGGAATGATGTCAACATCGAGATTTATCACCATCCCGATCACACGTATAATCTGGATTACATGATTGACGGGGTTAAAAAATCGCTGGATTATTACACTGAGAATTTCAGTCCGTACCAATTCCGTCAGCTTCGCATTATTGAGTTTCCAAGAACGGGCGGAAGCTTTGCGCAGTCCTTTGCCAACACAGTTCCCTATTCCGAAGCCGTCGGTTTTATTGCGGATGTGGATACTACCGATGAAGAAGCCGTGAATTATCCCTTCAGCATTACCGCACACGAGGTGGCGCACCAGTGGTGGGCCCATCAGGTGATTGGAGGTAATGTGCAGGGAGCAACGATGCTGTCAGAAAGTCTTTCGGAATACAGCGCTTTAAAAGTGCTGGAAAAGGAATATGGAGTCCATCAAATGCGTCGATTCCTGAAGGATGCGCTCGACAGTTATTTGCTCGGGCGAACGACAGAAGTAAGAGAAGAGATGCCGCTGATATACAATGAGAATCAACAGTATATCCATTATAACAAAGGGTCGCTTGTGTTCTATGCACTGAGTGACTACATCGGTGAAGACAGGCTGAATGCCGCACTTAGTGATTACATTGATGATGTTGCATTTCAGGAACCACCGTACACCATTTCATTAGAGCTGGTTGATTATCTGAAAGAGGCTACACCAGACTCGCTTCAATATATCATTAACGATATGTTTGAAACGATTACGCTTTATGATAATCGAGTGGAAGAGGCTATGTATACCGAGGTTGACAGCAGTACCTACAACGTTAATTTGACATTGCAGGCTGCAAAATACCGGGCCGGTGAAACGGGAGAGCGTATCTATAAAAATGCAGACGGTGACAGTTTGTCGGTTGAAGTAGAAGGCCGCCGCAGACCGGTAGAATCAATGCCACTTAACGACTGGATTGAAGTGGGCGTGTTTGGAGTGGATGAGGAAGGAAACGAAACTGTGCTTTATCTCGAGAAACATAAATTCACTGACATCATGAATGAGTTTACCATTAGCGTGGAGGAAAAACCTGTGTCTGTTGGTATCGATCCATACAACAAACTCATCGATACCATCTCGGGGGATAACCGCAGGCCACCTACTGCAGAGGAATAACGGGGTACATGTTGTGTTTTCGCGACCTTTTTTTGCCGCCAAGGCACAAGGACACGAGGGATCACTAAGTTTTTTATGTTTATTCCTCTTTGTGATTCTTTGTGCCGTCGTGCCCTTCTTTTTTCGTCACAATTCCCATTAGTTGTTCAGCTAAAAATGTGTTTAATTCAAAACAAGCCCTGTGTAAGAATGAGAGAGGGCAAAGTCCCATAAGAGATGTGCTGGGTATAATCGATAATTAAAATGGGGAGCACTATCATGCATATTCTGTTTTCAATACACGGAATAGGTCGCCAGCAGGATGACTGGGCCACGTCTGTAAAAGATCATCTGATCGAGAAAGCAAGTCAGTACGAGCATTTCCGGGACACCGGACTCGACAAACATGTTATTTTTGAGCCGATTAGGTATGATAGTGTGTTTGATGACCTACTGGTTCGGTGGCAGGATAACTTCTCCGGCATTATGTCGTCAGAAGCAGGCTCCTTAATTCCCAAAGGCAAGCTGATGGACCTGATGGACTCGATGGATGATGAGGAGCGGGAGTTTTTCTGGAGTCACGTGGCTGCCGTGCTGATCTACCGATTTTTCCCCCTGTACCGCGACCGTATCCGCATTGAAGTGATTAGAACAATTGCTCAAAAAGTTAAGAGATACAGGGAGGAATTCGGCAATATTACCCGGTTCTCTTTTTTGGCACACAGTTTGGGTACGGCGGTTATTCATGATTCGCTGCATCTGCTGGGGGCTACCGAATGGGATGATGAGATAGCCAATGTGATGGGGCCGCCACACACCCGGTTTCAATCGCTGTTTATGGTCGCCAATACCAGTAAAATTCTCCAATCCGATATCAAGGTTGACCACTCGATCGTCTGTGCGGTAGGTAGCCGTGGCGATCTAAACAAGGAGTATCTTGATCAATATGTGAATGTGTTTCACAAGTATGATCCTATCACTCTGCTATGGCAGGTAAACGGGGTGTCATGGGGGGCAAATTTCAACCAGATTAATCTGAGCCACTTCCGGAATGTAAATATCCATGACTTTATTCACTATCTGGATCATCCAGACGTACACATCCCGCTGTTCAGAACTTTATGCGGATTCAGATCTGTCAAACCTGCTGAGCAAATTCAGGCACTTGAAGCGTACAGAAATATTGACCGGCAAAGCGTGATCACAGAGCTTCAGAATAGGTTAGAGAACGCTAAATCAAAGATTGACGAGAATTCTACGCTGATGGATCTTGTGAAGATTTGGGTAAAGCTGAAAGATATGGTCGGCGGGGACTTCAAGATCCCGATTTAAGCTGATGTATTAAGATCTGTTCTCGATGGAAAAGAACCGACTTGTTCAGACTATTGAGTTAATACCAGCTGTGAAATCAATTAAAAAATGTAGAGGAGAACCAATGGGTATGGGACTGAGAGTAGCGAAAATATTTCTTACGGTAAATATTTTAATGGCCGGCCTGGTGTCAGCCGGCTTGGCACAGGATGTATTTGATCCGTCTGATGGATGGATGGACAAAAGCGATACGCGGTACTACGAAAACGTAATTGCCAGACACTGGGAGATGATAGAACAGCAGCAGTGGGCAGATATATTTGAAAATTTGGCTGCACAAGCTGAAGAATCAGACGTCGACTGGAGTGGAGCTGAGGAGGTGAAGCAGCGTCTGATTGATGCATTTTACATGACCGTCGCAGAAATTGATACTATTGATTCAGATTTCAACGGTGTTTATATCCTCCATCTGGATAGAATGAATACAGGCCGGTTTGCAGAGGGAACCGTAGGGCAGGGGTTTGTTGGTTTCAACGCTATGTCGCCATCCATCGTACTCTGTTATGAGGAGGCTGAAGTGGCTGCTCCGTGCAATCAGACTCAGAATCCCATTCTGTCCGAAGCACAGGCCAAGGATATTCGTTACAGAGCAAATGCAGCCAATGAGCTTCTTCTGATTCTCCGGGCTGAAGCTGATGTCGTTATTTTAGACGCTATCGAAACATCCTACAAACGCTGGACGAATTTCCTTGATAAAGGGTTTGTGATGTACCCCTGGGAGATTTCAGTGAATTCAACTTTCCTGAACTGGGATATCAGAACCCCACCCTCAACGCAGTTTATTTTCCTCCATCCGTCCCTGGGTATACAAATTCCGCTGGATGGGTTTACTGATCCCGTTGAGTTCAGGGTAAAGGAATCATTAATGATTGAAGTGGCCGGTCATCTGTGGTACAGGGGGGAGTTTCTAGATAATTATGCCGGGGTGTCAGGGACGTTTGTTCTTCGGGAGGATCTTCCGCCGGGGATTGGATTTTTGGTTCGGCCGGGACGCGGGCTTGTTGCCGGTCTGAACTGGCACTTTTCAGAGAATGATCAAAAACAATTTATGAAAACGCCATTTGTTACGGTGAGTGTAAATGTACTGAACCTGATTACATCAAACCGGGCACAGTTTGGATTGCCGGGCGATTAAGAATAATTTTTACTTCGGAAGGGCAGGAATAAGACTCATCATGTAAAACATCTCGGTTCCGATCTGCCTGCATCGCTCATCGTATGTTTGTTCTTCCCTGTCCGTACCATCTGATTCTTTCGGATCTGTGTAAGTGACCGGGATTCTGTTTGTGGCTACGGCCACGAAAGGGCAGTTGGCGTCTGCATCAGAACAGGTCATGATAGCAGCAAAATTTTTCGATGGATTAGCCGGGTCATCATATGTTTTGGAAAAGCAGATCATCGGATCAGAAGCATCATCAAGCCGGATGAGATATTTTGGGTTCTCACCACCGGGATTTTCCACTCCAAAACCGGCCCGTTCAACAGCTGAAACCGCCCGGGGATTAAACGCCGTCGCTTCGGTTCCGCCGGAGTATGTTTCAATAGTGTCGATACCGTAATGCTCCGCTGCAGCCTGGGTCCAGATCTGGGCGAGGTGACTCCTGCGACTGTTATGCGTGCAGATAAAGTTCAGCTTTGCCGCTCCCGATTCGCCCAGCTCTTTTTTGATGAAATCCGCGGCCTCACGCAGTGTTTTTTTTCGCCCTGATGGAATCTCTTCAAATCCCTGTTTCAATTCATCAATTGTATTTTCCAGCTTCTCATACATATCGGCAGTTTAGAAAAAAAAGATTTAAGTTTTCAGTGATGAATTTTGAGTTGTTAGTGTAACATGTCTGTCCCTAACATAGCTTGACCGCTTTAAACACACAAGTTATGAACAAACGAAAACTCAATAAACGTCGAGAATTTAGTGAACAGA
>Ga0136557_1001773_pt1 | contig 13238 bp, 11 predicted proteins | sample AntRauTorckE6832_FD_104796 | JGI IMG/M metagenome (GOLD analysis project Ga0136557, IMG submission 104796) | Saline lake microbial communities from Rauer Islands, Antarctica - Metagenome Torckler E6 #832 | ecosystem: Environmental > Aquatic > Non-marine Saline and Alkaline > Saline | place...
GGTCTACAGAGTCAGTTGCCAGAGACAGACTGTTCTTGAAGTACTTAGGAGTGGACAGCAAATAGTGTACGCTTTAGCCGACTTTTAGGTTACTATGAAAGACACCATGTCGGGGTGTCGATTTTTTATAAGTGTCAAGTAGATTCCCATGGTTGCAAAACCCACCTATGAAATGTTGGAGCAACGCGTAGCCAAGCTTGAGGCTCAGAAAAGTCGTTTGTCCGAAGTGCAAAGCGAGCTTCAGCGCAGTCTTAATTTTACAGAATCGTTGCTGGCGGCACTTCCCACGCCGGTTTTTTATAAGGACACCGAGGGACGATACCAGGGCTGCAATGGGGCCTTTGCCGAACTTATGGGGGTCACGGCCGAACAGCTGCGCGGAAAAACCGCCTATGAGCTCTGGCCGGGCGAACATGCCCGGCGCTATCATCAAATGGACTTGGAGCTCCTGGAGGAGCCTCGGCTCCAGGTGTACGAATTTGAGGTGAAGGACAAAAACGGCCGTATCAGGCCGGTGATCTATTACAAGAATGTTTTCCATGACGAAAATGATGCGGTTGCCGGGGTTGTGGGAGGTTTCACCGACATCAGTGAAATCCGTCAGACGCAGACCGAGCAGCAGATGTTGTTTTCAATGTCTTTGGACATGATATGCATTGCCGATATCAATACCGTTACCTTTCTCAAAGTCAATCCCGCTTTTACGGATACATTGGGATACAGTGAAGCAGAACTGCTTGGCACCCCCTTCACTGCTTTCATCCACCCGGATGACCTTGAACCGACCGTCGGAGTTATTGCTGATAGCCTGCGGAAAGGCCGGCAAGTGATCAATTTCAAGAACCGTTACCGCTGCAAGGATGGTGAGTATCGATGGTTCAACTGGGTTTCGCATCCGGTTCCTGATGACGGGGTGACCTATGCCGTGGCCCATGATGTTACCGAAGAAATGCGCTCTTATGAAAAATTGCGCCACCACCGTAACCTGCTCAACAGCCTTTTCGACAACCTGCCGGTGGGCATTACGGTCTGGCATGGTGACGGTAGTCTGTTGATGACCAATAGGGCCTTTACCAATTTGCTCGGTTACGCCACCGCCGATGTCGGCAAGCTTGATGAATGGTTTGTCAAAGCGTATCCGGAACCCGAGTACCGTCGGCAGGTCATGGATGACTGGCAAACCGCAAAAGCGGCCGGCCTTGCTACTGCTCGGGAGTTTGATGTCACCTGTGCAGACGGTGCGGTTCGGAGTATCCAGTTTCACAGCACTTTTCTCGAGGATGGACGTGTTCTGATGACATTGACGGACACCACGGAAATCCGGCAGGCCCATAATGAAAGCCATAGGCGCCAACAGTTTCTCGAGTCGGTGCTCTACCATGCCCCTGACGCTATTGTCACCCTGGATGAGCAGCACTGGGTAATTGACTGGAACCCGGGTGCCGTCAAGATGTTTGGATACTCGGCAGGGGAGGCCATCGGTCACCAGCTCGACGATCTGGTGGCGCGACACAAACACCATCATGAAGCCGTTGAAAAGACGGAGAAAGTCATGTCGGGGCAGCGTCTCGAGGCCTTTGAGACCATTCGCTATCGTAAGGATGGAACACCGTTACACGTTATTGCGGCGGGCTCTCCCAATATTGTGGAAGATGAGCTTCAAGGGGTTGTCGCGATGTATACCGACATTACCGGACGGGTGCAGAGCGAGGAGGCCCTCAAGCTTTCCCACTAACGCTTTCTCAAGGTATTGGACAGTATTGATGCCACTATTTATGTCGCCGACCTGGAAACCCATGAAGTTCTTTTTATGAACAATCGAATGATCGAAACCTTTGGCGGTGATTATACTGGACAGAAGTGCTATTGGGCTTTCCGGAAAATTTCGGCTCCCTGTTCTATCTGCACCAACGACCGCTTAATTGATGACAGCGGCCGGGCAACGGATGGTGTTGCCTGGCAGGGGCAAAACCCTGTGACGGGCAAATGGTACATGAACTACGATCGTGCCATCGAATGGACCGACGGACGAATTGTCGGGCTCCAGATCGCCATGGACATCACCGAGAACAAAAAGATGGAAGATGCTCTGGCAAGGGCCCAGAAGATGGAAGCCATTGGTACGCTTGCCAGCGGTATCGCCCATGACTTCAATAATTTGCTGATGGGGATCCAGGGGCATAGTTCACTGATAGCGGTAGATTCGGACCCTTCACATCCGCACGCCGAGCATGCCGCGGCAATTGATAAACATGTCAAAAGCGCCGCCAACCTGACACGGCAGCTGCTTGGTTTTGTACGTGGCGGCAAGTATGAAATCAAGCCGATAAATATGAATGAATTACTGGAATCCAGTGCCGATATGTTCGGACGAACCCATAAGGAAATTCGAGTACAGACGAAGATAACACCAGAACCCCTGGTGGTTGAGGCGGACAATCAGCAAATCGAACAGGTGCTTTTGAATATCTATGTCAATGCACTGCAGGCCATGCCGGGCGGCGGTGATCTCTTTTTGAGAAGTCAGTTGGTTGAGTGTGATGAAGAAACCTGCCGCACCTATCAGATTGCTTCCGGTTACTACGTACGGGTTTCCGTGACGGACAACGGGGTCGGCATAGACGAAGATATTCTACAGAAGATTTTCGATCCATTTTTCACCACCAAGGAAAAAAGCCGTGGAACAGGTTTAGGGCTGGCCTCCGCCTATGGCATCATCAAGAACCACGGCGGCGCCATTACGGTCTACAGCGAGGTTGGCCGCGGCACCACGTTTAATCTCTATTTGCCTCTATCGCGGCGGAAAACCGAGGTGGAGACGACCACAACGAGCAGGCTGGCCGGCGGTAACGAAACCATACTGTTGGTTGACGATGAGGAGATGATCATTGAGGTGGGGCAAGACATACTGGAGCGGCTGGGCTACCGGGTCATCACGGCAGAGAACGGTGAAGCGGCCCTGGTCGAAATAATGGGGAAGAGCTCCACAATAGACCTGGTGATTCTGGATCTCGTTATGCCGGGGCTCGACGGAGGAGCCACCTTTGACCGCATCCGCCAAATTGCCCCCGCACTGCCGGTGCTCCTTTCAAGCGGCTATTCCATCAATGGCCAGGCCGCTGAAATACTGGAGCGCGGCTGTAACGGTTTCATTCAGAAGCCATTTGATATCAATGAGTTAGACCGAAAGATACGATCGGTGCTGGAGTCTTCAAAAACCGGGCTCTAGCGGATCATCGCAGCTCAATAGACCTTTTGTTTCGAAAAACCCTTGCCTAGCACATTGAAGGTATTCTCTGTAATCATGAAGGCGGATGGGTCATGGTGTAAAGCCAGTGATTCTAGTCGCTTCAGTTGGTAGTTGTGCACCACTGTCAGGATTATCTTTTTTTCACGGCCGGAATAGGCCCCCTTGCCATCCAGATATGTGCAGCCCCTGCGCAGCGTTTTATTGATGTCTCGGGCAATGGCTTCGTGTGATTCTGAGATAATCAAAACCATCTTTCGTTGGTTGAACATGGTCAGCACATGTTCCAGGACAAAGGAGGTGATAAAGCTCATGGCGAGGGAATAGAGGACCATGTCTAAATTCAGGGCTCCAAAGCTGAAGGCGAAAAGAAACAGATTAAAGACAAAAAAGAAGGTCCCCATGCGGATATTGAATTTCTGGTGCAGCACGATGGCTATAATATCGTTGCCACCCAGCGACCCCAATGAATGAAAGACAATTCCGGCACCGGCACCTACGACGGTACCGCCTGCAAGCATGACAAGGAACGGGTCATGCAATGGAATGGTAAATGTGATCAATTCAAACCATATGGAACTCATCACCATGCCAAAAAGGCTGTAGAGAAAAAAGCGTCTGCTCACCAGTTTCCAGCCGACAAGGAACAGGGGGGCATTGATAACGAAATACCAGATACCCGGTGACAGTATGTTGGTGACGTAATAGCACAGTAGGCTGACACCGGTAATACCGCCGGTGATAAAGTTCTGGGGGACGACGATGGCTTTGACCCCGATACCATAGAGTAATGAGCCAACTGTAATGAGCAGCAGATTCCAACTGATGGAAGATAATAATTGCCTTTTGGCGGGTGACATGAAAGAACCTTCTGGAATGGAGTAGTGAAATCAAAATAGCCCGTAGACGGAAAAAAACAATTATAAACCATGTTTTTTGCCGGGCGCTACAGAAATCAACACTGCAGAGGAGTTTGGCGTGTGGGTAATTGCGGAATATTGTAGTGCCTGAATATTCACAGCGTTGAGCAAATCGATTCAAGAGTATGCACATGTGGCTTTTGGGCGACTCCGTAAAAACACCAAAGCCCCGCTAATGGGCGGGGCTTTGGCGTTTACTGGTGTACCAAATAGTTTACGGCACCCAGCTTTCCACAAGATCCTTTTTGGCGCGCAGGAAGCGCAGGGCTTTTTCATGGGGATACATTCCGTCATCGTCATGGATCCAGATCATGAGTTGGCCCATGTCCTTGGGGGTCCAGTGAAAATTGTCGAGGAACTGATAGACCTTGGGCATTTCTTCTTGCAACCCCTTGCGGACAAATGTGTGAATGTTTTCCTTGTTGCCGTAAATGCCTTTGGGATCTTCGAGGAATTTCAGCTCCCAGGGGGCAAATTTCCAGTGGGGCACCCAGCCGGTGACAACCACCCATTTCTGGCGCTGGATGGCGTGGGCAAGCTCGGCGGTCATGGAGATTTCGCTGCCGGCAACCAGCTCGTAGTTGTCGAGGCCGTAGGCTTCAATGGTTTCTCTGGTTTTTTGCATGATACCCGATTCGAGGTCGATGCCGATGATGCGGTGCTTGCATTTTCCGCCATACTCTTTAAGATCGGCGATGGTATCAGCCTTGATGTAGGGCGTGTTCCTGAGCACCACCATGGCAAAGGGGAGCCCGTTGGCAATGGCTGCCGTCTGCAGGGCCACAAGACCTCCACCCATTAACAGGACTGCGGCGACCGTACCTTCCATGATGGCCCAGAAAAGCCGTTGCGGCCGCGGTGGATCGGGGTTGCCTCCCGCAGTGATGATATCGATAACCATGGAGCCGGAGTCCGACGATGTTACAAAGAAGGTGATAACCACCAGAATCGCCAGGATGGAGGTAACCATAGTCAAGGGGAAGGTTTCCAGGAAGATGAACAGGGAGACCGGAATATTTTCCTGGACCGCCTTGGCAATTCCGCCGTCTCCCAGAAGTTCGATGTAGATGGCGCTGTTGCCAAAAACCGTTATCCAGATAAAGGTAACCGCCACCGGAACACGTAACTCCTCCTTTGATTTTTGGTGGTTAATGCCTAACAAGTCTGTTTGCGAGAATCTCCGGCGCCCTGCAAGCAGTTACAAATACCGGGGGTAGTTACATTACGTCGCTTCCCCCACAACTAGTTGCCAATACAGATAAAAATCATTTATATGTAAGAAGTTGCCGTGTTCAATGCAATTATATACGAGGAAGAGAGAAAAAGGCAATTACTGCCATGTGGCGGTTGTCATTGCGAAATTATTTATGAGCAGACCTTAAGTCACTGGCCTTTTTCGGTATAAAATGGTAGGTAACTGGGGAAGTTGCTGTCTATATGCAAAAAATATTTTACTCTTCTTAATCTCCTGAGTTAACATGGAAAGATTACTGGTAATTTGTCTGGCCGCCGGTATTGGCACCGGTTTTTACTATTGGTTTGGCCGCATGGTAAAGAAAAAGGCCATGCAGGATTTTATTTTTAGCCATCAGTGGTTGCTGCATCCCAATTCGATCTGTTACTGGCGGACGGGTATGGCAACGGTGGGCTTTTACCTCTATTTCTGGACAGCCTTTCAGGCCATAGCTATTATTATTTTTACCTTTGCGGCTATCCTCGACGGGGTTGACGGCGTTGTGGCGCGTAATTGCAATCTTGTTTCCCGTCTTGGCGAATGGCTCGACCCGATGTGCGACAAGCTCACTTATCTGCCGCCGCTACTGGGTTTTGCCTACAGTGGTATACTGTCCATCACGCTGGTGTGGATGCTGGTCGGCATTGAATTTTTCGGTCAGTTCCTGGCACGACGGGTTCTTTCCTTTTTCAATATATCGGGGGCAGCCAATAATTTCGGTAAGATAAAGGCTATCATCTGTTTCGGCCTGGTCATCTTCTGCGCCCTGCTTGATAAAAATCCATGGGTGATCGATATCGGTGATCAAATTCTGCTGGCCTGCCTTGTACTCTCGACGGCATCGGTGGTCTTCAAGTTTATTCCAAATAAGTTCTATGCCGATATCCTTTCCACGCTCAATTTTTTCTGTGGCGTCTCAGCTCTTGTTCTTACCCATTACGGAATGTTCGCCAAGGCTATTATCATTATTATCATGGGACAGCTCTTTGACCTCTTTGATGGCCGAATGGCGGAAAAACACGGGGGGACTAAATATGGTCCTTATCTTGACGATATCGCCGATTTTGTCAGTTTTGGCCTGGCGCCGGCCTATGTCATGGTGAAGACGGGAGGGCCTTATGCCTGGCAGTTCGGTGCTGTATATATTGCCGGAGTGGCCTTTCGCCTCATCCGCTTTGTTGCATCTGATAAAAAACGCACGGATCTGCCTGAGGGGGTTTTTAACGGTCTGCCCAGCCCAGCAGGGGCGCTTGTTGTTCTGGGTGCCTCGCTGATTGTTCCTGGTCAGCTTTTGTGGGTGGTGACACTTGCGACAGTCGGGCTGATGGTGAGCAGGATTCAGTTTGCCCATTTTGGCAGAATCATTCTGCGCAAGATGCCGCGTCCATTGTTTTTTACCGCCGGGGCAGGGGTGATGATCGTATTCGCCTTTGTTCTCAAAACTAAAAATGTCGATATGTTCGGGATTGCCATCCTTGCGTCGGTGTGTGTCTATATCATTTCAGGCAGGAGGCTGCTGGGCGACGACGCGGCGTAAAGGGGCTGCGCGGTACGCCTCATTCCTGTTCCAGTCGCATCAGTAAAAGCGCGCCGGCGATAAAAAGGAGAAGCAGGCTGAGAACGCCCCATCTGGTATTCCCGGTCATATGGCCAACTATCCCCATGAGCAGTGGGCCTGTAATTGCTGCGAATTTCCCGAAAACATTATAAAAACCAAAGAATTCCGAGCTCTTGTGCGGTGGTATGAGTTTGCCGAAATAACTCCTGCTCAACGCCTGGACGCCGCCCATGGCTGCCGCGACAAGAAAGGCGATGCACCAGAAAAGGCCTGTCTTGAGGGTAAGATTATCGATGGAGGGGAGAAAAAAGGCGAGCAGGGTGACTACACAGTAGATGCAGATTCCGGCAAGAAGCATTTTTTTGGTTGTGAAGAGTGTGGCAAGTCTGCCAAAGAGCAGGGCAAAGGGAAAGGCGGTCAGCTGGATAAAGAGCAAAACGCCAATGAGCATGGGCACGCCGAAACCGAGATCGCGGCCATAGGCTGTGGACATTGAGATAATTGTGCCGACGCCGTCGATATAGAAAAAATAGGCCAGCAGGAAAGCGAACACCTGCTTATGCAGCGTGATTTCCCTGAAGGTGCTGAGCAGCTGCTGCAAACCACTGGGCAGTGCTGCGCGGGGTGGGGCGGGCAGGTGGACCTGCCGAAGATTTTTGATGGCGGGCAGTGAGAGCAGAAGCCACCAGAGTGCCACGCAGGCGAATCCGAGGCGGGTTTCGAAAACAGGCAGGCCGTCCGCCATGCCGCCGCTGACAAGCAGGCCGATGACGATCATAAAGGGGATGACGCTGCCGATATAGCCAAAACCGTAGCCGCGCGCTGAGATTGTGTCCATGCGCTCTCTGGAAGTTACATCGACCAGGAAGGCATCGTAAAATATATTGGCTCCGGCCCATCCTACTCTGGCGATGACGAAAAAAGCAAGACAGAGCAGCCATGCCCCCTCATTGATTGTGGTCAGGGCAAGAGTAAAGATGAGCCCGAGGCAGAGAAAACCGACAAAGAACGCCTTTTTCCACTGTTTATAATCGGCGATTGCCCCAAGCACTGGGGCAAGAAGGGCGAGAATGAGCGAGGCGCCGGAGTTGGCATAGCCCCAATGGGCGGTCGACACTGCACCAGGGAGGTGGGCTGCGGCAAACTCCTTGTAGAACAGGGGCATAATGGCTGTGACCATGACAAGGACGAAGGCGGAGTTGCCGGCGTCGTAGAGGATCCAGCTGCGCTCTTCTTTTGTTATTTGATACGTACGACCCATGCGGTATATTCCCGTTTTGTTGAGTTGCACCCTGCAGTAATTGTGTATATCATGCTAGTAAACAATCAAGGTACCCTCATGCAATCAGTGCCGTCAGCATAGCAGATGCCGAACGGCAATGGAATAATTATACGATCAGTTAACGTAACTACTGATATGGGAAGCGACGTAATGTAACTACCCCCGGTATTTGTAACTAAAAGGTGTAGGAGATTATAGATGAAAGCCAATATATTATGTGGAAAAGAAACCATAGGGCTCAATCTGCCGGATTCGGCGCTGCTCATTGAAAACAAACCTGCACCGGCAGTGGCCGACCCGGAGAAGGCGGTGCTGGATGCCCTCGTCAACCCCATAGGCACCCAGCCTCTCAGTGAAATCGCCAAAGGACGCCGCAATGCCTGCGTGGTTATTTCCGATGTTACTCGGCCGGTTCCCAATACGCTTATTCTGCCGCCGCTCTTGCGCACCCTGGAAGAAAGCGGCATTCCGCGGAATGAGATAACCATTCTCATCGCCACCGGTATGCACAGGCCCAATCTCGGAGAAGAATTGAAGGGCATGGTGGGCAAAGAGATCATGGACAATTACACCATTGTCAATCATTACTGCCGGAAAGCGGAAGAGCTCAGAGAGATTGCCACAATTGAGGGGGCGCCCATCGAGGTCAATACCCATTACCTGGATGCTGATCTTAAGATACTCACCGGGTTGATCGAACCGCATTTTTATGCTGGCTTTTCCGGCAGCAGAAAGTCCATTCTCCCCGGAATATCAAGCTTTGAGACCATGAAGTTCATGCACTCCTACAGGGTGATTGACCAGCTCCACGAGGCGAACTGTCGGATCGAGAACAATATATTCCATGACTATGCCATGAAGGTGACCGAGCGTGTCGGTGTCGATTTTATTCTCAATGTCGTTATTAACCAGGACCGCGAGCTTGCCGGGGTGTTCGGCGGCCATTATGACAAGGCCCACCGGGCGGGCTGTGATCTTGTGGTGCAGCATGCTGTAGCTGAGCTTGATGAAAAGGTCGATCTGGTAGTCACCTCGGCCGGTGGGTATCCTTTGGATGCCACCTTTTATCAGGTCTCCAAGTGTCTGATAAGTGCCCGTGATATTTTGAAGGAAGACGGCACCATCGTGGTTGCCTGCGGCTGTGAGGAGGGGCTTGGAAGCGAGGAGTTCTGCACCATTATGCGCTCAAACCCGACACCGCAGCATTTTGATACACACCATGGCGATCCGGATAATTTTGTTATCGATCAGTGGTGCGCCCAGAATATCTATCAGGCACTTGACCATGCGGGCAAAATTTACATATATTCACCCGGTTTGAAGGAAAAGGATATCGATCGTTTTCAGGGCATAAAAACGGAGGATATGCAGGCCACCATTGATGAGCTGGTCAAGACCCATACCAAAATAGCGGTCATCCCGGACGGCCCCTATGTGGTGGGCAAGGTATATGGCGACTAGTGGCTTTGAATGTTTCCCGCAATTACAAGGAGGATGTTATGGGAAAAAAACGAATTCTGGCGGCAGTGGACGGTTCGAGTTATTCTGATGCTGTACTGGAGCAGGCCATTGCATATGCAAAACTGGTGAATGCCGAAGTGGTCTTTGTCCATTGCCATCGCAAGTATCCAAAATTACTGGGCCAACCCCATCGGGACAATATTATCAGCGAGATCAAGGATGAGACGGAAGAGACCGTCAGGCCGTATCTGGAGAAGCTGGAGCGGGCCGGAGTGCCCTATGTAGAACGTCTTCTTGAAACCCCGGCTGGCGTGAAAATCGCTGAAACTGCTGAAAGTGAGGGGTGCGAACTTATTATCATGGGGTCGCGGGGTTTGTCGAACCTGCAGGGGCTGATAGTCGGCAGCGTCACCCATCGAGTGCTGCATTTGGCGAGCTGTTCGGTTTGGGTGGTCAAATGATGGTTGGGCTATTTTTTTTTTAGAAAACGTGGTAAGAGACTGTCGTTTACAGAAGGGAGTATGACAGACAGGAGGTGGAAAAGTTGTGTATGCTATCGGAATGCAGGTGAGGGTGGTTGGCAATGGCGTCGACAGGTGATGAAATTGTAGTCAAGTTTATGTCCAGAGGACTGCATCGAGGAGGTGATCCGGGACAGTTCATGCGCATGTTTCCCGGTTCGATACCGCGTTGGGGCAATTGTCGTTTCACCTTTGATGTCGATGCCGGGGAGTATGACTGGCTGGTGGTTTATCACGATATTCCCAAGGATGGGAATCTACTGGTAGAAATGGAATTGGCCTGCCCGCGCCGGCAAACCATGTTGCTCACTCCCGAACCTTCTTCCATTACCGTTTATGGTACCGACTATCTCAAGCAGTTCGGCACCATCGTTACCTATCATGAGCCGTGGGCGGTAAACCATCCCAATGTGGTGTACTGTCATCCCGGAATGGTCTGGTATTACGGGTATTCCTACAGTCAAGGAACCTGTACAAGCTATGATGAGATCAAGGCGGAAGAGCTGCAAAAGCAGGCTGCCATTTCAACCATGTGCTCCAGCAAATCAGGACGTACCACGCTGCATACCAAACGTGTAGGTTTTACTGATCGGCTCAAGGCCGATTTGCCCGAGCTTGAGATATTCGGTCACGGTGTCCGCTATATCGATGACAAGGCTGAGGCGCTGCGTCCCTACCGGTATCATATCGCAATTGAAAACCATCACGCGCTCCATCACCTCACGGAAAAGCTGACGGATGCGTTTCTTGGTCACACCCTGCCTTTTTATCATGGTGCACCAAATGCTGCCGACTATTTTCCCAAAGACAGTTTCATCCCCATTGATATCACCAATTACCGGCAGACCCTTGATATCATCAAAAGCACAATTGCCAACAATGAGTTCGAGGATAGGCTTCCCTACATTCATGAGGCGAGACGAAGGGCGCTTGAGGAGATGAATATGTTCGCGATTATCGATCGTGAGATAACCCGTCAGGGTGGCACATTCCCAGGGCTGCAAACTGGCGGAGTTATTCGCAACCGGCAGACCATACGCATCAAGAATCCCCTGGTCGGTATACGCAGTCTTTCGGAAAAAATGTATGTTAAAACGCGTCATGGCCTGCGAGCGTTTCTTGGCTCATAAGGGCAGATTGTTGGGTTGTTTGTTGGGTAGGCAGAGCAAAGGTTGAGTGAATATCGCTCATAAATACTATATCAGGAAAAACGAAATTATGTCGCTGTGGATTCCAGTCTCCTGCGGAGAGTTGCTTGATAAAATGACGATCCTCTTGATTAAGAAAGAGAAAATTGAGAATCCTCAAAAGCTCGAAAATATAATCAAAGAGCTTGACCAATTGACTGAGGTCTATGATGAAAAGATTGGTAAGAGTGATGAACTGGAGAGCGTGATCACCGAACTTCGCAAGGTCAATGAAACGCTGTGGCAAATAGAAGATGACATAAGAGCCTGCGAGCGGCAGCAGGACTTCGGCGAGCGTTTCATCGAACTGGCCCGTTCCGTTTATCGTACCAATGACAGGCGCGCCGCCTTGAAATATACAATAAATTCTCTGGTTGGTTCTGCTCTGGTTGAGGAGAAATCATATGAAGAGTACTGATGGCATCTATACTTATAATAAAGTTAAGCGCGCTTGGCGATGTGGTGCAGGCCGATGGCGCGATTCGCGATATACGTGAGCATCACCCTGATGATTATATAACCGTGATGACGACAGCGCCGTATCGCCGCTTCATGGAAAAGTGCCCCTGGGTTGATGATGTGTTCATCGATCCGCGTGCTTCTCGTTTCAATGTCGCTGAGTTGCTGAGACTTCGCCGGCGTCTTCGGAAATTGGGAGTTGAGAAGGTGTATGATCTTCAGCAGGTCGGCAGGACACGATTTTATTATCGCTGGGTGTTTCCCAAAGTGGAATGGTGTGGAGATGTGCCCGGCTGCACTGTCTATCTGCAGCGGAATGAGGCAACAACCTGCGCCCCTGAACACTTTGCTTCTCATCTGGGGCTTGCCGGTGTTACCGTCCGTCACACTCTGCAAACCGATGTTTCATGGATGGCCGCACCGGTTGATCATATTTTAGCGGATGCCGGGCTTGCGCCTGGCTATATTGTACTGTTTCCCGGAGCATCGGCAGCGCACCAGATCAAACGCTGGCCCTATTTCCAGGAACTTGCCGGTCGTCTGCAGGAACATGGCAAGCAGGTTGTCACAATTCCCGGCCCCGATGAAATTGATCTTTGTCGTTCAATTCCCGGGACAACGCTTGCCCCTGAAGGGGGCTTTTATGATTTCTTTGTCCTGGCAGGCATTGTTCGGCATGCAGCCTATGGTATCGGCAACGATACCGGGCCAACGCATATAGCAGCCAATATGGGCTGCCCCGGCCTGGCGCTCTATAGCGGCCATGCTTCGCCCGAGACCACCGGTATTCAGCATACAAGTTTTGCCTGGCTTGAGTCGGAAAAGCTCGAAGATCTCAGTGTTGATACTGTATTGGAGCATGTATTGGCACGAACGAGTGTGCCCGGTAGGGAGAAAATTTAAGGAGCGAGGCCGTATGAGCGCTGATCAGACACTCTATTACTGCTCTCTTGCAACCGAGGTTGGCGAGCTCATTCTGGCGGCCGGAGAGAAGGGGCTGCGACATGTCTTTTTCCACGATGGTGAACGGGGCAATATTCCAGACTCGTGGATTCATGGACCGGAAGAATTGGCGGATGCTGTTTCCCAGATGGAAGAATATTTGAACTTGACGCGAAAGCGTTTTGATGTGCCTCTTGATCCCCAGGGAACATCTTTTCAGCGCAGGGTCTGGCAGGCTCTGCTGGAGATCCCCCATGGTACGACCATCAGCTATGGGGAGCTGGCACGGCGGGTTGGCTGCAGCAAGGGCTATAGGGCCGTGGGTAATGCCAATGGCAAAAATCCCCTTGTCATTATCCAACCCTGTCACAGAGTGATTGCCGCCAATGGTGCTCTCGGCGGTTTTTCTTCCGGTATTGAGAGGAAA
>Ga0136557_1001776_pt1 | contig 13231 bp, 11 predicted proteins | sample AntRauTorckE6832_FD_104796 | JGI IMG/M metagenome (GOLD analysis project Ga0136557, IMG submission 104796) | Saline lake microbial communities from Rauer Islands, Antarctica - Metagenome Torckler E6 #832 | ecosystem: Environmental > Aquatic > Non-marine Saline and Alkaline > Saline | place...
GAGGAGATCGTCGGCGAGTTCACCACCGACGTGGCCGGACAGGATCAGGAAATCCACATTCAGGACGATGGCAGCCATGTCATCGACGGCACCGCCAATATCCGCGAGATCAACAAGACGCTGGGATGGTTGTTACCCACCGACGGCCCCAAGACCCTCAACGGCCTGATACTCGAACACCTGGAATCCTTCCCGGATGGCGCCGCCTGCCTGCAGGTGAGTAACGTGCGCATGGAGATTCTCGAGGTGCGCGATAACCTGATCACCGCCGCACGCTGCTGGCAGGCCCCCCGACGGGCGAGCCGCTCACGCTAGTGTCGGCGGGCCTTGCCAATCTGCTCACGCGTCGTGATCCACTCATCGGACTCCGCCTTGAGGGCTCGCACCCTGGCCTCGACCCCAGCTCGGCTGACCTCGTGGGGACCCATGGGCTCGCCGAAGGTGAGGGCCACCCTGGCGCGAAAGCGGCTCGGCAGCTTGCTCAAGGCCTTACCCTGGCTTTGTGAGGTCCAGGACCCCCAGAGCCCCGAGAGACCGGCGGGAATCACCGGTACCGGATCCCTTGCCAGGATCAGCTCGAGGCCACGACGAAACGGCTGGACCTCACCATCCGGCGTCAGCCGACCCTCGGGAAAGAGCATCACTACCTCGCCCTCCGCCAGCGCCCGACTGACCTCCTGAAGCGCACGGCGCACATTGCCGGGATCACGCCGCTCCGACTCCACGGGAATCGCCCCTACCAACCGGAACATCCAGTTCAGCCAGGGCGAGTCGAAGATCGGTTTGTCCATCAGGAAGCGCAACGGGCGGCGGCTGGCGCCCCCGACCACCAGGCCGTCCATGAAGCTGACATGGTTGCACACCACGATCGCCGCACCCTGATCGGGGATATGCCGGCGACCGCGCAGGCGCAGACGATACATCACATGGATCAGCGCAAAGACCAGGCGCCGCATGGCGTCACGCGGGTGTCGCCTGAACCACCAGGCCGCCATGAGCAGCAGGCCGGCCGCAACCAAAGCGGACAGCAGCATCACGTGGCGTCTTGGCGCGTCTTCAGCCCGGCCAGAAGGGTCGTCAGCAGTTGATCGAGAAGCTCGCCCACCTCCAGCTGCTGACCCTGCCAGTACCCCAGGCGCTCGTTGAGGCCGAGTTGTACCAGGCCGTGGACGCTCCCCCACAGGGTGCGCCCCAGCCGCCTGGCCTCGAGATCATCCAGCGCGGGCTGGTACTCCTTCAGCGTGGCTTCCACGCGCCGGAACAGCGCCTCGATCATGTCGCTCTGGCGCTGGTCGAGCTCGCCCTCCTGCGCCAGGGGAAAGTCGAACAGCAATTGCCAGCGGTAAGGCGCCTGATGGGCGAACTCCCAGTAGGCGTGGGCCAGCGCCGTGAGCCGCTGTTCCGGGGTCGCCCTGCTGGTCAAGGGCTCGACCACACTGCGCAGACGTGCCAGGGTTTCGATGTTGACATGCTGCAGCAGGTTGCTGAAGCTGCCGTAAAGCTTGAGCAAGGTGCTCGGCGCACAACCGACCTCGCGCGCCAGGGCGCGCAACGACAGCGAATGCACGGGATTTGCCTGCAGCCAGGCATCACAGGCGACCATGACTTGGGCATGTAACGCCTCGGGCGCATGCTGTCTGGGGCGGGCCATCGGGTTCCTCGCAAGGTAGTGAAGGCAAATCATCGACTCGCCGCAAGTGCTTGCCCTGTAGGATAGCGCACATCGAACACTGTTTTCGACAGATTATCGCGCGATTTTCTCCGACGTTCGCGCCGCCGGCGCCCGGTCATTGCCGGCTTTCCACACGCCCCGGACTTGTATACCCTGTCGCTCCACTGTTCGAGGAGGGCCCATGGCCGGTCGACTGTATATCCCACCCCTCGACTTGACACGACTGTTGCCCGACCTGGCACTCGATTCGTCGCCCGTCACCAGCCCCAATCTGGCGCCGCGTCGCTTTCTCTCGGCGATTCGCCTGGAGGGTGGCCGGCTCACGCTGTCGCCACTCTTCTGGGGCCTGACCCCGCCCTGGCTGGAAGTGCTCGACCACGCCCCCCATTGCGCACGAGCGGAATCGCTGGACACTCGGCCGATGTTTCGCGAGGCCTTTCGAGCCCGGCGCTGCCTGGTACCGGTCGGCGGCATCTATGCCTGGAAGACGCTGCCGCGCGCCAAGCAGCCCTTCCTCGTCACCCGCATCGACCGTGGCCCCCTGCTGCTGGCCGGCCTGTGGTGCCGATTTCACACCAGCCTGGCCGAACACACCGACTCCCTGGCGCTGATCACGGTGCCGACCAATACCTTGTTGCATTCGCTCACCGACCGCCTTCCCGCCATCATCGAGCCTGACGTGGCGCGCCAATGGCTCGACCCGGAGACTGACCCGGCGGCGGCGAAAGCCCTGCTGACCTGCGCACCTACGGAACTGTTGGGCGCTTTTCCGGTATCAAGACATGTCAACGATCCCGCGCACCAGGATGCAAGCTGCGCCCGCCCCGTCGGTCCCATGCTTCGCATCGACTCATGACCCCTTCAGTCATGAACCGTGCCGGCCCCCTCGACTCAGGAGAGACGATGCCTATCGCCACCCACCACGCTATTGTTCGACGGCCCCGAGCGTTTCTCGGCCTGCTGGCACTATCCGCCTTCCTGCTGAGCCCGGTCGCCGCGGCCGACGCCAACGAGGCCGTCGATGAGGTCGTCACGCCCAAGGTCAGCCCTCATGACAGTCGCGACTACCGCGTCCTGACGCTGGAAAATGGCCTGGAGGTGCTACTGGTCAGCGACCCCGACGCCGACAAGGCCGCCGCCTCGATGAACGTGGACGTGGGCAGCGCCCAGGACCCCGAGGATCTCGCCGGGCTGACACATTTTCTCGAGCACATGTTGTTCCTCGGCACCGCGGCCTATCCCGAACCGGACGCCTACCAGGGCTATATCTCGCGCCACGCAGGCAGCCATAACGCCTTCACTGCGCCCCAGGACACCAACTACTTTTTCGACATCGAGCCCGACGCCCTGTCGGGTGCTCTGGACCGTTTCAGCCGCTTTTTCATCGACCCGCTGTTCAATGCGGATCGCCTGGAAAGCGAGCGCAACGTCGTTCACTCGGAATACCTGGCGCGCATCCGCGATGACGGGCGCCGCGAGAACGACGTGCTCGACCAGCTGCTCAATCCACACCATCCGATGACCGGCTTTTCGGTGGGCAGTCGCGAGACCCTTGCCGACCGTCCCGACGGCGAACCGTCCCTGCGCGAGCGTGTGATCGATTTCTATGAGCAGTACTACGATGCCAACGCCATGCATCTGGCGGTGATCGCGCCCCAGCCGCTGGATGAGCTCGAGGCCATGATCGTCGAGGACTTCGCCCCGATTGCCGATAACGATCTCGAACGGCCGGTGATCGATGTGCCGCTGGTGACCGCCGGCAGCCTGCCGACGGCCGTGGAAGTGCAGTCGATTCGTGACAGCCGCCAGCTGCGCTTCATGTTCCCGATTCCCGACCCGATCCAGCAGTACCGCCACAAACCCGCCGATCTGCTGGCCCACCTGCTGGGTCATGAGGGCGACGGCAGTCTGCTTGCCGTGCTGCGTGATGCCGGCCTGGCCGATGGGCTGTCCGCCGGCACCTCTCGCAACGACGGCCGCCATGCGCTTTTCACCGTGAGCATCAGCCTCACGCCCGATGGGGCCGAGCGCCTCGACGAGATCGAGGCTACCCTCTTCGCGGCCATCGAGCGGATCCGTGATGCCGGCCTGGAAGAATGGCGTTATAGGGAACAGGTCCGACTCGCCGAGCAGGATTTCCGCTTCCAGCAGCACGGCTCGCCGCTTGACGGCGCCATGCGCCTGGCCATGAACCTGTCACGCTTCCCGGTAGAGGACGTTCAGTACGCCCCCTACCGGATGGACGGCTTCGACCGGCAGGCGACCGAGCGTTATCTCGATGCCTTGCGACCGGAAAACCGGCTGCGACTCTACAGCGGCCCTGACGTCGAAGGCGACGAAGTATCGCCCTGGTTCGACACGCCCTGGCGCGAGGTCAGCATCTCCGAGACCCCAGACGCCGAGCCCCTGTCCGGCCTGGACCTGCCCGAACCCAATCCCTACATCGCCGAGGATCTTGAGCTGCTCGACGAACAGGATGAACGACCCAAACGCCTGCTCGATGAGCCAGGCTTCGACCTCTGGCACATGGCCGAGGCGAGTTTCGATACGCCCAAGGTGGAGTGGCGGTTCAGCCTGCAGCACCCCGCCGCCTCGGCGACACCACGTGACGCCGTGCTCACCCGGCTGCTGGCCGGCTGGCTGACCGACAGCCTCAATGAGGTCCTCTACCCGGCACGACTCGCCGGCCACCATTTCGATGCCTATGCCCATGCCCGCGGCATCACGCTGTCGTTCTCGGGCTGGCGCGACCGCCAGGAACAGCTGATGCAGCGAGTGCTGGAACAGCTGCAGCAGAGCGATATCGACCCGGCCACTTTCGAACGAGTGCTGTATCGGCTGCAACGCGAATGGCGCAACGCGCCTCAGGCGGCGCTGCATCAACAGGCCCAGCGCACTCTGGCCGAAGCGCTGGTGCGCCCGCAATGGCCCACCACTGCCTTGCTCGAGGCGAGCCGCGAGCTCGATGTCGATGTATTGCGCGATTTTCGCGATGACTTCCTGGCCGATCTGCGCCTCGAAGCCATGGCGGTCGGGAACCTGGATGCCGAACTGGCGACCCGCGAAGGACGGCTGGTTGCCGACGCGCTCGCGCCCAGCCTCGCGCAGACGCAGATCCCCGACCTGGTCCCGCTGCGTGTCGACCCCGGCCTTCCCGAGCTGGTCCCCGACACGACGCGCAACGAATCGGTGGTGCTGCGCTACCTGCAGGGTCCGGATCGTTCGCTGGAAAGCCGCGCACGCCTGGCGGTGCTCGGCCAGTTGATCGACACCCCCTTCTATCAGCAGCTGCGCACCGAAGAGCAACTCGGTTATGTGGTCAACGCCGGATATTCGCCACAGCTCGATGCCCCCGGCATCGGCCTGCTGGTGCAGTCACCGGGGACGCAGAGCGAGGCCATCCAGGCGCGCATCGACGCCTTCCTGGCCGACTTCGCCATCCGCCTGGAAACGCTCGACGAGCAGGGCCTTGCACCCTATCGCCAGGCGGTGCACGACAGCCTGGTGCGTCGCGACACCAGCCTCTCGGGCAAGGCCAACCGGCTATGGCAGGCCATGTCGTTCGGCGACACCGACTTCGATGAGCGCGAGCGACTGGCCGAGCAAGCGCTGACCGTAACCGCGGATGACCTCCGGGCGCTATGGCCCGAACTACGCGAGCAGGCCGTGGCCAGCGTCACCTTCGACCCGGGCGACGAACCCAGCGACGTGGCCAAACTGACCCGTCACCTCGACCCCCTGCCCGAGCCTGATGCTTAAAGAGGCGGCGAATTGAACTCAACGACGGGGAGCTCAATGACGGGGCCCGGCCAATTGGCCGGGCCCCGTCACGTCGTCCAATGCCACTCGGCAACGCTCAGTCGAAGGCTTGTGCCGGCATGATCGCCTCCACATGCATCACGAGCTCCTCGAGGATCTGTCGCTCATGGTCGTCGAGCGTCACCTGGTTGAGCCGTTCGATCTCGCGGGCGAAGGTCTTGAGGGTCAGGCTCGAGAGGGCGGGGTCGTTCATGCGCGCCCAGCGGAAGCTCTCCCATCGGGCCAGCTCGTCGCCTTCCAGGGTGTGCGGGTAGCTGCGCGCCCGATAGCGAAACAGCATCTCCTCGAGCCGCGGGTCCCGGAAGGCGAAGCTCGTACCCACCAGGTCCCAGGGCGCCGTCTCGCGCACTCGTTGCATCTGCTGGCGATCCGCTGGCGAGAAGAATCCCCCCGAATAGAGCATCAGGTCCGGATCTTCCGGCCCCTCCGGCGGCGGCGCGGCGAACACCTCGGCGACGCGAGTGGCGACTTCGGGCCGTGCGGCGAGTTGCTTCCAGTGCTCGCGACAGGCTGCGACGTCCAGCCCCAGTCGCGCCACGATCTCGCCATACTCGCCTTGGTGCGGACCATCCACGTCCTTGAGGGCGCTGGCCGGAAAGAGCACCGGGCACTTGTTGATGTGAATCACCTTGAGCGGGATGCGCTCGGCGCCTTCGGCCAGATCGTCGTTGCTGACGAAGACCCGCTGGCGGATCTGTTCGGCATCGAGGTCGAACAGCGGCTCGGGAGCCATCGAGAGGTCGTAGACGATCACCCCATTGGGATTGGTGGGATGCTCGGCCAGCGGCACCACCAGGGCGCTGCAGCCGCGGCTGGCCGGATAACGGCGTGAGATGTGCAGCACCGGCTTTCGCCCCTGCACATCGAGCAGTTTCGATACCTGGCGTTTGGCGCGAAGTCGCAGCAGATGATCGAAGAGGCGGGCATTGTGGGTCTTCAAGAGTCGCGCCAGGGCGATGGTTGCCCGCACATCGGCGAGCGCATCGTGGGCCCCTTCATGGGCAATGTCATTGGCGGCGGTCAGGGCCTCCAGCTTGAAGCTCGGCGAGCCATCCTCGCGGGTCGGCCATTCGATCCCCTCTGGGCGCAGGGCATGGAAGGCGCGCACCACATCGATCAGGTCCCAGCGCGAATTGCCGTTCTGCCACTCGCGGGCATAGGGGTCGAGCAGGTTGCGGTAGAAAAGATGGCGCGTCACTTCATCATCGAAGCGCAGGCTGTTATAGCCCAGGGCGCAGGTGCCGGGCTCGTTCATCAGCGCCTCGATACGACCGGCAAAGTCCGCCTCGGGTATGCCGCGACGGCGCGCCTGTTATGGCGTGATGCCGGTGATCAGACAGGCCTGAGGATGAGGCAGGAAATCATCGGCCGGCTGGCAGAACCACTCCAACGGCTCGCCGATCTCGTTGAAATCGGCATCAGTGCGGATGGCGGCGAACTGGGAAGGACGATCGCGACGCGGGTCGGCACCGAAGGTCTCGTAGTCGTGCCAAAGGAAGGTCGTCGGGGCGGCAGGCGGCGCCATGGGCGAGTCTCTCCGAACGGTACTGTCAGGGGTATGGGCATGGGCGAGAGCCACAGCCTAGCACAGCACCGCCTGCCGCTCAGCCGCTACCGGGATCAGGCGCGGGGCAGCGTGACGTTGAGCTCCAGCACCGAGCAGTTGTCCTCACTGTCGAGACTGATGTTGATGGCGTCGTCATCGACCTGTACGTAGCGGCGTATCACCTCCAGCAACTCCTTCTCCAGCATCGGCATGTAGTCGGGTTGGCCACGCTGGGTTCGCTGGTGAGCGACGATGATCTGGAGCCGCTCCTTGGCAACCGACGCCGACTTCTTGCGCTCTCTCTTGAGGAACTCGAGCAACTTCACCGGCGACCTCCTCCGAACATTCGGCTCAACAGGCTTCTCTTCTCATACTGATGGAAACGCAGAGGAACTTCCTCACCGATCAGCCGCGCCACGGTATCGGTATACGCTTGTCCGGCATCGCTGTCGGCATCGTGGGTCACCGGCACCCCCTGGTTCGAGGCCCGCAGCACCGCCTCGGACTCGGGGATCAAGCCGATCAGGTCGATCGCCAGGATCTCGCGAATGTCCTCGAGGTTGAGCATGTCGCCCGAGTCGACCCGCGACGGGTTGTAGCGAGTGATCAGCAAGTGCTCCTTGATCGCCTCCTCGCCGCGCTCGGCGCGCCGCGTCTTGGAGGCCAGCAAGCCGAGTATGCGGTCGGAGTCGCGCACCGAGGAGACTTCGGGATTGGTGACCACGATCGCCTCGTCAGCAAAGTACATGGCGAGATGAGCGCCCCGCTCGATACCCGCCGGCGAATCGCAGAGGATGTAATCGAAATCCTTGCTCAGGGTATCGAGAACCTTCTCCACGCCTTCCAGGGTCAGCGCGTCCTTGTCCCGGGTCTGAGAGGCCGGGAGGATATGCAGGTTGTCGACCCGCTTGTCACGAATCAGCGCCTGATTGAGGCCCGCTTCGCCCTGGATGACATTGACGAGATCATAGACCACGCGACGCTCGCACCCCATGATTAGGTCGAGGTTGCGCAGCCCCACGTCGAAGTCAATGACCACGGTCTTGTTGCCACGCAGCGCCAGTCCGGTCGCGATGGCTGCTGCGCTGGTCGTCTTGCCGACCCCGCCCTTGCCGGAGGTCACCACAATGATCTTGGCCAAGTTGTGCTTCCTGTCAGTCGATAAAAAAATGTTGGGCTAGCCGGAGCAGGCGTCCGTCTTGCTCAGGTCAGCGGCACGATGCCCAGCTGGTCATCCTGCAGGCGTACCTGTACGGCGGTCCCCAACAGGCGGGGGTCGACATCCTCGAGCCGCTTGTAGTTGCCGGCCACGGAAAGCAACTCGGCGTTCAGTTCGCGACAGAAGATAACGGCCAGAGGGTCACCGTGAATCCCCGCCAGGGCTCGCCCGCGCAGAGCGCCATAGACATGGACGCTGCCGGCGGCCAGCACCTCGGCTCCCGCATTGACGGCACCGACCACGATCAGGTCTCCCGACGGGGCAGTGACCTGCTGGCCGGAGCGTACCGTGCCTCGATAGATACGCCCGCCACTGACGACGCCTGCCGCCGCCTGCGGCTCGGCCTGCTCGACCTCCGGTGCCGCGGGCGCGACACTCTCCAACGGCCGGGCGCGTGCCGCCTCCTGTGGCGGAAACCAGCCAAGCCCCAGCGCCCAGGCAGACTGCTTGACCGGATCGGGTCCGCCGCGCACCGCCACCGGCAGCAGCTTGTGCGCACGGCAGACCGCGCAGATGCGTTCCAGCGCCAGATGCGGCTCATCGAGCTTCTCGACATTGAGCACGACCGGGGTATGCTGAAAGAAAGCGGGTGACTGGCTGAGCTTGCCGGCGAGCTGATCACGGATACGCTCGGGATCGGCGCTGGTCAATTCCATGACCGTCATCGGCAGCATGCCGCCCTTGAAGGTGAACGCCATGCCGTCCCTTTCCACGTTGAGACTCATTGCCGAACTCCACGTCGGGTGATATTCGGAGATAGTAGCCCAAAGCTAAGCGAGTGAATCGCTCCCTGCAACCGATCATATTCTCTACGGCGAGGGCTTGTCAGTGTCTCCAGTTGGCCACACTCTCGGCGCGACTGGACTTTTCCCCAGGCTCGACGCGTGCTTAGATAGCTTCATGCGCCCGAGGCTCGCCTCGCCAGCGTCCACCGTACCCAACAGCGTCGTTTAAAATAATAGCCTCGCACATCCCGTCGCGGGAGCTGCCCATGTCAGGATGGCCAATGTCAGGACTCTTTCGCCGCCTCTTTGCTCCACGCTGGCAACATCCCGATCCCGGGGTTCGCCGCCAGGCCGCCGAGAGGCTCGACACCGCTCACCCCGAACAGCATCAGGCGCTCGAGCGTCTTGCCCTGGACGCCGACCCCGGCGTTCGCAGCTCGGCCCTCGCCCGTCTCGACGACCCGGTGGCCTTGTTGCTGTTGCTCGAAGGCGGAGAGGCGTCACATGAGCTGACGCAGCGGCTGGTGATGCTCGTGACCGGCCTTGAAGGGCCGCATGACCTGGACAGCCGCATTGCTATCGTCGAGCGTCTCGAGGACCCGGTACTGCTTGCGGACATCGCCATGAAGGGTGACAACCAGCAGCTGCGGCTGGCGGCATTGGCAAAGCTGGAGGACGAGGACGCGCTGATTCGCCAGGCCTGTGACAACGGCATCGCCGCCATTCGACATGCCGCCGCCGCCCGGGTGGAGAGCGAGGCTGGCCTGGCACGGTTGGCGCAGTCTGCCCGTCGCGACCGCCAGGTAATGCGCCAGGCTCGTGAGCGCCTCAACCGTCTACGTGCCGATGCCGCCTCCCTGGCGGCCGCCAGCGCCAAGCGAGACGCGCTGATCGACACCCTGGAACGTCACGCCAAGGCTGCCTGGGAGCCGCTCTATGCAGGACGCTTCCGCCATCTGATGCGAGCGTGGGAGGCCCTGGGCGATGTGCCGGATGCCAAACTCGAAAGACGCTACCAGGATGCCTGTCTGCGCTGTCGCAAGGTCATCGGCGATCATGAGGCACAACAACGCTCGCGCGACGCCGACCATCTGCGCCGGGAAGGGGCCGACCAATCACGCGAAGCGTTGATCGATGCGCTCGAGGAGAGCCTGGATGCGCTGCATCGCAGCGAGCGGATCACCGACCAGGACATCGCCAGCCTGCGTGCGCAGAAACACCTGCTGGCCACCCGCTGGCAGGAGCTTTCCGACCAGCACCTGGCCGACGAGGCATTGGTCCAGCGCTACGACGCAGCCTTGCAGGCCTTCGACCGCATCGCCCAAGCCCGGATCCGCCTCGACGAGCGCGCCGACGCCATCGAGCAGGCGCTGCAGGAAGGCGATGACGAGCGCCTCCAGGCCCTCATAGACACCTGCGCCTGGCCCGATAGCTTGTCGCCTACTCCCCTGTTGGCGCGCGCACGCGAGCGACTCGCGGCCAGCACGGCGGATACGGCCGAGCAACAGACCAGCGCACTCGAGCGCTTCTCCGGGGAACTGATCGAGCTCGAGCGCCTGCTCGAAAGCGGCTCATTCAAGAGCGCGAGCCGCCTGCACCACGGGTTGCGACACCAGGCCGAGGGGCTTCAGCAGGCTCGCGGCCTGCCCAGGTCACGCCTCGCCTCGGAGCTGGCAACGCTCAAGCGCCTGGGTGCCCAGCTGGCCGAGCTGCGCGACTGGCGTGGTTTCGTCGCCGGTCCCAAGCGCGATCAGCTGTGCCATGCCATCGACGAACTTGCGGATAACGCCACCCTCACCGATGTCGAACTGGACCGGCGCCATCGCCAACTCGCCAAGGAGTGGAAATCCCTGGGCGACGCCGCCGCCAACCGTGAGCAGTCGGCTCGTTTCCGCACCGCCTCCGAGCGCATACATGAGCGTTTGGGTCCTTGGCGTCAGCGCCTCGAGGGCGAACGACAGAAACACCTCGAGGATCGTGAGGCGTTATGTGAAAAGCTCGAGACGCTGCTCGCTCAACCCGCCCACCAAGCGGATCCCGACGCATTGCGGCAGATCCGCGACCGCGCCAGGGAGCAGTGGCGCCATAGCGCCCCCGTTCCCCGCGAGCACGCCGAGGCGATTGGCCGGCGTTTCGCGCGCATTCGTCACGAGCTGCAGACGCTGATCGATCGTCGCGCGCGCGAGATCGCCGACGCCAAGCGCGAGCTGATCGACCAGACGCGTCAGCTGTCCGAGCATGACATACCGGCCACTCGCCGCGCAGAACAGGCCAAGGCGCTTCAACAGCGCTGGCGGGAACTTGGCCGTGCACCGCGCGGCGAGGAGCAAGCCCTGTGGCGCGAATTCCGCAGCATCTGCGATACGATTTTTGCCAGCCGTGAGGTCGAACGGGGCGACCAGCTTCGCCGCGACCAGGAGCGGTTGGACGCCATGCAGGCGCTGATCGATCGTCTCGACAGCTGGCAGCCCGTCGATAGCCGGGATGCGCCGTTGCTCGAACAGGCAACCCAAGAGGCCGCAGCGCTGGAGCCGCTGCCCAGCGGACGACGCACCGAGGGCATGCGCCGCCGCTGGTCGGGGATCGTCAGAGCCCGGCGCGAGCGCCTGACCCGCCTGGGGGTGGTCGATGAGGTGAATCGCTGGCGCCACGTCCAGCCATTGCTGGCGGCCCATCTGGAGGCCGATGCCGCCTGCCTGGCCGGTGAACGTGTGACCGACGTCCCACCGTCAGAAACGCTGGTGCTGGGCGATGACATGCTCAGTGCCCATGCGCGACGCAATGCTTCGCGCCACGAGCCGCCCGGCGAGACGGTGGTCGAGGAACGCCTCGCTCGCCTGCGGGTGCATCTCTCGTTACTCGCGGTCGGCCGGGTCAGTCAGCGCGACGAGCCGCTGCGTCTGGCCATTCAGGTCGAGCGCCTCAACGAGAATCTTGGCCGCGAACCCTCGCGCGCCGAAGAGCTGCATGGCGTGCTGCTGGAGCTACTGGGCACCGGCCCGGTGCCCCCCTCGCTCTGGACGCGTGAGGTCGGCGAGCTCGACCATATGCTGGAAACCCTGGCCCGCCTGCCGCCTCCCTGACCGACAATCCACGACAAACAATCTACGACAGACGCATGAGGCCCCGATGCTTGCCATCGGGGCCTCATGCTGCTGCTTGGCGCCTCGGGCATCGCCGGGGTCGCCGGCAACGCTCAAGACTGACGGATGGACCTCAGCCCATGAACTGTCCGCCGTTGATGTCGATATTGGCCCCGGTAATGAAGCCCGACTGCTTGTCGGCCAGGAACGTGACCAAGCGACCAATTTCTTCTGGCGTGCCATAACGCTTGACCGGAATGGTCTCGCGAATCGCTTCCCGTACTTTCTCGGGGATATTATTGATCATGTCGGTGGCGATATAGCCGGGAGATACCGTGTTCACGGTAATGCCCTTGGTGGCTGTCTCCTGCGCCAACGACATGGTCAGCCCATGCATGCCCGCCTTGGCGGCCGCATAATTGACCTGCCCGAACTGGCCCTTGCGGCCGTTGATCGAGGAGATATTGATGATGCGGCCGTAGCCGTCCTCGAGCATACCCTCGATCACGCTTCGGCAGGTGTTGAACACACTGTTGAGGTTGGTGTCGATGACCTCGTGCCACTGCTCGGGGGTCATCTTCTTCATGGTGCCATCGCGGGTGATGCCGGCACAGTTGACCAGCACGCTGATGGGGCCATGAGCCTCACTGATCTCCTTCACCCCGGCGACGCAGGCGTCGTAATCGGTGAGGTCGATGCCGGACAGCGTGATGTTGTCATAGCCATCTGCCTTCTGGGTTTCCAGCCATTTCTTCGCTTTCTCGGGGTTGTGATACCCCGCGACCACCTGGTAGCCATCGGCAGCCAGCGAGCGGCAGATTGCGGAGCCGATACCTCCGGTACCTCCGGTGACCCATGCGACGGGTGCTTGGTTGGTCATTGACTACCTCCCTGATTCAAATGACACACATCCGTCCGAATGACATCGGGACGAACCAGTGTTGTTGTGTAGCTTGCCGAATTCGTGACAACCAACCTCAGTATGGACCACGAAATGCATTATGGGCGAGCGTTTGAAGCCTCCAAGTCTCCTCTTGACCTTTAAGGAAAGGTCTGTAGAATACGCCTCACGTTGATGCGGGGTGGAGCAGTCTGGTAGCTCGTCGGGCTCATAACCCGAAGGTCATCGGTTCAAATCCGGTCCCCGCTACCAAACATGAAAGATGC
>Ga0136557_1001780_pt1 | contig 13224 bp, 11 predicted proteins | sample AntRauTorckE6832_FD_104796 | JGI IMG/M metagenome (GOLD analysis project Ga0136557, IMG submission 104796) | Saline lake microbial communities from Rauer Islands, Antarctica - Metagenome Torckler E6 #832 | ecosystem: Environmental > Aquatic > Non-marine Saline and Alkaline > Saline | place...
AATTGTGTCAGCTCATCCCGCACTACTTTTTGCAGTTCTTCTGGTTTCCAGGGTTTGGCTGTGTAGTGATGGAGTCCCGCTTTGTTGATGGCTTTAATGGTGTCATCATGGCCGGCCTGACCCGTAATGAGAATTTTACGGATGCCTTTGGTCGGGGCGCTATCCGGCAGTTCTGTCATAAAATCGACTCCTGACTCACCTGTAAGAACGTGATCGCACAATATTAGTGCCACCCGGTTGTCCTGTTCTTTAATTTCATCGAGTAGCTCTCGGGCTTCTTCAGCCGATTGGGTGGCTTCGATGCGAAATGTTGGTTCAAAAAGTTCAATGTCACGGACAATGGCATCGAGTACTTCGGGTTCGTCTTCTACAACTAAAATGATCAATTCGGTATTCATAATATTCCTCCAATAAGTCGTTTAGAAAAAGAGCGGCCAGTAGATTTGAGATGCCAGTGTGAGAACGATAATTGCCACGATTCCAATCACGATACCAAATTTAGTCATATCGCGCGTATCAAGCAGGTTTGTTGAGATTGCGATAGCATTTGGTGGTGTGGAGATGGGCAGTAGCATGGCGCAGGATGAAGCCAGGCCAATGGCAATAGCGCCGATAATAAAGTTGTATCCGGCAATATCTGTATTCAAACCGATGCTGATACCGATAGGAACAAGCAGTGCCGCGGTTACGGTGTTGGAGAGGAAGTTTGACATCATCAGCGCCAGGAATGCCATTGAGAAAATGAGCAGAAGTGCTGTGAACAGATTCCAGTCAATCAAAGAGATCAAAAACTTAGCCAACCCGGTTTGATTGATCACCAATCCAAGGGCAATACCACCGGCCACCAGCCAGAGAACTTCCCAGGGAAGGCTGCGAATATCTTCTTTATCGAGAATGGTTGTCAGGCTCAAAAACGTGACAGGGAAAAAAGCTACCATCGAGCTGGAAATCCCATGTTGATTTTCTGTAATCCAAAGAATTACGGTTAATCCGAATATGAGATATAATCCGATAGCTTTTATGCTGGTATCAAAAATTGAATCGACAGAGAGTTTTATTTGTTTTATGTCTGCCTTGAACATGAAACGCAATATAACCCATGAAACAACCAGTAAAATCAAAACAACGGGTGTTGCCAGCATCATCCAGTCGGAAAAAGCGATATCGATTCCACGCTGATTTAAACCCGCAATCACAATAGCATTTGGTGGTGTTCCGATCGGGGTTGCCATACCGCCGATGTTAGCCGCAACGGGAATGGAAAGTGCCGCTCCGACTTTGAATTTATCCTTGGGATCCACTTTGCTGATAATGGGAATAATCATTGTCATCATCATAGCCGTGGTGGCGGTATTACTCATGAAAGCGGAAAGCAGCGCAGTAATCGCCATCAATCCCATCATAATCATAGAGGGTTTTTCGCCAAAAGGTTTGAGCAGGATGCGTGTGAGGTTGGTATCGAGATTGTATTTAACCGCTCCGCGTGCCAGCATAAATCCACCTAAAAACAAGATAATAATCGGGCTTGCCATGGTGGCGAAAATGTCTTTTGCCATTAGCGCGGTGGATCTTCGTTGGGCGTATTCAGCATCAGAAGCGAGAGTAGATACTTCGCGTCCTTCAGGAAGCTGTACGGTAACTTTTCCATTTACATCACTTAAAACCGTAACGGAGACTTTTGAGGCGATACCATTCTCAACGGTGAAAACAGCATCATTATAAACCATACCATCCGGCAATACGATTACATCGTCATCGGTGTACTCAAACTGCTGAACGGTATCGATGCCGGGTTGAAAGGGGGCTTCGGTTGTTAAAGTTAAAACGGCACCAAACATTACGAGCAATGATGTGGCATAAATGGGCACCGGCTGGGCTATGTAATAAATAGCAGCGATAAGAAATAGTCCACAAGCGATCTGAAGATCAGGAGCTATTGTGTCGGGCAGCACAAGGAGGGGGATGAAAAAAGCAATAACACCGGCTGCCAGCGAGATGATACTGCTCAGGGGAAGTATTTTTAAGAGTGACTTCATATCTGAGATTTGTAGGGTTAGGATTTCAGTATAAATCCAATGCAAAGATACGAATTATTAAAGAGTACAATGTCTGAATTGAATTTCAGGAAAATAAATTTGTGGAAACGCTTTTATCATAATTCTGTATATATCCCTGTCATTTAAATAGTACAGTCAACTTAAAAGCAATATCTAAGAGTTTCACTTACAAAATGTATAAGAGCAGCCAGAGGGGGGGCAAGAAGAATGAGAAGAAAAAAGGCTAATTACCTGAGTTCGATTCTTAATCCATGAAATTTTCATGACTGTGGCAGATCCAGCCCAAAACCGGATTAATTCCACGGGGTGGATCAAACCTGTTTAAAATTGTTAAAAAATAGAAATCAGTAATCAACTGTCACTTATAAACACGTTTAAATAATCGAACTCATGCTAATTTGAAATAGCGGTATTTAAAACTCAATCAAAGGAAAAGAATGAATTTCAGAAAAATAAACACAGTGCTAATCTGCTCAGCAATGATCATCGTAACAACTGCTTGCAATCAATCTGAAACAGAAACCCGGACAGCTCAAAACTATTCTGAATCCATAGCAACCCCCGATTGGTACAACGCCTCATCATTCGATACAGTTAAAGTCCTTTCGTGGAATGTGGAGCATTTTGTGGATGATTTTGATAATCCCTATATCCAAAACCGAAGAGAGAACGAGCCATCTGAAGAGCTAAAGAAAAGAAGGACATTGCTGGCGGAGGCAATTAAAAGAGCGGATGCCGATATAGTGATATTGCAGGAGATTGAAAGTCAATCGTTTGTCCAACAGTTTGCCGAAACCTATTTGTCAGAAATGGGATATCAGGCTTTTGTCGCGGCCGAAAGCCCCGATTGGTACATGAATGTGGTAGCTATGAGCAGAATCCCACTTGGAATGACCTACAGCTACGCCAATGCGCACACATCTTATCAGGAAGAATCGGATGATGACAGCACGAAGATGGAAGAAAAAATCCAGAACTTCACCAATAACAGAATGTGGTCGGTAGATGTGCTTGTGAATCCTGAATATTCGTTTACACTTACTGCGGTGCATCTGAAAGCGGGAAGGGGAGAAAGAAACGCGAGCTGGAGAACGGGACAAATGAGTTTACTTCGTTCATTTTTAGCCCAAATGCTTCAAATAAATCCACAACGAAACTTTTTGATTGCAGGAGATTTCAACGCCACGCCTGAAAGTGAGGAAATCCAGTATCTTTTGGGAAATGAATCTGATCGTTTATCATTTATCGATCCGCTGGCCGGGACTAACATCCATTCTCATCCATCCGACTCAACATTTTGGAGAATCGATCACATATTACCGGATAAAAATATGTTTCCTGAGGTTGTGAATGGTCAAACACAGGTCATTAAACCGATGGCAGGAGATACCATGGCTCAAATTAGTGACCATCTGCCGTTAATGGTGAAAATTGTTGCTGAAGATCAGTAAAAAATAAGTAAATCCGTTATTTAGATTGATATAATGCGTTTATAACGTTATTGTTCTAATTGCACTACTATTAGAGTGCGTTGAAAATCTCAATAACTTAAAAGCGAAAGTAAATCTATGCCAAAGTGTGAAATCTACACCGATATGAAAGGTGAATGGAGATGGAGAAAAGTTTCTACTAAAGGAGAAATTGAATCCTACGCCACAGAAGGATTCAAAACCCGTGAAGAAGCTGAAGAGAATGGAAAAGAAGCAGGTGCCTGCACCAGTTATAAAGTGGTTTAGGCAGCTTATTCTTTGTCTCTGAAATTTCTTAAAATTACGATTAGCATGAAAATCCTGCCTGTTGAACAGAGGGCAGGATTTTTTTTGTCTGTTATTGGACCTCATTTGTACATCTAAGCCACGAGCAAAACTATGTTGCTTTGTATAGGGGGAAGGTTTGAAAGATTATGGGTGGGGAATAACATCTTTTTCACTATAATAATTATCAGGATAAGCAGAATCTCCGGGGTTTGAATAATTAATGAGTTCTGTTTCTATCGCTAATCTGCTAAACATATTCTCCATAAAAAAAGATGAAAGATAAAAGTACGCAATCAGCTGTGACTGATAGACAGGAGTTGAATGAGGAAAAGTCTCACGGGGTTAGCTCTGAGTCAAAATCAGAAAATAAGGATGTGCTCTCCAATCATTACAATATTCAGACGTATGTGTATGTCGGCTATGCTTATCTCCTGTTAATGGGAATCGCCAACGATGCTATTTATTATGGCTTTCTGGGTATAAACATCATCAGCTATTCAAATATTTTGGATGTATTGCTTAGTCCGTTAGTGCGTATGATTGATAACCCGAAGTTGCTGGTCACCATATTGGGCCTGCCTGTTATTGCATATTTTTATCTGAAGCTTATTCGATTTTTTGCCAGAAAAAAGAAAAAGAAGACGAAATTACACTCCCACAAACTTGTGACAGATTCCATGAAAAACCAGGTATTTGTTATGACAGCTATAATGGTTTTCTCGGGATATATTGGCTTTGGCATTGGAAACGGTAATAAAACGAAAGCGAGGCTGGAGAAGAAAAGTCTTAAGACAGATTATGAACTAACGTTTCGAGGTGGTGAAACGAAGAATGTTCATTTAATTGGTTCTAATTCAGGATTTGTTTTTTACGTGGAGGAAGATGCTACGGTAGTGAGTATCTCACCGTTTCAGGAAAATATTTCTGTCCTGAAAAAACTCATTCCGGATGAAAAGGAAACGGAATAATGTGAATTTAGGAGTATTTAAAAACTATTGAGAATTTCCCCTCTCAGTCTCACTCGATAAGCTGTTTATTTGTGCACGAACTTTTGCGGCTCGTGAGCCAGCTCTCCCAAAGTAATTTTGTCACCTGTACAAAGTAAACGGGCGGGAGGAGAGCATTGTCCCCGTCTCAGCCTCAACCCAATATGTTGGCTGCGCCCACTGCTCTCCTGAAAACAAAGCAACCAGTGCATAAAAATCCAAATCAGGAGAGCTGGCTCCGACGCATGAATTGCACTACAGATGATGTTCCGAAACGTCGGAGACTGAGAGGACAAAGACAGATTTTTTCATCAAAATAATAGCAATAAGTGTTCTTGCTTTCCCTCTCAGTCTCACTCGGTAAGTTATTTTTGGTGCACGAACTTTTGCGGCTCGTGAGCCAGCTCTCCCAAAGTAATTTTGTCACCTGTACAAAGTAAACGGGTGGGAGAGCATTGTCCCCGTCTCAGCAAAAGATTCACTCTCGCCCTCAACCTCACCCTCAATTCCCTTTATTCCATTACAAAGCGGAAGGTGATTGTTCCCCATTGGGCTTGTTGAGGAACACCACTTGGAAGCTCTGAGAATTTCCATCTGCGCAGGGAGGTCAGAATTTGTTGTTCAAGCTCGGGATTCATTTTTTTGAGGGGGATAATACGTCCGATACTGCCATCAGGGCGAACCTGAAAACGAATGGTGATTACAGCTTCCACACCTTGTGTATTTAAGGGAAGTGGCTGAATAACGGGGCTGCGCTGGATATTGCCTTCCCACTTCAAAGAATAGGGAGCGGACTTGTCTTCATCATTGCTGGTGCCCTGGTCCACGTTGGTTTCGCCGGTTAATCCTTCCACGTCTCCGGTTTCATCGGCGCCTTCCAGCTCTTCTTCATCCTGCTGAACATTCGGGGCTTCTGAGGCTTCCTGTTCATCTTTTTCGTCGCTTACTTCCGGCTGAATTTCCTCGGTTTCGGGAGTGTTGACAACATCTTCGCTTTCTACTTGTTCTGTTTGGTCGGGAGTATCAACGGGTTTTGAGATGTCTTCGCTGGCGGTTTGTTCTTCCTGGACTTCCGGTTCGGGCTCAGGATCTTCGGTGGGTGTTTCAGAAACCTGCTGGCGTGTTTTTACCTGCTCATTTTGTTGTTCAGCCTGCTCGGCTGGTGAGCCGCTTTGGAATGTTCCGAGCTCAACTTCAATAAAAGCAACGCGGTCTTTTTGATCGCTATCCATGGTGATAAAAACGAGCAACATCAACAACATAACATGCACCCCAAAGGCGATGCCGAAGCCAAATTTCTCTTCGTCTGTCCAGTTGTTCAAACTCATGGTTGGTGATTTTTTAAGCTATGCGGAAGCGTCTGCAAGTGTAGTATAAAAGCTGTTTGATGATACTGATATTATCTTGTGCCTCTTTCGGTGGCCATAATGATGCGCATATTAAGCGCTTTGGCGATATTCATAACGCGAACGGCGTCATCCACACGGGCATCTTTATCAGCTCGTAAAACGAGTGCGCGCTCAGGAAATTGCTGATGTTCGTTTCTGATGGCGTTGGCCAATTCTCCTTCTGACACAAGATTATTTCCCACATAAAACTGATTCTTATCGCTGATAGCTACCGTAATGTATTGCGATTGTGCCGGAGAGCCCGTTTCTGCTTTCGGAATATCTACCTTAATCCCAAAGTTTGAAACAAACGATGAGGTGAGCAGAAAGAAAATCAGCAGTAAGAGTACAATGTCGGTGAGTGATGATTGTGAAAACATCACCAGCGGTTTTTTCTTTTCGCTTTCGTCTCTGAATTTCATGATCAGGATGCGCTGGTTTTCTTTTTGCCGGATGGAGAGCGAAGGACTTCAATAAAATCGGCCGATGCGTTCTCGAGCTCAAATACGGTTCGGTTGATCTTCTCCAAAATGTAGTTGTAGGCGAAGTATGCCAAAATACCAACAGCCAGTCCAAAGGCGGTGGTTACCAGCGCTTCCCAGATTCCACCTGCCAAAACAGAAGGATTTACATTTCCCTGAAGATTTTGAATCTCCTGAAACGCTTTAATCATTCCGGTTACAGTTCCGAGAAATCCCGTTAGCGGAGCGATACCTGCGATCGTTGCCAGCCAGTCAGTTTTTCGCTCTAAAAAGTACGTTTCTTCTTTTCCGGCTGTGTGGATAGCGTCTTCAATATCGGTGATTGATTTACTTCCAAGGCGGCTGATTCCCTTTCTCAGAATGCGGGCAAATGGCTTGTCGGTTTCATCACAATAATCCATCGCCTGTTGAGGCGTGCCGGTTTTAAGCATCTCTTTGATGGTATCAAGAAACGAGTCGTTGTCCATCTGCGCGTTTTGAAGAAATTTCCAGCGCTCGGCCATCACGTAAATGGCAACGAAGAGCATGATGGTGATAGGATACATCAAAAATCCCCCGTCGAGGAACATTTGAAGCAGGCTCATGCCTTCTTCCTGAGTGGTAACAATTTGCTCGCCCGCAAGCGTGTCTGCCTGAAAAATCCAGGTGAGTAGCGTAGCTGTGAATACAGTCATGATGAATATGGTAAGTAGTTAAATACGTTTGACAAAATGTTCTTTGTTATAGGGAGCGGGAAGCTCTTTGGCCGCGCTCTGTGCGTTTGGTATAGTTTCAAATTGTCCTACTCCAACGCGAAAAAACGACTTTCCGTCTTTTTGATATCGATCAATTACACTTCTATAGCCTTTCTTTTCAAAACTCTGAGCCTGCTGTTCGGCCATCACTTCACTTGTGAGGGAATGAAGGATTATGCTGTAGTAACTTGAAAGATTGGGATTAAGCGTGCCTTTTAAGCCGTAGCCCGGAGATCCCGGCTCAGCCATTTCGGCTTTTGGAAGATCGCTATTGGTTGATTCTGTTGTCGCCTCAGCTTCTGCAGATTTTGTTTCAGTAACTTCAACGGGTTCATTTTGATCGTCGCTTTTTGAAGCGGTCTCAGCATCGGCACTCTCACTCTCTTCAGAGGATGTTACTTTCTCAGCCGGCTGACTTTCTGAAAGGTCTTCAGGCTCAGTGGTCGTTGCTGAAGTTTCAGTCTGCGCAATCTCTACCTGTGAAGGCGTTGTTGCTGTATTGTCATTATTTCTGTTCAGGAAAATGATAAATGCTATTAGTATAATCGCCGCAATGGCAACGGCTCCGATAATCAATCCCTGATTATCATTCTTTTTAAATTCCTTCTTTCCGCCTTTTGGCTTTTGTTTTGATGAAGACTTTTCAGAATCGTCTTTCTTCTTCTTATCCGCGGATGCAGCTTCTTTCTTTTCGGAGTTTGTCACAGAAGTTTTTTCTTTAGAGTCCGGGGTAGTTTTGGGTGCTGTTTTTTCTTCCTTTTTGGCAGGTTCGTCTTTTTTCTTTTCTGTTGATGCAGCCGTAGTTTCTGCCTTCTTTTTCTTACCGTCAGATGCAGGTTTTTCAGTTTCTTTTACTTTTGAAGCCGAACCTTCTCCGCTTTTGTCTGTTTCTTCAGAAGATTTTTTCGTGGATTTCGTCTCTTCTTTCTTTTGATCGTCCAAGGGTACTTGTTCTTCAGCTTGCGTATCCTTTTTAGATTCTTCTGCCGGAGTTACTTTTTCTGTGGATGATTCCTCAGATTCAGCATCAGAAGCAGGTTTTGTATCTGTTGATGTGACTTTTCCGGTTTCTATCTTTTCAGATTCGGCGGCCTCTTTGTCGGCAGCTGATTCCTGAATCACAATGGGCGTCATGCCCGCGTAACGATAATTGATTTCGATGCCGAGAACTTCGTCAGTGTCGAATGAAAGACGGCCTTTTTTCAGACGAAAGGTTCCGAATCCCTCAATTTTAACAGGTTTGCCTTTTTCAACGGATGTAGCTTCTTTAATGAGATTTTTGAGTTGCTCATCAACCACCGATGCTTCAACACCGGCTTTTTTTGCTATTTTTTCTACGAGCTTTTTTTGGGAGATAGACATGGTTATTTATTCTGCGGTGTGAAGAGGATGTAGTCTTTAGGTGGCATCAGAACAAGATCGCCACTGGGATCCTGCTTTTGATACTGTTTGATATGAACCGTTTTAAACGTGCCCAGATCGTCCACTTCAATGGTTTTTTTCTTAATTAACTCCTCACGAAATACCGCAATGAGAGCTTCCCTGATATTATCGTCCATGCTCTTTATGTGTGATTGATTGAATTTCTAAAATTTAAAGGTAATTCCTCCTAAAACCGTAAGCGGCAACTCTTCATATCCCGACCACAGTTCGTATGACTGATTCAGCAAATTTAACGCTTTTACGTAAATACTGAAACGATCGCTTATCCAATACTGACTGTCGAGTCCGGCCAAAACATATGCTTGTGATGCGCGGGCCTCTTCGCGTCCGCCCGAAGCGTCAATCCAAAACCGATTTTTCCATTTTTCATTATAAGAATAGATGATGCTGATATCTGTTCCGTACTTGGGTAAATAGGGCATCTCAGCAAGCTGATCGGTAATGTGATGTTGATAATAAAGCTCTGTTTTCAAGGTCAATTTTTTGGCCTCGGAATGTAGTGCATATCCAACGTGGAAACGGGTAATTTGGGCTTCATCATAAGCGACACCATTGAGGATTGTTTCTGGCGTAGCGGGAGCGGGGGGAATATATTGAGTAAGAATAACGCCCGTATTTGTGTAGCGATTGGCTTCAAAACCGGTGTAAAATTCGTTTCTTTCTGAAAGTTGATAGGTTAGGTTGGTGTAAACTCTGAATCCACGGTGATTTTCGTAATCCTGAGCGTTGGCTAAAAAACGATTCTCTTCGTACCAGCCGCTGAGTCCGGGGTTAGTAACGTTGCCGTCAAGTCCCATGGTGATTTCCACATTTGAAAATCCCCAATATTGAAAACGAAGCTCCGGATAGATCATAAACCCGCTGCCACCGGCATCATCAGAATAGTGCGCGGATAATCCCCAGCGAAAGGCTTTGGAATAATCAGTCCGATATTGATACGCCATAGAAAGTGATCCAATCAGCCATTGATCCGACTGACTTTGAACGGCTGTGTACTCGTAAAAACTTGTTTGGGCATCAGCAGAAAACTCCCATTTAGAATTTTGAACTTTTCCCGGAAGTGTCTTTGTGAAATTAGCCCCAATCCGGTGATTCATGTATAAACTCGTAATATCCTGCTCAGAATAGTTGTAATCAACGGAAAGTGAAGTGATGTTGAAGGTGTTTCGAACAGCCTGAATTTCTGCTGAAATCCCACCGCCCTGCATTGATTTCTTTAATGTACTATCTGCCTGAAAAGGCATGTAATTCATGTCGGCCAACCCGTGAGCCAAAACGGTCCAGCGCCGCCCGTCATCGCTGTGGGTAAATCCTAAATAACCATCTGCGTTTCTGAAGCTGTTGTTATAAGCTTGATCAGCTCCGTTACTTGAAAGAAAATTCAGATTAGAGATAAAGCGAGTGCTGTTTTGATATTCGTTGAAAGCGATGGATACGTCGGGAGTCATGTACATTCCCAGCCCGATACGTGTATAAAATGCATTGGGATCGGGGTAGGCGATGGTAGAACGTAAGGGAGCACCCGGAACTTTTAGACGGGAAACGGGAACAGAGGCGACCACTTCCTCGCGGGTTTCCATAAACGGCATGCGGTTTGGATTCATTTGATAGACACGCGGGCGTGGATCAAATCCCAAAATAGGCTGTCGACGCAGACCAGTGAAACGTGGCTGGTAATCGCTGCGAATTTCAATATCCTGCGGGTCGATGTCCGGCAGAAGATCTTCATCAGTATTATTTCCGTTGCCCTGTTGGGCTAAAGTCATAATGGGAAGCAGAAAAAGCAGAAGAAAAATTGGAAGAAATCGAGACGGAGATAAAATGTGCATGGATGATGTAGAAATCAAAATCGTGAACTATTCTAACCGGTTGAAATTCAGGTATGGAGACAAACCTATAAGATAACCGTGTATAGGTAAAATACACAGTTTCAAATGCTGGTTTTACTCTTAATTATTCGCGAAATAGAATTTTTACTGATATAACGGAGCAGACGGGGTAAATAATCCGGTTTTATTCATAAATCTTGGTCACAAAGCTTCTCTTTTTCTCTTTGGGATCGGAATATAATGGAGATGAGGTCTGTCTTTCCGGCGGCGTGCCAATTTCAACAGCGTGATTTAGATCGGCTGACTGTTTGGCGGCATCAATTACACGCTGAACGTGAAGTGCTTCGTCGAATGTGGGAGAGATCGCGGATTCGTGAAAAATAGCTGCGGTGAAGAGGTCAGCCATATAATAGCTTGAGGTAAACGAGATGGAGCCCGGCACGGAATGAATTTGAAATCCCGGTGGAATGGCCAGTCGGTCGCGTTTGGAGTCGGGTTTGTAGCTAAATCCGATAATGTCGGTCTCGTTAGAAAGTATGAGAACTCCTTTGGATCCATAAAATATAAATTCATCTACCGCACGTCCCGGTGTGGCAAAGTTAGCCTGAATCTGCGCTGAGATGCCATTATGAAAAGATATATGAGCATCGAAACTGTCTTCAGCGTCGAAATCTATGGCTGAACCATCAGGTAAGAATCGTTCTACAACACGACTGATTGTTTTAGCGTCGATAGTGTGCATTCCACCGGCAACTCGCAGGAGAAAATCGACATCCTGAATGAGTTGTAAACCCATCACACCACCGCCACTGGATGTTTTCCATTTCCAGAGATGATCAACCTGGTGACTGATATGTGTTTTGTTTCTGTAAATACGCTCAATCTGCTGAAGTTTTCCTACGTAATTATCGGCAATGAGCTGTTGAACATATTTTCTTGCCGGTTGATAGGTTCGTTGATGATCAACCACGGCGCAGACATTATGTTGTTCGGCAAGAGTGGTCAATTCTTCCGCTTCGGATGAATCGATGGTCATTGGGGGAGCGAGAAAAACATGCTTTCCGGCTAAAATTGCTGATTTGGCAATTTCAAAATGGGTATAGGTGGGAGTGCAGATAAAAACAGCGTCGATGTCCTTTCGGTCAATTTCGGAGAGCCAATTGTCAGAGTAGGATTTGAATCCAAACTCCTTTTTCACGGCTTTTGCTCGTTGAATATCGCGTGAAATAACGCAAGCAGGATCCAATAATGGATGCGCTTTGATAATGGGAGCGTACATTTCAGCTCCGATTCCGGTTCCCGCAAGTAAAGTTTTTAACATAGAGTGATGACGATTGAGGCTTTTGCCGTCGGTGATAATAATAAAAAAAGAGAATATCTACAGATTCACCTAACACAATTTTTGTACCAGATGTTTCCCGTGTGGGGATTTTGGCACGTTAAAATATTCTAATGATGGAATTGGTGACAGTTTCCGGCTTTGCAACGCAAAGTCGTCATTCCGTACTGGGTTGCGGAATCTGTCCTGCCCGGAGGCTCAAACTATGGATAGCTCGCTGATATGCGAAGGATTTGATGGTTGATTATAGGATGTGGGCGTATTCTGTGCCTGGTTGCCTTCTTCACCTTCCGGCACTGGGGCCGGAATGACGTGGACTGAATACTTGTGTCATGGAAATAATATTCCCCGGCTTTGCAACGCAAAGTCGTCATTCCGTACTGCGTTGCGGAATCTGTCCTGCCCGGGGGCTCAAACTATGGATAGCTCGCTGATATGCGAAGGATTTGATGGGTGATAATAGGATGTGGCGTATTCTGTGCCTGGTTGCCCTCTTCACCTTCCGGCACAAGGCCGACACCGAAGGTACTACGCAGTGAAATGACGGGGGAATTGGTTTGCCGCAATTTTACGACACGTGCCTTTACGTTAAGTCAGGAGTTTTGCTCCAATCAATCAGCAGACTGTTCCATCTTTGATTGCAACAATCTATCAGTGATTAGATTGTTGATTAAAATGACGAGCGGGGTAAAAATCAATACAGCAACCAGCATAAATGCATGGGTGACGAAAGCGTAGGCGAGAGCCGTGACCTCTGTAACCCCGAATAATACTACCAGCGCTTGTTTGGTAAACCAATGGTAGGTTCCAATTCCGCCCGGAGAAGGAAGAGAAACACCAATAGAAGAGATGACCATAACAATCGCCGCATCAGGAATACTTAATTGAAACTGTTCGGCCATGTTGAACATATAGAGCGGAATGTATGTCATGAGCACGTAGCAAAACCAAATAGTAAAGCTGAGCAACATAAAATAAGGCCAGCGTTTCATATGGCGAATGCTTGTTAGTCCTGAAACAAACACTTTTACAAATTCAAGCAATTTACCGGCGAAACGAAACAAGACCCAACGTTTTGACACCCATATTTCCAGCAGCTTGACTCCGGCAAAATATCCCGCCACAGTTAACGCAACTAAGCCAAATCCAAGAACAACGGTGGTCCAACTGCTCAAAGCCTCAATGGAGGCGATGGCTTCCTCACCAAAT
>Ga0136557_1001785_pt1 | contig 13213 bp, 16 predicted proteins | sample AntRauTorckE6832_FD_104796 | JGI IMG/M metagenome (GOLD analysis project Ga0136557, IMG submission 104796) | Saline lake microbial communities from Rauer Islands, Antarctica - Metagenome Torckler E6 #832 | ecosystem: Environmental > Aquatic > Non-marine Saline and Alkaline > Saline | place...
GCTACCTTTGCCTTGAACTCGGGAGTATGGAACTTTCTCTTCTTTGCTTCACTCATATTTTCATATTCCTCGGGTTTGGGCATAGCTTAAACTACTGTCTTAAAACTGGGGTCCACTATAGAGCGCTTCCCAGATAATCACCCCTATCGCCACGCAGAGAAAAAGAGTGCTGGTGAAGGACGCAAGGATAGTTCCCTTTTTGAAGCCAAACGTGTGCCGGGCCGTTGCCGACCGATTGGCCAAGGCCATTGCCCCCCAGGCGAGAAGCAGTGTCATGACATCGCTTAAATTATGGCCGGCATCGGCAATCAGCGCAAGCGAGTTTGCTATTGTGCCATAAGCTGCCTCGATAACGACAAAAGCGAGGTTTAATACAATGCCGATGGTAAAAGCACGATTGAAATTAGTGGGAGCGTGGCTATGGGTATGTTCATGCGCCATTGGGATCTCCAAGCATCAAAATTGATTTTGGGTTTGCCTACTGCGGAATATGGTTCAATAGAATCGCCTGTGACTGCTATGATCCATGGTTGCACGCATTGGACTGCAGCAGTATAAAAGAATGGTATAAATACATACCCCGGCGATAGAGCGGTTCACGAATTCAAATACTTTTCATACAGGTATCATTGTTGCTTCAACCAAATCAGCTACTGGCTCGCCCATACTTTAAACACCCTTCTCTTAAAGTATTCACCCGCAAAGAACAACTGGACCTTGAGAAATCCATTGCCTTACTGAAAGCAGCCGATATCCACCTGAAAAACAGCGAACAGAGCCTGAAAGCAATCGCCGCTAGCAACGGTGTCTCTCCACAGCATCTCTACGAAATCATCAAATCGGCCAAGGCCACGCAAGCAAGTAAGGACACAGAAAAAGCCGCAGAATCCAGCGAATCGACAGAGCTGCCTGAGACTCCCTTGCCCGGGTTTGGTCGAAAAACCCTCTTCCAGGCATGCACAGAGTTGGGCCTTGATCCAACTACCGTCATAAAGGAGTTGAAAACGATCGGGATCTCCGTCACATCGGAGATAACAATCAAAGAACTAGCCGGAAACTACAACAAAACGCCACAGGAATTGTACGCTGTAATTCTTGGAATTACCGACGCCAAATGACTTCAGGACCCCCTGCAGTCAGACCTTGAAGAGTGGAGGGCTGTCATGAAGGGTTGGAAAATTTAAGGCTCTGCCCTTTGAGAATATTGTCCACCGAGATATAATCGCCTTTCATGTAGAAGATGTTGGGTTTGGTGTTGTCTTCCGGTCGGAGTACCCAAACGGCCTCTTCTATTTGGTGTACCAACTTGTAGACCACATCATCCGGATCGGCAAGATTGCCGAAAACACGTGTGCCCGTGGGGCAGGCGGCGGAACAGGCGGTGAGCTTTTCTCCTTTGGAGAGCCGCTTGTCCCAGCAGAAGTCGCACTTGTCGATGGCCCGGTGATTTTCGCTGAAATAGCGGGCGTCATAGGGGCAGGCCAGCATGCAGGACTTGCAGCCTATGCATTTTTTGTGCTCCATCATGACGATGCCGGTGATCGGATCCTTGTAGGTTGCCTTGGTCGGACAGCCGCGGTAACAGGGCGCGTTGTTGCAGTGGTTGCAGAGCACCGGTATGAATTCCACCTGTTTGTCCAGAGTGCCTGGCGGATGACCATGCTGTAGTGCGGATTGTGGAGGTATTTTTCCACTATCGGCCTTCCCGATGAGGCATGACCGGTGGTCACCAGGGAAGTGAGAGAGAGAATCTTGCCTCCGGTATATACTCCGGCGATGGCACACCCCCACTTCAAGAATTTTCGCCTCTCTTGTGAGGTGACGGATGCAGTTCCTTCATTTTTCAGGGTATCAATGGCAGGAAATTTCATTGGCGCAGTGCAACTCCTTGGTTTGACGATTTATCGCTGCATGTCATGACATGGTGATCAGAAGATCTTGTAATGGCGCTTCATGGCCTCTTCTTCGGTTTCACCCTCACGCATATAATGGATACCGCCGCAGCCGGAGCAGACATAACCGCCCTCCGGTACAATCTCATGTTTTTCAAGTTGATGGCCATTGAGCATCTTTTCACCGACCAGATAGGCCAGTATGACAAAGGTCATGCCGCAGACAGAAATGACGATTTCATGAAAGGAAGGCATGTAGTCGATCTTTCCCATGGCCTCTTCAACACCCAGGTCGTGATAGACCGAAAACATCTGACCGGGAAGGACGATATTGTAGCGCATGAAAAAGATTCCCACCATCATCAGTCCGGAGGCAACCAGCATCATGTTGAAATTGTTGCCACGGGAGCGGATAAGCAGAAACATGGGGATGACCATGCCGAGCAGCACCTCAAAAACCCAGAAGCTGACGGCGTAATCACCTGTAACCAGAGAGAGTATGACCATTGCTTTACCGTGAGACACTGAACTTGTAATGATTTTCTAGACGGTAAATAAAAAATGACCGCGATAAAATAGATGGGTAGGTAGGGACCATACCAGAAAGGGCGACCATGGAGCATGCCGAAGATCGCTCCAAGATTGCTGTGCGCGGCAATTCCCACCACTAAGCCGAAAAATCCCATGATCCTGGAAATGGAATGGTTCTGTTCCAGACAGGTAGTAGTATTCAATGATCATAAAAACCAGATAGGCGCCGTAGAGTGTCCCCATCCACCAGAGGTTGGAGGTCAGGTTCGGTGAAATAACGTTATAAAAAAACATGTGGAAAGGATTTTCGATTTCGAAAAAGAGGATCAAAAAACCGCCCAGCATAAAGATTATGGAGAGAAAAACCGTTCTTTTGGCGATCAGCATGAAGGCCTCACCGCCGAAAACGTGGCCGAAGGAAGAAACGATACACAGTCCGGTTGAGGTGACGACACAGAAAATATAGGCGGCGATGAGATGCCCCCAGATGATATGACGGGTAACGTTGTAGACATTGTGATAGCCGACGAAATAGGCATGGGCTCCAACGGCAAGCCCGACCAGGGTAAGCAGGGCGAAAAAGGCGATCGCCAGTTTGTATGGCCGCCTGCTGTGTCATTCCTTTAGCCACCAACAGCACTGCCCCGATGCAAGGCCAGTCACAGGATAATGGTTGCCGTTTTCAGTCTGTTCATCTTTTCGGTGTCCTCACTGATAAAGTAGACATCTTATGAAATAGGCCCTGAGGGTACGGCAAAAGGTACCGGTCAGCGTTCCCTATTCCAGCCTTTATAGTTGAAAATCCTCGCTACTGTCAAAGGAAAACAGGAATCATTCTTGGACAGGTGTGAAGTGGTCGCAAACGTTACGAAATCGAAACACCACCCTCTTTCCTTCATTCGCTGTCGTCTGCATGCTCGGGTTGTACAATATGGTGTAATAATTGCTTACAGTTCCATACCCGTAGGTATCCATTGCAGGCTGTTGAGAATGGTTTCCTATTTTCTTCGAAACCATTGCGGTAAGGGTCCGCTTAAAGATTCCTTTTCGCTTTCTTGTTTTTCCGACGATTTCCGGGCTACAATGCATACAAAATACTCTTACTCTTTTATGAGGTGTCAGGAGACAACATGACTCAATCCAGATTTTCAGTTACAGTACTTGCCCTACTTCTTTTTCTACCGAGTATCTGTCATGGTCAAACCACTCTACGGGCGGGAGTAGCCAGCATGATAACTCCGATCAGCGCTGTACGATACTACCAGCAGGTTGTGGAATATCTCGGCCAGAAGCTGGGTATGAAAGCAGAGATGGTCCATCGTACCACCTATGATGAAATAGATATCATGCTGGAAGAGGAACGGGTCGATGTCGCCTTCATCTGCTCATCACCCTATGTGCTTGATCATGAGAAGTTTGGCGTTGAGCTCCTTGTCGCCCCTGTGGTCGACGGCAAGACAACCTATCAATCAAAAATCATTGTTCACAAGGACAGCAGTATAGATTCCTTTGAAGAACTAAAAGGGAAATCTTTTGTTTTTGTAGACCCGAAATCCAACACCGGACGCCTTTACCCCACCTATCTTCTGGCGAAAATGCAGGCAACACCCGAGGCTTTTTTTTCAAATTACATGTACAGCTACAGCCACAACAAGTCCGTGGAGATTATTGCCAAAAAGAGAGCTGACGGTGCTGCAGTGGACTCCATAGTCTACAATTACATGCTTGCCACAAATTCGCCCTATGTAGAGGAAACAAAGGTTATCATTATTTCACGGAACTTCGGCATCCCACCGGTTGTAGTTCCTCCCAACCTGCCGACCCTGCTGAAAAGCGCTCTTCGCGAAATATTTTTGAATATGCATAACGACCCGGAAGGCAAAGCCATCCTGGACGGCATGAAAATAGAAAAATTCATTGAAGTTCCGGACAGCAACTACGATTCTATCCGGGCCATGCGCTCATTCATCACAAATTACCGGGGAAGCCCCGATCAACAGCCATCAGCGCAAAAAACACAGCCTGAGAAGGTGGAGAAGACATATCACTTCGGCATTCTTCCCCAGGATAATCCTCGCATATCCTATGAACGCTATCAACCACTCATCGACTACCTAGCCACGGAGACGGGTGAACGATTTGAGCTGAAACTGGAACGTGACTACAAAAGTGTTGTCAACAGCCTGGGAGCGGGCAAAACATCCTTTGCCCTGGTGGGACCGCTGACCTATCTTGACGCATCTCAGCGCTTTAACGCAACCCCCATAGCAAAGAGCCTGTCCGCGAAAAAACTCGCCACCTACAAAGGTGTTATCGTCACATCCGCTCAAGCGGAAATAACAGAACTAACGGAGCTCGCCAATAAACGATTCGCCTTCGGGTCGCTATGGTCAACCTCAGGCAACCTCATGCCCAGGTATATGCTGGCCTGGTCAGATATTCATCTTAATCAGCTCAGCGACTACGATCATTTCAACTATCACGAAACCGTCGCCAGAAAGGTGATCAGCGGTGAGTTTGACGCAGGCGCTGTGAGAGAATCGGTGGCCAAAACATATCTCCAATATGGTTTGAAAGTTCTTTCCGCCTCAGGACCTATACCGACAGGCCCGGTGGTCGTAACCCCTGAAACACCCTATAATCTCGTCAAAAAGGTGCAAAATGCCCTTTTATCAATGAACTCATCTATAAAAGGCAAGGCGATTCTAAAAAAGCTGGATTCTGATATGCAAGGTGGCTTTATTGCCGCCTCCGATGCTGATTACATGGAGATCAGGAATATGATCAACAGGGTTTCTCAAACATGTGGTAAAGGCTGCCATCCCAAAAGGGTTTTCTAGCATGCATCCGACCTTTTCATTATCATTGCAGCGCAAGTTCGTTCTTATTGCATTCATCTCGGTCACCTGCCTGACTCTGGCCATGGGATTTTTCGCTGCGTCCAAAACAAAATCGGCCTTATTCAATGCCACAAAACAAAAGGGGGAAATGCTTGCCCAAACGGTCAGCGCGTTAATAATAAACGAATTGATCTATGAACAACTGGGCCTTGTTGAAGAAGGCGGCCTCATCGACAACTACGTCAGAGAGCTGTCCGAACGTGAAGAGCTTGAACTCCGGTATGTAGCCGTGCTTGATAATAAATTCCATGTAATCTCTCACTCCGACTTCAGTGAGTTCGGCAAAAAATACAATAATCCCTTTGCAGGCAAGCAGGGTAATATCGAAAATATCGTGATAAGCAAAATCAACAACACACAAGACGGCTCAGACGAATTGAAATTTGCCATACCACTCTCCATTGAAGGAAAAAGATGGGGAGCCTTGCTCTTTGCCATGTCTCTGGAAGGTGTTGAAAAAGAGGCCAAAAACCTCCTGCTGCAGATCATGGCTCTCACCGGTATGGCTCTTCTTTTCCTTTTTATTATCATTTACTTTCTCAGCCGGCGATTCATCCGTCCCATCATCCTCATGTCTCAGGCAATGGCGGAAGTTGAACCGGGAATGGTCGAGAAACTTATCCCGGTTAAAGGCACTGATGAATTATCTCAGCTTGCAGCAAGCTACAATGAAATGGTAAAAAGAATACGACAGGCCAATGAAAAAATGAAACTCACCCATGAGAAATTGCTTCACTCGGAAAAGCTGGCCACGCTCGGCGTGCTGTCATCGAGCGTGGCCCACCGCATCAACAACCCGCTTGGGGGCCTGTTCAACTGTTTAAAGATGCTTGAGAGACATGGCGACGATAATGATTTCCGGGAAAAATACCTTTCTTTGATTGAAGAAGGACTCGACAGTATTGAAGAAACCGTCGGCCAGCTTCTCTGGACAGCGGGTAAACGTGAAGGCGAGGCAAAAATAGCATCGGTATCCGGCATACTCGATGGTGTGGTAACCTTTCTCGAGTACAGATTAGGGAAGCAAAATATTCAATACACCCAAGCGGTGGCTCCGGACCTTCACATTCCCATAGCCCCGCACGACCTTGAAGAGATATTTCTCAACACCATGATTAATGCCATTCAGGCAATGGAACAGGGTGGCCTTTTGGAAGTTTCCGCTGAACAGACCTGTACGCACATTACTGTGCAAATCAGTGACACCGGTGTCGGCATCCCACCCGAGCAAGTCGATAAGGTTTTTGATCTTTTTTATAGCACAAAAAAGGCGGGAGAAGGTACTGGTCTGGGCATGTGGATGACCTATGAGCTTGTCGCCAAGCATAAAGGCACGATTGAACTGGCAAGCGAGATAGGCAGAGGAACCACAGTAACTATCACCTTCCCGGAGACAAGATGAGCAAATCCATTCTCATTGTTGAAGATGAAAAAATTCTGCGCATCTCTCTCGAAGATGCTCTCACTGCCGAGGGGCATACGGTGCTTGCCCTTGAGAAGGGAAGAGATGCCGTCGCAGCTTTAGAGAACGGAGATTTTTCTCTTGTGGTTGCCGATATCAGGCTGCCCGATATAAATGGTATGGAGATCCTTCGCCAATGCAGAAATATCTCTTCTTCCACCCCCGTAATAATGATGACCGCCTTCGGCAATATAGAAGATGCCGTGGAATCAATGCGTATCGGGGCATTTGATTACATAACCAAACCATTCAACCTTGAGGAGATGTTTGTAACCGTCAACAAAGCCCTCGAGGTGCACTCCATTACCGAAGAAAACATTCGGCTAAAAAAGGAGCTCTCATCACAATTCAGTGCCGAGAAAATTATCGGTGAGAGTAAGGCAATGCAGTCAATTTTTGCACTGCTTGACAAGATAAGCAGGACTGAATCAAATGTTCTTATCCTCGGTGAGTCCGGGACTGGAAAAGAGCTGATCGCTTCCACCATTCATTACCAGAGTGCCCGTCAAAAAAAGCCGATAATCAGAGTCAATTGCGCAGCCCTCCCTGATGATCTTATAGAAAGCGAACTATTCGGTTATGAAAAAGGTGCCTTTACGGGGGCTGATACCAAAAAGCCCGGTCGATTCGACTTGGCAAATACGGGGACCCTGTTTCTTGATGAAATTGGTGACCTGCCGGCCCTCACGCAAACAAAACTTTTACGTTTTCTGGAAAACAAAACCTATGAACGACTTGGTTCCACCGCAACCGTGACCGCGGATATACGCATCATAGCTGCCACCAACAAGGATCTTGAAAAAGAAATAGAGAAAGGTACATTCAGGGAAGACCTCTATTATAGACTCAATGTCATCCCCATCCACCTTCCTCCCCTGAGAAAACGGCTGGAAGACATTTCCCTGATGATCGAATTCTTTGCCAAAAAAGTAAACGATGAACTCGGCACCGAAGCACGATTCAGCCAGCAGCCAATCCAACAGATGCTTGGCTATAAATATCCGGGCAACGTTCGTGAATTATTCAATATTATCGAAAGATGCATAGCGCTCTCCGGAGCTGACATCATAACCGAACAAGACCTCCCGGCTCATGTACGGGGAGGCAGATCGGAAAAAACGGCCATCAGCAGTCTTCAGGAGGTTTGCGCCAGGGCGGAGAAAAAACATATCGTCAAGATTCTTAAGGTTACCCAGGGAAATAAATCGAAGGCAGCACAACTGTTGAATGTAAGCCGTAAGACACTCTGGGAGAAGATGAACAATTATGGATTAAATGGATAACACATATTGATTGCGACCATCTCTGTATTTCCAATTATCCATCCCACTCCGTGCGCAGCTCGCTTCATTCTGCCATGGATACAAGCAGGCACGGTCATACAAGAGGCCGATACTTATTATTTCAAAAACAGGAGGGAAACGTATGGGCAAAAGATTACTCTGCATCATCGCTATTACCATGATCACATGGGTGTACACTGGTCCGGCAATGTCTTCGGATGCCGGTCCTGCCGAAATGAAACTCGTCAGTTCCGACAGCACCAAAATGCCACCGGCGGTTTTTCCCCACGAAATGCACCAACAGGCATTTGAGTGTAGTGAATGCCATCACGGCATGCAAGATGGTAAGCAGATACCCTATGAAGAGGGCATGGAGATTAAAAACTGCGAATCCTGCCACAACGGGGACGTCCTTGCAGGCAAGAAAATCGGCAAGAACGAACTTGACACATTTAAAGGCGCGGCACACCAGAATTGTCTGGAATGCCATAAAGATGTTGCCAAAAAAGATGACAGCATGAAAAAGCTGAGAAGCTGCAAAACCTGTCATCAAAAGTAATTGCATACCTCACTCAACCGGCACTCCCTGTGCCGGTTGAGCCTCTCACCCACCTGGGTTTTCACCCGTCTTCCGTATCAAAACAGTTACAGTCAAAGCAACCTGCTGATCTTTACCTCTTTGCTGTATAATTTACCAATCACATTACTCCGGATAATCGTGACACAGATCACAACTCTGTGAGATTGTTTTGCCGTATTCTGTCTGATGCTCTTCATCATGGCAACGGAAGCAGCCATATCCCTCCTCTTCAAACTGATGGCCGAGATGTCCCTTATATGTCCCCCAGGTTATATTCATCCGCGGCCAGATATTGCCAAGATATGACTCCAACAAATAACCTCCTGAAGAAACGATACTTTTTTCATGTTCAGCGACAAATCCCTCACCATTGCGCTCTGCCTGTAGGGAGAGTAAGCTTTCCACTATCTTGGCCTTTGCCTCTTTTCTTGAAGCGTACTCCTCTTGCAAGACTGTAAAGCTGTCCTCCCGGATTCCAGGAATGTTTGGATCAATTTTTTTACTGAGAAGTCCAAAGTCAATTGACTCGTCCAGGTTGTCATACACATGGGTGGGCCTGTTATGGCAGTCAATACAATCCATGGTTCGCCATCGTCCTTCCTTGGTGCCTTCTTGCTCGCCATCTCCAAGAGAATACACTTCCGTGACCCCGGATGGCCTGGAAACCCTTATTCTATTAATGTCCAGCCTTTTATCATCCAGGTATTCATATTCAACTTTGACATTGTCGGAAACATGCCAGTGAATGCCTTCAAATTCTTCGGTTACCGGATTTCTGCCGCCAATATGGAGGGCCACCTCGTCAATATATGGATCTTTTTGATCGTCGTTTGAAAAACTGACAAATTGCTTAACTTTCTTGCCATGGAATTTCTCCGGCCAGTGACATTCCTCACACGTGTCCTGCGCTGGACGCAAATGCTCGACCGGAGCAGGAATCGGCCTGTTATAATCACCATCGAGAACCGCTTTAACCTGTCGAATTCCCGAGAGTTTTGCCTTTACATACCACTTTGCCCCAGAACCTATATGACATGACACACAGCCAACTTTGGCATGGGGGGACCGTTGATACGCGGTGTATTCCGGCTCCATTACCGTGTGGCAGACCACACCGCAGAAATAATCAGACTCTGTAAAGTGATAAGACTCATAGATTACCAGGGAAAAAACAATGATATTCACCACCGACAGCACCAGAAAGAGAATAACCGTCTGCCGGTGGGACTTTTTGCCGAAATCAATAATGAGATTGCTCTTGTTGATACTGTTCTTAAACCATTTTTTTCTTCGAAAATAGGCGGAAAGCGGTATCAAAAAAAGACCGAACAGAGCCCCGGAAGGAAATATGAGAAATGTGACAATTGCGGCATAGGCATTTTCTATAACCCCGGTGACGTGTCCTACCAGGCCGCCAAGTGTCAAGATGAAGCAGATTGTCGTTAAACTGATACCAAAAAGCCCCATGGGCGTTTTCACTGACAGGCCGGTTTTCTCCTGCCATGTCATCTTCTCATTGTCGAGAAGATCCAGCGCGTCGTCATCCTTTTTATCCAACTGTTCCGTCATCTTACCCTCCAGCCTTGGGAATTTATAATTTGAGGGTAACTACTAACAGGGCACCAGATCTTCCCGCGATCAGACTGGCTTACGTATGACCAATACGCTTCACCAGTAGGGGCAACGGCGCGCCGTGCCCCTACGAGAGAATCTCCGGCACCCTGCAAGCAGTTACAAATACCGGGGGCAGGTACATTACGTCGCTTCCCCCATAAGTAGTTACATTTGAGGCTACCTTGAATATGCGACAAATGGTGCTTTCTCATGGTTGCTCGGCATAAAGGTCCGCCATCATCGACATTCCGGCGAACAGCTCTGAAGCGTCACGCAACAGTAACACATTTTACAGGTGACTGCCGACATATAATTCAGCAGCTGTAATCGCAATACATCGAAAGCGCGGTGCGTTGACAAAATTGGACACACAGCGAGCAGCCGGAACAATGCATGCCGGAGAAGGACAGTTTTTTGCCGCCTCCCTCGCTCACCAGTGTCAGAGCACCCGTTGGACAAATACCGGCACATCGAGGGCAAGGGGTGCAGTCTGCGCTGATGCGGACTTTTGGAATCATGGCAGTGGCAAGTGGATGCATCGTATCGCCTGATTCCACGACTTCTTTGAGAAGTTGTATTTTGCCGGGTGCCTGGCGCGAGGTAGAGGGGGGCTTGCACCGGGCACCTGGCTCCTTGATGGCAGACACCGTGGCTGCTTGAAACGCGCCGGCACCTAACGCTTGCAGAAACAAACGCCGGTTACCGCCTTCCCTCTCCCGCTTTTCTTCCGTCAAGACATCAAGGCACGGCAACCGGTAGTGGCCGCTTGTTTGCCGCACGCACTGCAGATCTTGCTGAAATTCGCGGCATGGCTCTTTGTTATCGCAACTTTTACAGCCGGAAAGATTAAAGCGAATGATTTGGGCTGTCGAGAAAGTAAAAAGAAAAAGGAGCAGCTCATGAGAAAACACTGCCAGGCAGGGGACAACAATTTCCTCTTCTCGAAAAAGCTTTTGCCGCTCACAGGAAATAAGCAGCAGTTCCTTGTCGCTTCTCTTTCGCAGGGCGTCATGGAGCTGCAGAGCAGCATGTGGGGTAAGTGCGTCATTGGGGCAAGCTGTTGTACAGCGCAGACAACCGCTGCACTTCCCTGTGTCGAGGCGAAGCGTATCGTCACAATAGCTCAGCGCACCTGACGGGCAGCTCTGCATACAGAGATCACATCCATTACCGCTCAACCGATTACGCAGGCAGCGCCGCGGCTCTACTGCCACGGCACATTCCGGTCTGGTGAACAATTCAGTTACAAAAGAAAGCGCGCTCACGATTTCCCCCCTGCGCTCTAAACATCCTCGGTAACTGCTATCATTTGTCTGTTATATACATGGATAAAGCATTCGAGACAATCAGCCAATGATATATAGAAGGCGTTTTCGCTGCCCTTGCGAACGGCAACACAAAAGTCAGCGATCCAGGGCTTCAGGCATCCGGTAAAAAATTTTTCCCGTAAATCCTTGTTGCGGCTCACCTCTTCTATTGTTCCGCTCTGGAGAGCTGAAGCTTCCCGGCCATGGACAAAAGCCATAAACTCAAGCTCGATGGCGATATGGTCAGCCGGCTCCTTCTCTTCTACCTGCAAACCGGCCTGCTGATACAATTGCAGGGCTTCCAAGGTCGTCTCGCCCATCACTTCTCGTTTTTTCTCCAGATAGACCGAACCGTACGGCGGTGCCTGTAGCTCAAACGGCCCGAGAAACAACGCTGAATAATCGACGGCCAGAACAGTCTCCTCCATTCCGCTAAGAGAGCTGCTCATTTTCCGGGCATTCCCGGCTGCCTCGGAACTGAAATTTTCAAGGAGTGTCGCTAGGTTGTCACATACCTGCTGTTCGACGAAAAGCTCTTTTTCCGGCTCATAAAAGCAGGCTGCAAGAAGTCTGAAACAGTCAGCTGCATTGGAATGTTGTCGAATATCGCTCATAATAATCTTGTTTGTGTGCCAAAAAAATGGGCGGTACGCCCTCGAAGGGGCCCACCGCCCGGTGGTTAACGTTTAGGACTTGGCTGAATATTCACGAATATAGTGGACGTTCGGCACCGTCCCCGCCTCCGGTTTCAGAACGAAATCAGAATGCTCTTTGAGCAGCTTGGCCACATCGCTTGCAGCGCTGGTAAGATCACCGAAAACCCGTGCTCCGGAAGGACATGCCTCCACGCAGGCGGGCATTTCATTGTTTTTGATCCGGTGATCACAGAAAATACATTTTTCGACGATATTGTTTCTCCGCACACTCTTGTAATCCGGATGGTTGTATTTGGTCTGATGGGGTGGCTTAGCGCCGGTTTTATCAGCCAGTTCCTTCCCCGAAGCGGTAATGTTCGTAATCAACTCGGTTGAGTCCATAAAGAAACCGTGTACCGGCTCGCCTTCCTCGTTGTAGCTGATGACACTGTATTCACCGTTGGCACCATCTTTTTCCACCTCCCACATGCTATAGGGGCAGGCGTCCTGGCAGGCGCGGCAGCCGATACAACGCTCATCATTGTGCATGGTGATACCGTCTTTGGTTTTAAACATTGCTTTCGGCTCCACCGGACAAGCATCCACACAGGCCGCTTCGCTGCAGTGATTGCAGAGAACCGGCAGGGTCCTGAAGGCGGTCTTGGGAAACTTTCCCGTGGTTTCATGGACAAAGTCGGCCCAGTTGAAGGTCTGGCCATTCTTACGCAGGGCGGTGTTGTTTTCCGTCTTACAGGCAAGAGCGCAGGCACCGCAGCCAACACATTTTCTCAGATCTATTACCATTCCATATTGTGTCATTATTTACTCCTCCTCTTCCCTATATCTTCTCGACGCGGACAGCCGCGTGGCCACCGTTTCGTGCGTTTGATCCAGACAACCGCTCCAACTCCCAGGGGATGATAGTGTTGTTATTCACACCCCGCGTAGCACTGTGTGTGTGATCAAGATAAATGATGGAAAATAAGTGAAAAATGTGCAAGATAAGTGA
>Ga0136557_1001786_pt1 | contig 13212 bp, 13 predicted proteins | sample AntRauTorckE6832_FD_104796 | JGI IMG/M metagenome (GOLD analysis project Ga0136557, IMG submission 104796) | Saline lake microbial communities from Rauer Islands, Antarctica - Metagenome Torckler E6 #832 | ecosystem: Environmental > Aquatic > Non-marine Saline and Alkaline > Saline | place...
AATGCTCAATGACGGCTGCCAGATCCGCTATCTGCCCGGCGTGCATATAGGGCGCTGTTTTGCTGAGGTCACGCAGGCTGGGTGCACGCTGGGCGCCAATCATGTCATCTCCGCCTTTGGCGAAACGAAGCTCCTGGCAAGCATCAGGATTGGCGTCACTGAAATCGCCCAGGCAGTTGAACGGGTCGGCTTGCGCGCGCCTCAGACCTTCAGCGCGGCCCAGCGCCGGCAGTATTCCAGGGGCAGACAGAACGGCGGTATTATGGAACGAGTTATTGGTAAACAAAGCTCCATTGTGACAATCGACGCAATTTGCCTTGTTGATGAAAAGTCGTAGCCCGGCAAGCTCGTCGGTATTCATCAGGTCGTTCGGGGCAAGCTCGCCGCTGTCGTCAAGGTTGGCAACGTAGTCATCAAAGCGTGTGGTCCCGGGCAGCAGTTGGCGTTGGTAGGCCGACAGTGCTTTGCCGATATTGGCAAATATCTGGTCGTCCGATTGTTGGTTCAGCCCGGGGCTAAAAATGCTTTCATAACGCTGGCGGTAATCAGTATCGGATTTAATCAACGTGGCGATCTCGCTGCGGTCGATGCCGTGTTCCAGCGGGTTTTCCAGTGGTTCCAAGGCCTGCGCCCACAGGCTGTCCTTGCGTCCGTCCCAGAACAGCCAGGGACTGTAGGCGGCGCCAACCAGACTCATGCTGTTGCGATCGACGGTAGCAATGCCTACGCTTACCGGCAGTTGATCGGTGAAATGGTGCTCGGGTTGATGACATTTGGCGCAGGAAACGCTGCCATTTGCGCTCAGGCGTGTGTCAAAGAACAGGCGATGGCCCAGTTCGGCAGCGTCCGGGTCATCTGCCACAGCATTGCCCGGGGCAGGTGGCAATGGTGGCAGACTTTGCAGAGACAGCGACCGCAGTACCGCCAGCTCTTGCTGGCTCCATTGCGCCGGCAGCGGCGCCGGAACGTGCTGCCAGGCCAGGTATGCCAGTGCCGAAGACAGCCCCAGGGTAAGTGCCAATATTGCAAATTTCGTGGGTCGCATAAATAGTCGCTAAAGTGTCATCGTAAAAGAGGCACGATAGGGGCTGCCAGCATGGTCGATCTGCAGCCGCAGCTCCCATTCGCCATTCATGTGAAAGCGCACGCCTTCCAGACGGTATCGCCCGTCGCCAAGATAACCGGTTACCTGCGGGCTGGTTGCCAGTCCATGATTGTGCAAGGGCATGCCGCCGTCCACACTGATCTGGGCATCAGCAACGGGATCACCTTGCAAATCCTGCACACGAATAATCCAGCTGTGCATTTGATTGATGGCCAGGGGTTCCAGTTCGCTTTGCATTTGTACGTGCAATCCGGTCGGCTGGCTCGTTGTCGACAATGGCGCTGTCGCTGCGCCAGTGGTTGTCACCGGCATCACAAAACCGAGAACCATCCCGGCCCGGAGTAAGCAGTCAATCAGTTTCATGGTTCGCTCCTGATTTGGTTGTTTTGCGGCGTGCCCGACCCATGACGAACAAGATCAGTGCCAGCACCGGCAATCCCCAGGGCCAGTTCGACCAGGCAGTCGTGCCAACCGTGAACGGAAAGACCGCGTGATAGAGAATATCTTCGCTGGGGTGGGGTATGCTGATAATGCCAATGTAGTCGCCGGTTGTGTCAAAGCGGTGCATCACGCGGGTGACACCGTCTGCTTGCGGGGGCAGGGATTGCAAAAAAACGGTATCAGCGCTCAGTTGCCCGGCAGTCATCGCCTCAATGTTTTGCCAGCGTACAAACCTGCCCAGGCCACTGTTATTGCGCATAATGCGGAATTCCAGGGGCACCTGGCGCATGGAATCATGGCGGTACTCCATGACAAAGATACTTTCTTCGGCATTCGGAATGTCTTCGCAGAAGCCCTCGTGGCCAGCGGTGGTGGGCTGGAAGATGGAAAAACGCGCGCTGTAAAAACCGAACTGAATGACACAGCCATCACCTTCGTCTACCACGCTGCCGTGGCCATGGACCTGCCGGGAAATCCCCAGCAGACAGCCGAGTAATAACAGGACCAGGACCGCTTGTCGGTGAGCGGTCAGGTTTGCGCATGCGGGGCTGTTGATGGTGGCGAACAACGGACTCACAATCTTTCCTGCTTTGTTTTTAGGTACCGCCGAGGATAACGTATGACGGCGGCAATGGGAAACGAGCTGGCAACAATGACAAAAGCCTTTTATGATCAGCTGTCTATGTCTGCCCTATGCCTTTTTCTGCTCTAATCAGGAGTTACACAATGTTTTTGTCTCGACGACTGTTGTCAACGAGTGTTTCCGCAGTGCTAACCCTGGCTGCACTGTCGTCTTGCAGCGAAGAACTGGCAGAGCCGCCGCAATGGCTCGATGCGCGCACCGCCCAGAGCGCATTGGACAATGGTGAACTGAGCAGTGAGGCGCTGGTGACGTATTATCTGGGCCAGATTGCCCAGCACAATGGGCAGGGACATGCGCTGGCGGCCATCATAGATGTCAACGCCGATGCGCTGCCACAAGCGCGAGCGCTCGACGCTGAGCGAGCTGCGGGCACGGTCAGATCCCCCCTTCATGGGTTGCCGGTGGTGTTGAAAGCCAATATCGCAACCGCCGACAACATGCCAACAACAGCCGGTGCGCTGGCGCTGCAGGGCCATCTGACCGATCGCGACGCGGTCGTTATTGCGCAGTTGCGTGATGCTGGCGCTATCATCCTGGCGAAGGCAAATCTGTCAGAGTGGGCAAACTTTCGTGGCAGGGATTCAATCAGTGGCTGGTCTGCGCTGGGAGGCCAGACCCGCAATCCGCACTTGCTGACACACACGCCCTGTGGTTCCAGCGCTGGTTCCGCTGTTGCCGTGGCGGCCGATATGACCTTGCTGGCGATTGGTACCGAAACTAACGGGTCGATCATGTGCCCTGCAGCTATTAATGGCATTGTGGGTATCAAGCCGACTCGCGGCAGTGTGTCAGGCGAAGGCATCATACCGATTGCCAGTGCCCAGGATATTGCCGGACCGATGGCGCGCAATGTATTTGATGCGGCGCTGTTGCTTGACGGTATGTTGACACCGGAGGCGCGCAGCCGTTTTACACAGCCACTGACTTACAGCGTTGATCAAATGCCGGACTTGCAGAAGGTGGTGCTGGTGCGAGCCTACGATGCCAGAGAACCCGCCCTGGCGCCGGTGTTTGAGCAGTTGACAGAGTTGTTTGAATCTCGTGGCATTGAGGTTGTCCAGCTCACGCAGTGGCAGGCACCACGGGAGATGGGCAATGCCGAATTTGAAGTACTGATTTACGAATTTCGGCGCGATCTGGAACAGTGGCTGCTGGATTACCGCGTTGCCGACGAGGTGAACAGCTTCGCCGAACTGGTCGCGTTCAATGCAGCGCGCGGCGAAGAAGCGCTAGGGCCATTCGGGCAGGAATATCTGGAACAAGCGGCAGCTGTTGATCTGACGGCGGACCTGGCGTCCTATCAGCAAGCACTGGCAAGCAGTCGCGAACTGGCCGAAGCCATGCTTGATGAATATCTCCAGGTGCAGGGCGCCGATGCCATTATTCTGCCTTCCTACGGCAAGGCCTGGCCAATAGACCCTGACAGCGGGGACGGTTTTGGTTTTGGCACCTCGGGGCCTGCGGCCATTTCCGGCTACCCCTCTATCACGGTACCGGGCGCTTACAGTGGCGTGCTGCCGCTGGGACTCAGTGTGGTGGGATTGCCCTGGTCTGAAGCCACGCTGCTCGGCCTGGCGGCGGAGCTTGAGCGTGAACTGTATGCGTATCAGCGGCCGCAGTTTTTAAGTGCAGCCCCTTGAGGCAATACATCAGGCGCGTTGCTGGCCTGGCATATCACATTTGAAATGACCGACCAGTGTCTGCAGCTCTGCTGCAAGCCTGGCCAGTTCGCTGGCACCGGTGCTGATTTCACGTGAACCGGTGGCTGTTTCATTGGCAACATCGGAGATGTTGTTGATGTTGCGATTGATTTCCAGGCTGACCGCAGACTGCTCTTCCGACGCGCTGGCGATCTGATTACTCATATCTTTGATCACGGACACCGCGCGGGTGATGTTCTGCAGTGATTGCCCGGCGCGGCTGGCGTGATCCACGCTGGTCGCAGCCTGATCCTTGCCTTTGACCATGACCTGCACAGCCTGATTGGCGCCCGTCTGCAGCTTGGTGATCATGTTCTGGATTTCTTCGGTCGACGCCTGGGTCCGGCTGGCCAGGGTGCGAACTTCATCGGCCACGACCGCAAAACCTCGGCCCTGTTCGCCGGCGCGCGCCGCTTCGATAGCTGCGTTCAGTGCCAGCAAGTTGGTCTGCTCAGCTATGCCGCGGATCACATCTAGTACCGAACCGATACTGTCGGTTTCCTTCTGCAGATTACTGATGACCTCCGAAGCCTGGTCAATATCGAGCGCCAGCGCGTTGATGGCGCCCATGGTCTGGGTAACGACATCAGCGCCTTTGGCGGATTCGTCATCGGCCTGCTGCGCGTCATTGGCCGCCATGCCGACATTGCGCGCGACTTCTTCAACGGTGCTCGACATCTCGGACATGGCTTTGGCCACATGCTCAATTTCGCTCTGCTGGCGCAAGGCGCCTGCCGACGTCTTGGTAATGGTGCCCGACAACTGCTCCGCGGCGGCATTCAGGTTGATGGCAGACTCTTTGAACTTGCCGACAACATCGTGTACGCGCGCAGCGAATACATTAAACCAATGCGCCAGTTCGCCCACTTCATCCTTGCTCGATACATGAATGCGCTTAGTCAGATCGCCGTCGCCTTCGGCCATGTCTCGCAGTGCATTAACCACTTCGTTAACCGGGCGCACAATTGAGCGCTGGATCAGGAAAGAAATGGCCAACGCCAGGGCGGTAACACCCAGTACGATCATGATCGAGACCAGAATATAGTTGCTGATGAGCACTTGCCGTTCGGTCAGACTCACCCGCATGTAAAGGGTGCCAATTACATCACCGTCCATCACCACCGGTTCAAACAGCTCCAGATAACCGAGTTCGGATCGTTGCATAACCTCTTGACGGCCCGGGCTCTGTGGCAGTGAACCACCACTTTGGCCATCAGCGACAAACTGCGCAAAACGGCTGCCGCTGTCGTCAAACAACACGGCGGCCATGATGTGGTCGTTGACGTCCAGTGCGCTTAACGTTTCCGCTGCTGATGTATCGTCAAAAAACGCCAGCGCGCCGGTGGTGTTGGCACCTATCAGCCGGGCTGTGGTCAGTGCGTCGGTACTCATTGTCTCATCGAGACGGTTCAATTCGACAGTAAAAAGTATGGCCGTCGATATCACCACCGCCAAAGCACTGGTCAGTGTGACACCGGTCAGTACCTTCCATTTGAGCGTCCAGTTTATATTTAACACAGGTTGGTCCTCCAGCGGCTGTCGTGTGGCTCAGGCCATCACTGAATAGCACGCATCAGCTGTTCGCGAACGTTCAGGCCGGTCTGTTCTATCAGGTTCCGGTTCATACGGATGGCGATACGGTCGCCTCGCTCACCGCTCAGGCCGATCATGCCGCCGTCTTCGGGGAAATTGCCAATTTCACTGACGGTCAGCGCATGGGAGCCGGCAACGGCGCCGGTGATCTCGGCAGTGCGGCCAGTTTCACTGGAGCTGACATAAACGATATGGCAATCACGGGCAGCGGCAACGTCGCTGCCAGCGAGGTTGCTGACGGTGATGGTGCGTGCGCCGGCACGCTTGCCATCGACGTGCTGGCCCAGTGAACCGCCCAGCTCGTTCTCACCCAGTAAACAGACCCGCAGATCGCTGTCGGCATTACTGAAGGCTGCGTCTGGCCAGTCGATGAAACGACCGAAGTTCATCACGAAGCGCGCAATGGCATCGCTACCACCATCGGTTTTGGCGATCTGGCCCTGTTGTGCCTGTGCCGACGTTGAGGCAACCGCCGCAAGTAATCCGATCGCCAGCAATCGGCGTAGTGGTGTACGGGTCAAGGTCTTTTTCATGAGCTTTCTCTAATTTAGAATGTTTGTGGACGTCGCCTGCCGACCAGGCGCAGATTGTTTGATTGCAGATGCGTGAGCAAATTCAGGGTTAGGGGCCCGCTGCAAGACAGTAAACGGCAGCAAGTCTGAAAGCTTTAGCGAAATATCTTTCCTGTTTTTTGTCAATTGGCAACAATCCCGCCTGCACCACGCTTTACGCTGACACCCTGGCTTGTGCGCAACAAGCATAAAAAGAGGAAAAACAATGACCAACGGCAGCACGGCGCGCTCAGGCCGGCGCGGATGGTTTACCCGCTTCCTGGACAGTGTTGAGTGGCTTGGTAATCTGCTTCCGCATCCCGTTACCCTGTTTGCCTTGCTTGCTTTTGCCATGGTGTTGCTGTCCGGATTATTCAGTGCACTCGGGGTGTCCGTGCCGGACCCTCGCCCGTCGGCGGCTGAAGGCGCCACGATTGAGGCGGTCAGTCTGCTCAATGCGGAAGGGCTACGACGGATTCTGGGCAACCTGGTGAGCAATTTTGTCAACTTCGCGCCCCTGGGCGTGGTGTTGGTTGCCATGCTGGGGGTCGGCATTGCAGAAAAGTCCGGGCTGTTATCGGCGGCGGTGCGTGGCATCGTGCTGAGCGCGCCCCGCCATGTGGTGACCGTGGCGATTGTTTTTGCCGGTGTTGTGTCCAATACCGCATCGGAAATGGGCTACGTTGTGCTGGTGCCGTTGGCAGGTGCAATATTTCTGGCCCTGGGGCGCCATCCGCTGGCCGGTATGGCTGCGGCTTTTGCTGGTGTATCAGGCGGTTACAGTGCCAATCTGTTGATAGGAACGGTGGACCCATTACTGGCAGGTATTACCCAGGAAGCGGCGCGCCTGTTAGATCCGACGTATGAAGTCTACGCCACCGCCAACTGGTACTTCATGGCGGTCAGTACGATTCTGATCACGATTGTTGGTTCGCTGGTGACGATTTACATTGTTGAACCCAAGCTGGGCGACTACGACGACACAGACGCCGACCCGAGCGTGCTCGACGGTAGCAGCATGGAGAGACTGACGCCGGTCGAGCGTAAAGGCTTGCTTGTTGCCGGCGTGGTGGCTGTGTTGGTGTTGGGCCTGATCGCCTTGTTGGCGATGCCGCAAGGCGCGCCGCTGCGTGATCCGGTTGATGGCGGCGCCGGACCATTTTTCCGCAGTATTGTGGCTTTCATCTTCCTGTTTTTTCTGGCCACCGGGTTTGCCTACGGACGCGTCACTGGCAGCATGCGCAATGACCGCGATGTGATCGACGCCATGGCCTCTGCCGTGTCGACCCTGGGCCTGTACGTAGTGCTGGTATTTTTTGCCGCCCAGTTCGTCGCCTTTTTCGGTTGGACCAACCTGGGTGTGATCACTGCCGTGACCGGCGCCGAGTTCCTGATCAGTGCTGAATTGACAGGTCCTGTGGTATTCCTGTTCTTTATCATCATGTGCTGCTTCGTCAATTTGATGCTGGGATCTGCATCGGCACAATGGGCGGTGACCGCACCGGTGTTTGTTCCCATGCTGATGCTGGTGGGTTATGCGCCGGAGTTGATTCAGGCCGCATACCGCATCGGGGATTCGACCACCAATATCATTACTCCGATGATGAGTTATTTTGGTCTGATCCTGGCCTGGGCCACACGCTACAACAAGAATATCGGTATCGGCACCATGATCGCGACGATGCTGCCGTTTTCGATCTTTTTCTTCATCTCCTGGGTCATTCTGTTTTATGTCTGGGTCTTCCTGCTGGGTCTGCCGGTTGGCCCTGGCGCTGCGACTTACTACCCCGGCACTTGATTGGCGTGTCGGTCGCTGAAATGAGCAAGGTTTGGTGAGCGTTTCTCTGTATAATCGCCAAAACCTGATTATTTGAGTGTGACATGTTGCAGTTGGGCAAGGTCTATACCTTACAAGTCGTTGAATTTGCCGATTTTGGCGTGTATCTGGGCACCGGCGACACGGAACGGGTGCTGTTACCACGGCGCCACGTGACGGCCGGCACGGCCATTGGCGACAATCTCCGGGTATTTGTGTACCTCGACAGTGAGGACCGGCCAGTAGCGACCACTAAAATGCCCACCGCCACGGTTGGGCAATTCGCCTTTTTACCGGTCATAGACCGCAACAACGTCGGCGCGTTTCTGGATTGGGGTCTGGAGAAAGATCTGCTGGTCCCCTTTATGGAACAACATCGACCCATGGAGGAAGAGCGCTCCTATCTGGTTTATATCTATGTCGACAAAGTACACGGACGAATTGTGGCATCGTCGAAGATCGACAAATTCCTTGACGATGACAAACCCCACCGATTCAACGCGGGTCAACCGGTTGATCTGATCATTGCCAACAGCACGGATCTTGGGTTCAAGGCCATTATCAATCATAGCCACTGGGGGGTACTGCATAGCGCAGACGTGTCTCAGCGGCTGAGTTTTGGTCAGAGCATCAAAGGCTACATTCGTCATATCAGACCCGATGGTCGCATCGATCTGTCGCTGCGACCGGCCGTTGAGGTGCTTGACGAACACGGCGCCATGATTGTGGCGCATCTGAAAAAGCAGGGTGGTTTCGCCCCGGTGCACGACAAATCATCGCCCGACGAAATAGCCAAAGTCTTTCGTCTCAGCAAGGCGGCGTTTAAAAAAAGTATCGGACGCTTGTACAAACAGGGCGTGATAGAAATCCGGCCGGATGGCATTCAGCTCTGTGCGCAGGCTTGAAACACACAATTTATTGAAGCGGGGAAATATGTCCAGGCAAGAACAGTCAGAGCAGGTGACGGTAGATGTTGAAATCAACACGGTGCCCGTTGAGCTATACAAGATTTTAAAATTTGAAGGCCTTGTTGGCAGTGGCGCGGAAGCCAAATCGGTCGTTGCCGACGGCATGGTCCTGGTCAACGATGTAATTGAGACCCAGAAGCGCAAAAAAATTGTTCCCGGTGATGTGATTGAGTTTGCCGGTCAGAAAATGCGCATCGTATTGACGGAAGCCGGATCGTGATCAACAACGATGTGCTGCGGCGGCTGCGTTATGCGTTCGATTACAGTGACCAGCAGATGATGGATGTTTTTGCCCAGGCTGACTGCAAGGTCACGCGTGATCAGGTGTGCAACTGGCTGAAAGCGGACGAGGATCCTGGTTTTGTGTTCTGCGACGACATCACACTTGCCACTTTTTTGAACGGGCTGATCAATGCCTTGCGGGGCAAAAAAGACGGCCCGCAATCTGATCCGGAGCAGCAGCTGAGCAATAACATGATTTTTATGAAATTGCGCATTGCCCTGAACCTGAAATCGGACGATGTACTGGCCATGCTTGAGGATAGCGGGATGAGCCTGAGTCAGCACGAGCTGACGGCCTTGTTTCGCAAACCCGGACATAAACATTACCGGGAATGCAAAGATCAGATCCTGCGCAATTTTCTCAAAGCCGTGCAGGTAAAATGCCGCGGAGAAAGCACTGTTCAGGCGTCCCGCCATGACCAGGAGTCCCACAATGAGCATTAGATCAACACTCACCGTGATCACTGCGGCCGTTGTGCTCAGTCACTGCACAGCGATTGCGGTCGACGAGGGCTTGCCAACAGGATTCAGCACGTTGACGCGGGTGGATGATTCCATTGAACTGGATATGCGTTACCTGGGTGACAATAATTTTGTCGGTGAGCCCATTACCGGTTACCAGGTCTCAGCCTGTGTATTGGCAACGCCTGCTGCAACGGCGCTGGCAGACGTGCAGACGCAGGCCAGTCTGTTGGGTTATTCGCTAAAGGTCTACGACTGTTTCCGTCCGCAGCGCGCTGTTGATCACTTTGTTGCCTGGGCAGCAGACTTGAGTGACGAAAAAATGAAAGCCGGGTTCTATCCCGACGTACCCAAAGACGAGTTGTTTTCCCGGGGTTATATTGCTGAGCGCTCCGGGCATAGCCGGGGCAGCACCGTCGACCTGACGCTGGTACGACTGGGCTCCACGCAACCCCAGGCCGACCCGCAGGCAAGCTACGACTGCCGCGGCAGCGAAGCGCAACGCTTTCCCGATAACAGCATTGACATGGGCACCGGCTACGACTGTTTTGATGCCCGGTCGCATACCGACAATCCCGAGGTTGGTAAAGATGCCCTGGCCAATCGTCACCAGCTACGAGAGCTGATGGACGCGGCAGGGTTTGAAAACTATGATCAAGAGTGGTGGCACTATACGCTGCGCGACGAAGCTTTTCCGGATCAGTATTTTGATTTTCCGATTCAATGAATCACCAGGGTTTGCCTGTTGTGTCAGCCCGTAGTTCTTTTAACAGCCCCGGCCATAAGGATTTCTGGTTCGTGCCGCTGGGGGGCTGCGGTGAGATCGGTATGAACCTGAATATGTACGGCCATGCCGGTCAATGGCTGATGGTGGACTGTGGTGTCACTTTCGAAAAAAACGATGATCAGCCCCTGTCTGGCAACCGGGTTGAAATGCCCGATCCGATCTTTATCGCCAATCGCAGCGAAGCCTTGGTGGGTATCGTGGCGACGCATGCACACGAAGATCATATCGGCGCCCTTCCCCACCTTTGGCAGCAATTGCGCTGTCCGATTTACACCACACCCTTTACCCGGCAGGTGTTGCAACGTAAGTTTCGCCAATATGGCATTGATGCTCCGATGGTGACCATTCATCCGGGCGAAACACTTGAGCTGGGGCCGTTTAATTTACGGTGGCTGCCGATCACACATTCAACGCCGGAAACCAATGCCTTGTTGATCAGTACACCCGCCGCGCGGGTATTACACACCGCCGACTGGAAAATTGATTCGGCACCGGTGGTAGGGGATGCCATTGACCCCGCCTTGTTCCAGGCGGCGGGTCGATCCCGTATTGATGCCATTGTGTGCGACTCGACCAATGCCACGCACGCGGGCAGTTCCCTGTCGGAATCGGCGTTGTTTGAAGGCCTGCTGGCCACGGTCAGGGAAAGTGAGGGGCGTGTCGTGGTCGCGTGTTTCGCCAGCAATATCGCCCGCCTGCAGACACTGGGCAATGTGGCATACGTGACCAAACGTTATCTTGGTGTACTTGGGCGCTCGCTGCACAACATGACGGCGTGCGCCCGCGCCGCGGGGTATCTGCAGGACAACTTCAATCTGGTCGACAATGCCGATCTGGGTTACCTGCAGCCGCAGGAGATGTTGCTGTTGGCCACCGGTAGTCAGGGCGAAGCAGGTGCTGCGCTGCATCGGCTGGCGATGGACAATCATCCCGATGTCAATCTGTCAGCCGGCGATCACATCATTTTCAGCGCCAAGACCATTCCTGGCAATGAGGCGGATGTTGAGCGCCTGATGGCAGGGTTCGAGGCGCGCCACATCAAGGTGACACATGCCGACCACAGCGCCCGTGCGCTGCATGCCTCGGGACATCCTTATGCCGATGAGTTGATGCAGATGTACCATTGGGTGAAGCCGCGTATTGCCATTCCTGTGCATGGTGAGGCGCGGCACATGCGTTGCAATGCCAGTATCGCGCAAGCTGCGGGGGTGCCCGTGTGTTTGCAGGGGAAAAACGGCGACGTGTTTGATATCGTCAATAATCGCGTGCATAAAGCAGCGGTGCCGGTCGGGCGTTTGTGGTTTGATGAACGCGCGCGCCGGCTCGAAAAAGTCTGAACTGATCACATTGTAATGGCCGCGCAGGCCACAGGAGTTATATTTTGTTTGCAGTATTGCTGGGTGGTTTTGTGGGCTCTCTCATGGGCGGCCCGTTGGGGTTTGTGCTGGGCGCTGTCGCCGGCTGGTTTTTATCAGGCTATCTCAAAAAACAGGCGGTGTCCGGCCTGGCCAAAGTGCAGTCTGGATTTCTGGACTCGATGTTTGCCGTCATGGGCGCCTTGTGCAAGGCCGATGGGGTTGTCAGCAAAAACGAGGTAAAGGCAGCAGAGACGGTTTTTGCTCAGTTGCGACTGTCGGATCAGCAGCGCGAGATGGCGATAGCGGCGTTCAATCGCGGCAAATTGGATGGATTCGACCTGGATGCCGAGCTGCTTCGTTTCCGTCAGGTCAGTCGCGGCCACCCGGCCATGTTGCGCATGTTTCTGCAGATCCAGATCAGCGCGGTGGCGGCGGATGGTCAGATTCACCCCGCTGAGCATCAGATGCTGCTGCATATTGCAGGTGGCCTGGGTCTGCCCGAATCACAGGTCGCGCAGTTGGAGGCCATGCTGCGTGGAGGCCAGCGCGGCGGCAGTTCGCGTTCGCCGGATCAGCAACTGGCTGATGCCTACCAGGTGCTGGCTGTGCCCGCCAGCATCAGTGATGCTGAACTCAAACGTACCTATCGCAAGCTGATGAATGAGAATCACCCTGACAAACTGGCCAGTCAGGGGCTACCGGACAGCATGCGCGAAATTGCCGAACGCAAGACGCGCGATATCGCCAGCGCCTACGACCTGATCCGTGATACCCGTCGGCAACAGGGGTCAGATTCCGTATAGCCATTGTGGACACAAGCCTATATTCTGAGCATGGTGATTCAATTTCTGGCAACCAACCCAAAACTGGCAACCAACCCAAAACTGGCAACTAACCCAAAACTGGCAACTAACCCAAAACTGGCAACCACCCCAAAAGAAGCTGGCCCAATTATGAATATATTTCAAAGAAAGTTACCCAACTTTTTGTGTGTACTCGTTTTGCTGGCAGGTTTGTATGCGCCGCTGACCAGCGCGCAGAATCCGGCCGATGCGCAGGCGACAATGGAATACTACCTGCCCGAGGACGTTAGCTATAATCCGGCGATTCCGACACCGGAACAGGTGCTGGGCATGGTGCCCGGCGAATGGCATGTGCGTCACGACCAGCTGGTCAATTACATGTACGCGGTAGCGGAAGCCAGCGACCGTGTCACCATTGAGCGCTTTGGCAGCTCTTACGAAAACCGTCCCTTGCTGGTCCTGACCATCACCTCACCGCAGAATCATGGCCGGATTGAAGAGATCCGTCAGCAGCATCTGGCGTTGAGTGATCCGTCGCGTGGCGGCGAGCTGGCAACCGAGGCTATGCCTGTGGTTCTTTATCAGGGCTACAGCGTGCATGGTAACGAACCCAGTGGCGCCAATGCCGCGTTGTTGTATGTGTATCACCTGGCTGCTGCCCGGGGTCCGGAAATAGAAGAGGCGCTGGCCAATGCGGTTATCC
>Ga0136557_1001788_pt1 | contig 13207 bp, 9 predicted proteins | sample AntRauTorckE6832_FD_104796 | JGI IMG/M metagenome (GOLD analysis project Ga0136557, IMG submission 104796) | Saline lake microbial communities from Rauer Islands, Antarctica - Metagenome Torckler E6 #832 | ecosystem: Environmental > Aquatic > Non-marine Saline and Alkaline > Saline | place...
GATGAGGTAAGCGCCCTGCTGGCCAATCTCGACAAGCGAAAACAACAGTTCAGGGAAGGGCTTGCGACCCTCGGCCTGGAAACCATTGCCGGGCCCCATCCAGTCATTCCCGTCATGGTGCACAGCACACCCAAAACCCATGCAATGGTGCAGGGACTCTTTGATAATGGTGTTCTGGTGGTCGGCTTGGTCTTTCCCGTTGTTCCCAAAGGGGACGAAAGCATCAGATTCCAGATAAACGCCGCCCACAGAGAAGCCGACGTCGATCTGGTCTTGTCCCTGCTGCAAAAATTGCAGCAATAACTGCAGCGAGACTGCACCACTACAAAAGCAGATAAAGAGACAAGCCCCCCAGAAAAACCATAAAGCTATACGGCAACACCAGTGTCTCCGACGAAAATGCCCCACTTCCCTTAAAGCGGGCCATAATCCGGTAAATGGCATAAAATGCGGCGAGCATGCCGCCTATCACCGTGATGATCTGCAAGACTGCAGTGGAGTCGGCACTGAGTATCCTGCGCAGCGCATATCGTGGCTCAACACCTAATATTTCCAGCATGTTAGGCCATATTCTCCAGGCATCCTGCATGAATAAATCAAAATGCACGGCCAGATAGCAGCCAAGGATAAGCGGAATAAAGCCATAGGCCAGCATCGGCTTAAGCGATTTTTTCTCTATTCCGCCATATCGGGCGACAAGACTCACCATAATCAGATAGCCCACCTGAAAGAGAACAATAAGCCCAAAAAAGAAAAAAGTTTTGACAAGGGCTGGGGGCAAGTCCATCAGCCATGGAGCCACAGCGGCAAAAACCATCTGCACCACGCCGGCAAAATCTTCCTGAAGGGCAAATGGAAAAAAAATTGCTCCCAGGGCAACAACAAGAAAAGAATCGGCCATTCTGGGAGTATTGAGACTCCACAGTTCCTCCGGAGTTAAACGAAGATTAAGGTGGATCGAACTGTTATCGCAGCTTTTGATACACTCACCACACATGATACAATCCCGGTTATTATCCACCAGAAAGGGGTGTCTGAACATGGGGCATCCCGCCTGGGCATCATCACCTTTGAAACAGACATGTTCCCGGCATCTGTTCATGCAGAAATGCCTGTTGGCACGCAGTTCAAGCACCGAGGGCATGGCGAAGATGGCGTTGATGGCCCCAAGCGGACAGAGATACCGGCACCACACCCGCCGTTTATAAAACATGCTGAAGATAAACGACCCCGCCGAAACGGCGAGAATAACCGATGCTGTCAGCAACGGACTGGAATAGGCATCCCAGACAAGTTCCACCCAGAGCACGGTGATACACAATATCGCCATGATCCACCCCGAATATTTCTTGAGAAACTGAGGTGTTGGACGGTCAGGCTCAAGAACAGCCTGTATGAATTTTCCCGGAACCGCCAGCGTACAAATCGAACACCATGTTCTTGCCAGGAAAAAAAAGGAGAAGAACAGCAGCGGCCAGCCAACTGCCCAGCTCAGCGTCAAGCCCAGGTTATGTCCTGGCTCCGCGGGCCCCCAGAACAATGCCGCCAATATTACCAGCAGTACAAGACCGACGACGAAACGGGGAACAACGGGAAAAACATGGCTCTTGAGAAAATTTTTTATACCCGCGATTCGTAGAAGGTTAAATTCCCACTTCCCCTCGGTCTTGGGGAGCCCCAGGATAATCTGACCGGAAAGGATTTCATCGCTTTGCGCCAGCATTACCGCCCGCTGGATAACGCTTTGCAACTCCGGGAAATTACCGGGCCAGTCGTAGTTCATCAAAAGTCCCATGGTATCCGGCGAGACAGTTTTGATATTTCTCCCGTATTCCCTGCTATAACGATGCAAAAAATGCTCTATGAGACGGGGCAGATCGCGTTTTTGTTGGCGCAGAGGCGGTACGCGGTAATACTGGCGTTTCATCATGGTAAGAAGAGCAGGAAATATTCCATCGCCATTATCGAGCTCGGCCAGCTCGAGGTCGCTGACAAAAATGAGCCGCGCCTCCATGGGAGCCTCCTCTCGGCTGCCGGTTCTCTGGAACACTCCCTCTTCAAGAGCCCGTACTATCTTCTGCTGGACGGGAAAACTGAGAACTTCGACATGCAGCAAAACCACGGTACCGGGAGAGAACTGTTCAAACACTCCGGATTGGCGGACCTGGGTAAAGGGAAATGTGTCCTGAGGGGTTCCAAAAAGTTTTTCCGGAATCTGCTCCTCGCTAAAATCACGCAGATCTATTTCTATATAGGGTTTATCACCATAACCACTTTGCTGATGTATCTGTTTAGCCAGGAATTTTTTACCGGTGCCCGTTTCACCGGAGAGGAAAACCGGTTCAAGGTGGGAGGAAAACCGCCTCGACGCCGCCTGAGTTCGTCTGGCCGCACTGGACGGTTTGCCCTCCCCCTTTGTCTGCCCGGCCGAATGTACCGTAATGAGAGGAAAATTTTCCAGATCCTTATCTTGGACGGCCTTCCTGGTAACGGTGTCGATGGTATCAGCCTGGTCTCTGAAGGAGACACGCAGCCTCTCCGCCAAGGCCAGGTTCATCTGTTTATTGATCGTGTCATCGCTGAGCAGGGCCTGCTGGAAAAGGCGCTTTTCAAAACATATCAAAGCAACTTCACCCACCGCCCGTGCACTGAGGGAATGCATCTCTCCGGTTAACAGCGAAGTTTCCCCAAAATGTCCCCCGGGAGCAATGCGACCGACCACGGATTGCGTCGCATTTTTACGATGCAGGACAAGCTCCACTGCACCGACACCAAGAACGTAAAAATCGGTGCCGTGTTCCCCCTGCTGATATATAGCCTGGCCGTCACTGAAATAACGAATTGTAGCAATATCAGCTGCAGCGCGGAGCTGACGCGGCCCCAGTTTTTTAAAGAGTATGGAGGACTGCAGAATGGTGGCAACTGTTTCCTTTTTCATGCCGCTGCACCCCTCGCTTTAAGGGACTTTTTCACCGATAAGAACATAATCCCAGAGGAGTTTAGAGGCGCAGGTGATCTCTGAGCACCTGTGCCAACAGGGGGGCAACAGAATAAATATCGAAAAGGTCATCGCTTCGGCGACCGGGATAGGTATCCGATCCGATAACCTTGGTAATCGAGCTTTGTTCAAACTTGGCTCGCGCCTGTCCCGCCATAACCAGATGGGTTGCCAGAACCGCGACCTCGATGGCCCCGGCATCAACACAGCGCCGCGCGGTCTGCAGGATCGAGCCGCCGGTGCGGATCATGTCATCACAGATTATAACTGTTTTGCCTTTGACGACACTGGAGACCTGCCCGACAATGGTTTTATCCCGGTCATAGCGGTCCTTGTCAGCCGCGGTATGAGGGCAATCGAGCATACTGGCGAGGCGGGCCACTCTTTTGGAAAAGCCGTAATCCGGAGAAACCAGGACATAATCTTCAAGGCCGCAGGTCCTGATTTTGTCAACAACCAGATCATCGGTCCAGATATGCTTGGTTCGAATTTCACCTCCATGGGCATGCAACACGGCTTCGGAATGGAGATCGACAAAGGCGACATAATTGGGCCGAGCCCGGAAAATCTGGCGTGTTCGTGTAATGCCCTTGGGAATTTCATTGGTATCGGGCTTGGCCCTTTCCATGGTTGAGTAGCCAAGATACGGAATAACCACGTTCACCGATGCCGCATTCCAGTAGATGCCCCCCTGGATGAGATCAAGCAACTCCTGATGGGAGCTGCTGTTCAGGGTCGAACCGATGATGACAAGCGGTCTGCCGTCGACTTTTTGCGGAAAGGCATGGTAGCGCTCACCGTCGCTGAAGCGCTCCCGGATCATCTCGGCAAAGGGAATACCCAATTGAAGTGCAACTTTTTGCGCCAATTCCGTGGATGCTTTATTGGCAACCAGCATGGGCTCATCACGTATATTCATACTTTCCTCCGGCAGGAGAACACCGCCACCTTCTTTACGCCTGAAGGTGCGCCACAACGGCATCACCCATGGCGACAGTGCCTACAGCTTTGTCTTTATCCGTGGCTATATCAAGAGTATATATACCCTTTGCCAAGGTTTTTTCCACCGCGTCTTCAATGGCTATGGCGGCATCCTCCAGCCCCAGGCTATACCGCAGCATCATGGCCGCAGAAAGAATCTGAGCAATGGGATTGGCAATGCCCTGACCGGCGATATCCGGTGCCGAGCCGCCGGCCGGTTCATACAGCCCGAACTTTTCAGTATTTATAGAGGCTGAGGCCAACAGGCCCATGGATCCGGTAAGCATGGCCGACTCATCGGAGATAATATCACCGAACATATTGCCGCACAGCAACACATCGAACTGATGCGGGTCCTTGACCAGCTGCATGGTGGCGTTATCGATATAGAGGTGATCGAGCTCCACATCCGGATAGTCGCGGGCCACCTCCAGCACAACCTCACGCCACAGGACCATGGTGGTCAGAACGTTGGCCTTGTCAACGGAGGTAACATGCCCCCGGCGCAGCCTGGCGGCATCAAAGGCCATTCGCGCAATTCTCTGCACCTCCTCACGGCTATAGGCCATGGTATCAAAGGCACGTTCCTTGGCACCGCTGCCTTCCCTTCCCTTGGGCATACCAAAATAAATCCCGGAAGTCAGCTCACGGACGCAGAGGATATCAAAACCATCGCCGACTATATCGGGGCGAAGCGGACAGGCGGCGGTGAGCGAAGCAAAGACCTTTGCCGGCCGGAGATTGCAGAACAGGTCAAAATGCTTGCGCAGGGGCAGTAGCGCCGCCCGTTCCGGTTGCCTCTCCGGCGGCAGATTCTCCCATTTGGGACCACCCACCGAGCCAAAGAGCACGGCATCACTATTTTCGCAGGTCTCCAGGGTGGCCGCCGGCAAAGCTTCACCGTGCGTATCAATGGCTTTGCCGCCGACATCGGCAAATGTATAGTCGAGTGTAAAGCCGAACTTTTCCGCCGCGGCATCAAGCACCTTAATGGCCTCGGCCATGACTTCGGGGCCTATGCCGTCACCGGCTAGTACTGCAATCCTGTTCATATATTCACCTGTAAATCCTCTATTATTTTTCTGTATGATCATTATAACTAATTATGGGGGAAGCGACGTATTATAACTCCCCCCGGGATTTGTAACTACATCCTGCGACAGAGGGAGACAACAGCACGCCGGGCTCCGCTGAAGGGCAGAACATACTCTCTATACTCCGCAAGACCATAGCCTTCCGCCTCCAGCAACGCTGTTGCCTGTTCCATCTCACTGCGCCACCTGGGGCCCTTCATGCAGACAATTCGAGTATCATCAGCTATACCCTTGCTCACCATCCCGACAAATTCACCAATTTCAGCAACCGCACGGCTGGTGATATGGGAACACTGCAATTCTTCCGGTGCAAGTTCTTCGATCCTGCAGGGCATGACCTTGACATTTTCAAGCCGCATCCTGCGGATGATATGGCGCAAAAAGCTGACACGCTTGCGACGCGGTTCTATGAGGCCTAAAGGGAGTTCCGGCAGAACGGCCTTGCAGACAAGGCCGGGAAAGCCGGCGCCGGTGCCGACATCCACCAGTGAACGGTCTTTTTCTTGAAGCAAAGGCAAAAGGAGCAGGGAGTCAAGAAAATGATTTTCAAGAATCTGCCGCCCTCCCTGCTGCTTACCGATCAGATTTGTTTTTCTGCTCCAGCGCCCAAGCTCTTCAAAATAGACAGCCAGACGGTCTATGGCCTCGTCACCCAAATCAAGTTGCAACTGCCGGCATCCTTGCTCCAGAACAGTAGAAAAATCAAAATCTTGTTCAGTCACACCAAGGCCTCGCGTCTCTTTGAAAACCGCCATGAAGTATTCATGCGATTTTTCATCGCACAACTTCTATATTTTTTCTGTAACCATTCAGGTGGGAGCACCAAATTGGCATAACCACCGAGTTGTAACTGTTCAAGAGTGCTCCATATTGGCTCATTTGGGGCTTTGAAGCATACTTGTGCTATTCGAGAAGGCTCAAATGGGACAAGATGGGGTGCTCCTGAATAGTTACATTTTTTCAACCCTTCTGGCCACTGACGCGGCATGCGCGGTGAGCCCCTCCAACCTGGCCAGTCGTTGAATATGGTCGCTGTCCTGCTCTAGAGCCTTGGCGGAATAGGAGATAACCGAACTCTTCTTGAGAAAGGTCTCCACACCCAGAGCCGAGGCAAAACGCGCAGTTCCCATGGTGGGCAGAACATGATTGGGGCCGGCATAGTAGTCCCCCGCCGCCTCGGGAGTATGGCTGCCGAGGAAAATGGCTCCGGCATGACGTATATGCGGTATCTGGGCCCAGGGGTCGGCAATCATCAACTCCAGGTGCTCGATTGCTATATCGTTGGCAAGCACAATGGCCTCTTCCAGATCTCTTGCTACAAGAATCACACCGTGCTCATCCAGCGCCTGGCGCGCGATATCAGCCCGCGACAGCTCGCCAAGCTGATGTTCCAGCGCTTCGGGTATCCGCTTTGCCACGGAGACATCCGTTGTTACCACCGCCGCCAGGGCCTGAACGTCATGTTCGGCCTGAGCAAGCATATCCGCTGCAATCAGAACCGGATCGGCCTGTTCATCCGCTACAATGAGTACCTCCGAGGGTCCGGCGATCATATCAATACGAACCATGCCTGACACCATACGTTTCGCCTCGGTGACATACTGGTTGCCGGGCCCGACAATAACATCAACCTTGGGAATGGACTCCGTCCCATAGGCCAAAGCAGCTATAGCCCAGGCCGAGCCTATTTTATAAATATCGGTGATACCGATTTCCTGGGCAGCCACCAGCAAATGCGGATTCACCCTGCCCTCGCTGTCCGGCGGCGTCACCATGACACGCCGGTTGACCCCGGCGATGAGTGCCGGAATGCCATTCATCAAAACCGAGGAAACCAGCGGTGTTGAACCACCCTGTCCCCCGGGGACATACAGCCCTGCCGAATCCACCGGACGGACAAGCCTGCCGACAATGGTGCCGTCCTCTCGGGTCTGGAGCCAAGAGTCTTCCATTTCCCGTTCATGAAAGCTTTGAATCCGCTCGATTGCCCCGGAGAGGGTTTCAAGAAAATCACTTTCCACCTGTTCATAGCCGGCCTTCAGCTCCTCGGCGCTGACCTGCATGGTGTCGCGCTGCATGGCCGGGGCATCGAAACGTCGGCAATACTCTACAACGGCTTCGTCACCACGGCTCTGCACTGCCTGTACGATATCCCGAACCCGCGTGTGGCAGTCTGTACCAACATCCTGAAAACGATTCAGCAACCGCGCTATTTTCTCTTCACCCTGTTCTGTATCTGTAAAAATCGGATCAATAATCATATTATACTCGTCAAAGTTTTCTGTCACATCGGTTTATCACGCAAAAACGGCGCATACGCCTTGTCTGTTTTCATGATGTGATCTTTCAGCCAATCGGTGAGAAAGTGCATAAGATCCATGGAAAGACCTGCTCGACCACTCTTAAACTCACTTTTAAAATCGTTTACCTGACGCACAAGATCGGCATGTTGCTTTTTATGCGCGGCCCGGTCAGAGTACTCATATTTATCAAAAAGCTGTTCCTCAAAAGCAAAATGCGTTTCAGTGTAACGTACCAGTTCATCTAAAACTTTACCGGAGGTAACGCTGCCCTTTTTCAGTTTCATGGCCGCATGAAGTTCATTGACAAGCGCAACGAGCTTCTTGTGCTGTTTGTCGATCTCGGGCAAACCTATGGAAAGCGCATCTGTCCAAGGAAAAAGCTCTTCGACCTGCCCCCCTTTCTTCATACCAGCATCAGAGCCTTTCGGCATTGAAACTTTAAAAACACTGATCATATTGCGCAACTGCGAAGAAAGCTCGGAGAGGCTTTCCGAGTTTGTCCGCAAAGTATTACTGCGTCCGTTCATCTCCTTGCTCACAGTACTGACCTCACCCATATCCTGGGCGATTTCCGCCGCAACCTGCGAACTCTGGGCAACGTTTTCATTGACTTCGCCAATTCCCTGGGAAGCCTGTTCGATATTGACGGCGACTTCCGAAGCCCGTTCAGCCTGGGCGGCCATTGACTGGGATATGGAGCTGATAATGGTATCGACATCGCCAATGACCTGATTGATCCTGCCGACTTCATCAACCGTTCCCTGCGTGGATCCCTGGATACTCTCTATCTTTTCTTTGATTTCCTTGGTCGCCTCCTGCGTTTGATTGGCCAAACCTTTTATTTCCCCGGCGACGACGGCAAAACCCTTGCCTGCATCACCGGCACGGGCCGCTTCTATGGTAGCATTGAGAGCAAGCAGGTTGGTCTGATCGGCAATCTCCGTGATCACCTCGGTGACTTTGCTGATTTCTCTGGCGGCCTCACCGAGCTGGGAGACCTTGCCGGTTGCTGTCTGGACCTGGGCATTGGCGCTGTGGGACGTCTCTGTTGCCTCCTGACATTGCTCAACAACACTTTCCAGGGCATTTTTCATTTCGGTGGCGGTATCGGCAACCAGAGCAATATTGGTGGAAGCCTGTTCACTGGCGGCGGCCACGGAATTCATACTGGCATTCATCTCCTCGCTGGCGGCAGCCACCGTATCGGCCTTCAAACTCAGATCCGACGATTCGCTCTTTAAAGCCTCGGAGGCGGAGAGCACCTCAAGCGAGGAAGAGGTAACGGTCTCCGAGTTGTTACCAATTTCGACGATAATATTGTTCAAGCGTTCGACAAAGGCGTCAAACCAGCCGGCAAGCATACCGATCTCATCACTTCGCTGAGAGTTGAGGCGTTTGGTAAGATCCCCCTCGCCCTCGGCGGCATCCTGTAACCCTTTTGAAATCTGCTGAATGGGACCGACAACCATTAATTTCAATAAAACTGTAAAGATACCGAGGATAGCCAAACAACTCAAGACACCAACCATCAGGACCACATTGGTTGTACTTGCTCGAACATCGTTGGAGGATTGCTGCAACATCTCTCTGGTCTTTTCAAGAGAGTCATCATTGTTCTGCTGCACAGCGCCAAGGCTGCTTTCGATATTGCGGACAACGTCTTCCGACTCCGCGGTAAGCGTCGTACTGATGGAGCGCTTAGTGTTCTCCTTGAGTTCCTTAAAACGACCGCTCATGGCCCCTATCTCACTGATAACCACTTTTCTGGATATCCCGATGACAACCGTTCCCATTTTCTTGCCGTAATATTCAATAGGGCGACTATGCACAAAGACTGCTGAATCGTTTTCGGCCTGCTCCAGGACCTGCAGAATCTGCTGTGCTTCTTCCTCCATTTCAGAGGATTCGTCATATTCAACATCCTCGAGATAACCAAAGATGGTTTTATCAGTCAAATTGAGGTAAGCGGGAAGAGGCGCATCCTCCTCTCCGAAGAAAAGAACAAAAAGAACATCCTCTGTTTTAGCCCCCGCTCGGCTGAAGTCAACGAGCTTTTGGTAATCTTGAGCCATGATGCTGTCGAGGCCGACACTGGCAACAACGGAAGCAACACCTTCGGCTTTGGACAAAAGCAGCTTTTCCATGCCTTTGGACACGTTTTGTTCTTCCTGGGAAAGGACTTTTTCCGTGGTTTCAAGTAGATTGCTGGAAACCTTGCGGCCCATGGCACTAAACGAGGTGTTAACCTCGTCACCAAGGGCTTGGAAATCCTTCCGAGCAACGCTGCTGCTTTTTTCCAGCTGGGTGTTGACCTTCCTGCTCATCTCACCAAGAAGGGTCTCCTGCCGTGACAGAATTGTCAAACAGAGAATTGCAAAAGAAACAACCAATATTCCTGCAAGAACTAACAGAACTTTGAAGGTGAGTTTCCGGCTGATAAATGCGAACATCGCAAAAGTCTCCCAAAATGTGAATATGAATAACTCATGGACCACGTCCGCGCAATATTACGTTGCCCTTTACTCGAAATGCAAGTGATTTCTTTTTGGGCGACCACAGGAGTAAATTGCTCAGGGATTGAAATGGTTCCCCCATACCATCATCATTGATTGATTTCATTTTTTCGTGCATTATGGTCTAATGGTAACTGATTATGATCATTTATTTCTTTTCTGTCCGGAGTATATCAATGGAATTTGAGCCCAAATGGATCGCCTGGGAGATAACCAGACGCTGTAATCTCTCCTGCGTCCACTGCAGATCATCATCGGAGTTGGAAGCGGAGGCGCATCCCGATTTCAGCTACGAGCAGGCAACCGCTGTTCTTGATGATATCGCCTCCTATGCCGGCCCGGTCGTTGTGCTATCCGGCGGCGAACCCCTGATGCGTGACGACGTTTTTGCTATTGCCCGTTACGGCACCGGTAAAGGCCTGCGCATGTGCCTGGCCACAAACGGCACACTGGTAACCGAAAAGACCTGCAAAAGCATACTAGACTCAGGGATCAAAATAGTTTCGTTGAGCATTGACGGTGCCACTGCCGCAACCCATGACAATTTCCGCAACCAGGAAGGGGCCTTTGACGGCGCCATGGAGGCCATCCGTTTGTTCAACAAACATGACATCCCATTCCTGGTCAATTCCTCCTTCACCCTGCGCAACCGCCATGAAATCGCCGATATCTACAAGCTGGTCAAGGGGCTTGGCGCCACGGCATGGTACATGTTCATGATTGTTCCCACCGGCCGGGGCGAGGACATCATGGAGGAACTCATCCCTGAGGATATTTACGACGAAATCCTGGACTGGCACTACCAAATCGAAAAGCAGGAGGATGAACTGCTCATGCGGCCGACCTGTGCTCCGCATTATTACCGCATCGTCCGCCAGAAGGCCAAAGAGGAAGGCAACACTTTCAAACGACGTAATCTCAAGTTTTCCACGGGCGGCTCCAAGGGATGTCTGGCCGGTCAGCTCATCTGCCTGATCAACGTCGACGGCGAAATCCTGCCCTGTTCCTATTTCCCGAAATCAGCCGGCAACATCTTTGAACTCGGACTCAAGGAAATTTGGGAAAACTCCGAACTGCTGCTCAGCCTCAGGGATTTCAAATCCTATAAAAACAACTGCGGCCAATGTGAGTATCTCAAGGTCTGCGGCGGCTGTAGGGCCAGGGCGTACGCCGTCAGCGGCGATTATCTGGCCCAGGAACCCTACTGCAGCTATGTTCCTATCAAGCTGCAGAATACATAACGAAGAAGGCACGGGCAAAAGCCCGGAGGATTCACTGAAAAACGAGGGACAGGACTGCAAAGCTGTTATTTATCAAAGTGATCTTCAACCAACCTCCAACGTGGTCAATATGAACGATACATTCCTTAAAGCATGCCGAGGCGAAAAGACCGACTACACTCCCATCTGGATGATGCGCCAGGCGGGCCGTTACCTGCCGGAATATCAAAAAGTGCGGCGTAAGCTGTCCTTTCTCGAGCTCTGCAAAACACCCGAGCTTTGCGTCGAGGTAACGCTGCAGCCCGTTGACCGGTTTAATATGGATGCGGCCATTCTCTTTTCGGACATCCTCATTCCCATGCAGGCCATGGGAGCCCCCCTTGAGTTCCACGATGGCAAAGGGCCTGTATTCACCGAAACCGTGAGAAGCAAGGAAGCCCTCGATAAGCTCATCATTGCCGATCCGCTGGAAGAAACCGGCTTTGTCATGGAAACCATTCGACTGCTGCGCCAGGAGCTTCAGGTGCCCCTTATCGGCTTTGCCGGTGCTCCATTCACCAGCGCCACCTACCTCATCGAAGGAGGCTCCTCCAAGGTGTTCTGGGAAACCAAGAAGATGATGTTCACCAACCCCGCGCTCTTTCATGAGCTCATGGAAAAGATCACGGAAACAACCAGTAAATACCTCCTCGCCCAAGCGGAAGCCGGAGCGCAAGCCCTGCAGCTCTTCGATTCCTGGGCCGGTGTCCTGGCTCCAGGAGATTTTGCCGCATTCGCCCTGCCCTATGCCAGGAAAATCATAGAAGACCTCAAGCAGACAGGGCTCCCCCTTATCTACTTCGCCAATAACGGTGCCACGCTGCTCGATCTTTCAGTTTCCTCCGGGGCCGATGTCATCGGTCTGGACTGGCGAATCAATATTAATGATGCCATACAACGGGTGGGCAACAAGGCGGTCCAGGGCAATATCGACCCGTTTGCCCTGCTGCTTCCCAAGGATAAATTGCGGGCCCGCATCAAACGAGTGCTTGATGACGCCCAGGGTGCCTTTGGCCATGTTTTCAACCTCGGCCACGGTATCCACCAGTTCACACCTCCGGAACAGGCCAAATATTGCGTGGATTTCGTTCATGAGCTGAGCAGCAGGTAATAGATTGCCATGACATACTCCGTTCCATCCATATCTACCTGCCTGCACATGATGGAAGAGCATTCCATGCTCGATAATATCCGCGGGCACAGCCTCACCGTTGCCCGGGTTGCCGAGCGGGTATGGCAGCGACTTGACAGCCACACGGCTCTGCCGCCCCTGCCACCCAAGAGGCTTATTATTGCGGGTGCCCTGCTCCACGATATTGCCAAGACCCAATGCCTGCGCGAGGGCTGCGACCACGCCAAGGTCGGTGCGGCTATCTGTATGGCCGGTGGCTATCCCGAAATAGCCGAAATTGTACGTGAACATGTACGGCTTTTTGATTTTGCGGAAAACCGCTACAACAAAGGCGAATTCCTTGCCAAAGAGCTCATTTTCTATGCCGACAAGCGTGTCGTCCATACCGATATCGTCAGCCTGGACCAGCGGCTTGAATACATCCTTGAAAAATACGGCGACAACACCCCGGTACGCCACGAACTCATCCGCAAAAACTTCAACCGGTGCCGCGAACTGGAAAGGTGGTTGTGCCACCACGGCGGCTGTGATGCCGACCAGTTGGCCCTCGGGGAATCTCTCGATCATTCGGTGGAATCCCTGCCTCAATCTCTTATCGAGGATACCGAGTGATACAGCCGTCATCACCTCAATGCCAAGCAATTCATCCAGGTTGAGGTGACGGATCTCTTTATGAGCCTATGCTTTTCGGGCTGCTTGCGTGCAGATGGGGTACTGCTAAGTAACAAACTTATTAACTAACTGAAATTTATCACTTTGTATTTTTCCGTTTCCAGATTACCAACGAAACTCAGCTCGAAGTACTCAAGGGTAAGGAGTCTGCCGTGTTGTTTTCATGGGTATCTGCAGCCCGGACGGCTGCAGCTAAGCCCCCAGGGATGGGTTTATGGCGTCCCATGAAAACAACACGGCAGACTCCTGGGTCGA
>Ga0136557_1001789_pt1 | contig 13205 bp, 13 predicted proteins | sample AntRauTorckE6832_FD_104796 | JGI IMG/M metagenome (GOLD analysis project Ga0136557, IMG submission 104796) | Saline lake microbial communities from Rauer Islands, Antarctica - Metagenome Torckler E6 #832 | ecosystem: Environmental > Aquatic > Non-marine Saline and Alkaline > Saline | place...
CCTTAATCTTCTCTCAAAAGAACTGTATGATCGTTTTAGGCAAGCAGATTTAGATCACTATTCAGCCGTTTTCATTCAGGATTTTGAAGAATACAAGTCTTCTTCCCTTTCTGTATATACAGCCCTTCTAAACAGAATAGAAAAAGCAAAATCTTAATAATTCTGTAACCATATCGTACCCATCACATTACTCTCCTATGTGGTGTTTAACATCCTCTTATCAGATTATTGATGAAACTTTACATGGTTCAAGTAGCATTGAATGATCAACTATTTATCAAAAATCAATGAGGTTATGAAAACCAACCAAATAACGTCAAGATTAACTTATTTCTTCGGTAACCTTTTTTGCCTATAGTGATGATGGAGCCAGCTCACACCCTCTTGAATTCAGAAATTTTTCTGGTGATGTACTTTTAACTGAAGGCAATTCAGACGGATCATTAGAATCAGATTCAGAAGTCAATTTTCAAGTTAATGGCGATCAAATTAGTTTTACTACGACTGATGAGCTTGTAAGCAAAATTGCTCCTATTATTGTCCCGTACATTCTTCTATGAACGGTTCCGCAGCAGTTCAGTGATTTTTTTTCAAATGAAAAGCCCGCTGGTCTAAGACTAGCGGGCTTTTTTATTTAAGAAATTTTATGTTCTGAAAACTCCAAAAATTTGATCGGATCTATTTATCCGGACCGGCTGAATTTTCTTCCATTTCATTCATCCAGGTATTGTTGGATGGGTTTACATCTGGAAATTCAGCATCAGGATCGACCACAACTTTTGTGATTGGACTTTCGGATTCATATTTAATCGTCCATTCATTTCCTTGCTGCCAAACCTGTACAGGGAGGTTCACGCGTCCTACCCTTCCGTTTTCTTCCGTAACCTCAACCACAACAGGCATCACCATCTTCTCATTATTACTGATAGAAATTAACGAGCCATTTGCCGGTTCCTCATCAATATAATTCACAGAATCTACGCCTTGATCCAGAGTCCATTTGGAATCAAACCAGCCTCTCCAAAACCAATCAAGTTCATAGCCGGATACATCTTCCATAGTATTGAAGAAGTCATCAGGAGTTGGGTGTTTATATGCCCAACGATCGATGTAAGCACGAAATGCTTCGTCAAAAAGCTCGTGTCCCAAAACCGATTCTCGCAATATACGCAGCCCTAAAGCCGGTTTGTAGTAGGCCAATATACCAAGGTTACCGGGTTGAATTTGATCCGGCATCGTCATTATTGCTTCTGCACGGTTACTATTCATCCACCCGGTAATTCCTCTGGCACTCGTTCTGCGTGTCTGATATTCCCCGTCATTAAACCATTCAGTGTTGTATCCATTAATGAACGTATTGAACCCTTCATCCATCCAGGCGTATTCTCTTTCGTTGGATCCTACAATCATGGGGAACCAATTGTGACCAAATTCATGATCGGTAACCCCCCACAAGCTGCCTTCTGTGGCTTTCCAGCTACAAAAAACAATGCCGGGGTATTCCATACCCCCCACAATTCCCGCTACATTCACCGCTACGGGATAGGAATAGGGATACCACTGTTCAGAATATCCTTCGATAGAATACTTCACATACTCAGTTGAACGAGACCAGGCTGAGTCTCCTGCACTCTCAACAGGATAAACCGACATGGCCAACGACTTATCCCCGTCAGGTAGATTAATGCGAGCAGCATCCCAGATAAATGCTTTTGAAGCTGCCCATGCTATATCCCTCGAGTGATCCATCTTGAAATGCCAGGTTAACATGTTCTTACCTGAAGGTCGGATACCTTCGGTTCTAACTTCATCTTTACCAATAATGGTAACTGTTTCGTCACTCTTAGAAGCTTCATCCAAACGCTTGCGTTGTTCTTTAGTGAGTACATCATTGGGATTTTGCAGCTTACCTGAACCAACAACGATAAAATCAGACGGAGCGGTAATGCTATAATTAAAACTTCCGTATTCCAGGTAAAATTCACCAGTACCCAGATAAGGTTTTACGTTCCAGCCTTTCACATCATCATAAACCGCAACGCGTGGATACCACTGCGCGAGCTCATAAATCCAACCATTTTTAGTTTCCAGTCGCCCCATTCTATCGGAACCATATTCTGGAATCTCGAACATGTAATCGATAGTTACGGTCGCTTTTCCACCGTCAGCAGCCAACGCTTTCTGAAGATTAAGCTTCATATTCGTATCCACTTTATGCATTTCAGGGGTATACTTTTTGCCATTTTGCTCAATGCGAATTTGCTTTAAATCATAGCCCCCATCAAAAGCACGATTTCCAAATCTGGAACCACTATAAGGGGTTAGTTTAGCTCCCCAGGAATCGTTGGAAAATAAATCCTGATCTAATTGTACCCAAATAAACCCCAGTTCATCTGGACTATTATTGGTGTAGTGAATGGTAACACTTCCACTCACCGTATGGTTGTCTGGATCAAGAGTAGTATTGATCTTATAATTTACTTCATTCTGCCAATAGTCTTCGCCGGGTTGACCACTAGCACTTCGAGTGGGACTGCTATCCCCGGTTTTATAAGGAAGAAAAGCTTCCTGAACATTGCGATCCGTTTGTTGCTGTGCAAAAACAAGACTGCTCACGCACACCATCAAACAGAAAGAAAATAGTTTTTTGAAAAACATAGAATGTTCCTGTTTAGGTTAATATTAATTAACCCAAGATTAAGGCATTTCTGACTTTAAAATTTAGCTCTAAATTAAGCTTAATATAGTTTTACAACAAGAAAAAGCCCGCCCGAAATATTTGAAAATATATCTGGAACGGGCTTTCAATAGTATTAATAAATAGATAGTAAATTAATCCTGAAAAACGTCAAATGTTTGATCAGGTCGCATTGCCATTACAGTCTTAACCATCACGTCAACTAAGGCATCTACATCCTTCATAGAGCAAATTTCGACCGGAGAATGCATGTAACGAAGCGGAAGGGAAATCAACGCGCTTGGAATACCGGTTTGCTGATAAAAAATGCTATCGGTATCCGTTCCGGTACGAACGCTAGTTGCCTCATGCTGAATCTCGATCTTATTCTTCTCGCAGACGTCTTCCAAAAAATCAACTACTTTAGGGTGATTAGCTCCCCCATGCTGAACGGTTGGCCCTTTGCCCAACTCAACGGTTCCATGTTCTTTCTGGTCAATACCCGGAGTATCAGTAGCATGCGTTACATCTGTAACTAAGGCTACATCAGGCATAAAGCGATAGCTCATCATTCTGGCTCCAAACCCTCCTACTTCTTCCTGAATTGAATTCAGGGCAATCACATTGACCTTCAGATCTTTTTTTTGCTCGCTGATCTTTCTCATGGCTTCAGCGATAATATATCCGCCAATACGGTTATCTAATGCACGAGCAGAAAGCAGGTCATCATTAAGAAATTCGGAGTCTGTTGCGTAGGTAATAGGATCACCAACCTGAACCAGCTCTAAAGCTTCTTCCTTAGAGGAAACACCGATATCTACATAAATATCTTTCCAAGCGGGTTGCTTGCCTCCGCCGTTCTTTTTGTCCTGTAAGTGAATCGCCGTATTTCCTGTAATTCCAACCACTCGGCCGTTTACGTTATGGATGTACACTTTCTTGGCACGAGCAATGGTTGAATCACTTCCGCCTAATTTATTTATATATACAAAACCTTGGTCAGTGATATGCTGCACCACCATACCGATTTCATCACAATGTGCTTCAAGCATTACAGTAGCTACATCACCACTCATATTTATTTTAGCTGCGCAGGAACCATAAGCATCTGTAACTACTTCGTCACTAAATTGTCCAATGTATTGTTTCCATACTTTGACCCCCTCTTTCTCATATCCTGTAGGGCTTGGGGTGATCAATAGATCTTCTAAAAATTCTCGTGATGTTTGTTCAGCCATCCGTGTACTATTTGGTTAAAAATTGTCGAGTGTAAATATACTAAATATAGCTTCCAGAATATGCTTTTTATACTTGTCATTTGGCTTCATCACCCGCATCTTCCAAGAAAAATATCGATTATGTTCCGACCCAAATATTCTCCCGACTTATTCTATCATTGGATGGAGATACCTATTCGTTTCAGAGATCTTGATCCTTTAAATCACGTTAATAATGCTCTATTTAATACCTACCTTGAAGAAGCCCGTATTCAGTTCTTGGCTGAAGTAGGACAGATGCAGAGTGAATTCTCAGATGGTAAAACTTTCGTATTGGTAAAAAGCACCATAGAATATCTTAAACAGATCAAATTTCCAGCTACAGTTATAGTTGGAACTGGTGTAAAAGAAATTGGCAATACAAGTATAATTGCCCTTCAGGGTATATACGATAAAGAAACTAAGGATCTTATTTGTGTAGGTGAAACGAAAGGAGTCTGGTTTGATATCAAAAATCAGAGGCCAACAAAATTACCTGAAATTACCAACCTTAAAGAAATAATGGTTGAGAATTCATAAAGTGTCATCACTTTTCACTCCTTACTTTTTGATATCTTCGGTCAGCTTATAATCAAAGGCGCTACTTCGAATGGATAAAAGCACTCGCTATAAAATTTTTAATGATCCAGTTCATGGTTTTATTACCGTTCCAAAGGGGACTATTCTTAAGATCATAGACCATCCTTATACTCAGAGGTTAAGAAGGATTCGTCAGCTTGGACTAGGATATCTCGTTTTCCCTGCAGCCGAACATTCTCGTTTCTCACATGCTTTAGGTGCTCTTGAATTAGGGCAGCGAGTTTTGAATAACCTACGGGAAAAAGATACCACAATAAGTCAAGAAGAGTACGAAGGCACCCTCTTAGCTATATTGCTTCATGATGTAGGCCATGGTCCACTTTCTCATACACTCGAATACTCTATCATCAAAGATTTCAATCACGAGATGATGAGCTTAGCTATAATGAAAGAGTTGAACAAAGAATTTGACGGAGCTTTAGACACAGCAATTGCCATTTTCACAAATCAGCATAAGAAGAAGTTTTTACATCAACTTATTTCGTCTCAATTAGATCTGGACAGATTAGATTATTTACGTAGGGATAGTTTTTTTACAGGAGTCTCGGAAGGTACGGTAGGTATAAATCGTATTCTAAAAACCATGAGGGTTTACAAGGGCAACATTGTAATTGAAAAAAAAGGTATTTATGCGGTTGAAAACTATATTATTGCCCGCCGATTAATGTATATGCAAGTCTATCAGCATAAAACGGTATTAAGTGCTGATTTTCTTCTTCGAAGTATTTTTGACTATGTAAGAAATCTTCTTGACAAGGGAGTCGAATTGAGGTTTGCGTCCCCTGCGCTAAAATATTTTATGCTAGAACAACCCTCGGCTAAAAAAAGAATTTCTAAGGAGATGATCGACCAATATACTCAGATGGATGACCATGATGTATATTTATGTATAAAGATATGGGCGAGACATGAGGATAAAATATTATCGGATCTATGCCAGCGGTTTTTAACTCGAAAGTTATTCAGGACCACATTTTCCGAAACCAAATTCACAAAAACTCAAAGAAAAGAATTAGAGAAAGCTACTATAGCTCGTCTTAAAAAATTAAAGTTACCAAATCCTGAAGATAATTTAGGTTACTATCTTAGTTTCGAACAAAGCTATTCCGAAGCCTATAAATATAAAAACGATAGCATATGGATTTTAGATGATAATAAAGCCATTGAATTTTCAAAAGCTTCAGATACCAAAAATATTATTGCTCTAACCGAACCTGTTGTAAAACACTACAGCGTTCATCTAAAAGAGATTAGTTTGTAAGATTAGATGTTAGAAACTTTGACGGAACTAACTCCATTTTGGATGCCTCGCATTGGTAAAAACAAAGAGATTTTATCGTAAAGCTCTCTCTTTTTAAAAGGCTTGAGTAAATATTCTGAAAAGCCCTGTTCAAATAATTCTGTTTTTGACTCCTTATGTTCTCCTGATGTAAAGGCTATAATGGGAGTCGTTTCTCCATAACCATTGACCATTCGTATTTTTGCCATTGCCTCTACCCCATCCATAACAGGCATAGAAATATCCATTAAAACTAAATCAGGTTGTTCTAAGTTAAAGCAATTAATGGCTTCCTTACCATTCTTAGCCTCAACAACTTCTATATTTCTTTTATTTAGCAGAACACGTACCAAAGTCCTGTTGATTGATAAATCATCAACAATCATAATTTTAATAACCCGATCTTCCTGGGTATCTGATAAGTTATTTGCTACTAAACTCAATTTGCTATTTTTATAGGGATATAATTTTATTGCCTAAAACTATCAAATCTTCTGCTATTTAGGAGTTAATTTTCCCTAATTAATTATTGTAAAAATCTACTTTCGCTGGTAGGTAACAAAAGAAAGTTTCTCTCTTATATCTCTATCTTTTTCTTCCCAAACATCCCCAATATCGTCTCTATATTCTGGAAAGAAGGTATCTCCATCATATTCCTTATGTATCTCCGTAATAATCATTTTGTCAGCAATGTTTATTGTCTGCCGGTACAAAACTCCGCCTCCAATAATGAACACTTCATCCTCATTATTTAAAGCCTCTAAAGCATCCTCTAGAGATTCGTAGGTATCGACATTATCATAGTTTCTTGTAGTTGTAAGTACGATATTATTCCTACCAGGTAGCGGAATATTATTCAATTCTTCAAATACACCTCTTCCCATTATGATGGTATGACCAAGTGTTGTTTGCTTGAAATGCTTCAGATCTTCAGGGTAATGCCATGGCAATCCACCGTCTTTACCTATTGCTAGATGAGGGTCGTGAGCGGCTATAAGAGTAATGGTCATACAGCTACCTCAAACTTTATAACAGGATCAGGATCATAGTTTTCGAGTTCGAAATCTTCAAATGCCAGGCTATCAACGGGTTTGTTAGCTATTTTAAGTGTAGGCAACGCTTTAGGTTTCCGTGTAAGCTGTTCTTTTAGCCCATCAACGTGGTTGACATAGATATGAGCATCAACTATAGTATGAGCAAACGTGCCCGGTTCAAGCCCAACCTCTTGTGCAATAGCCATTGTCAAAGCTGAATAACATGCTAAGTTAAAAGGAATGCCAAGGGCTATATCTCCAGAGCGTTGTGTTAAATGGCAGTTTAATTTTCCGTCGGCTACATTAAAAATGTACATAAGATGGCAAGGAGGAAGGCCCATTTCTTTTAAAAGTCCTGGATGCCAGGCGCTCACCACAATTCTACGACTATTAGGATTACTTTTAAGCATATCGATTGCTCGTTGCACCTGATCGAATTCTTTCATAACCCAACTGTCTTTTTCAATAGCAGAACCATTACCCTCAAAACGGACAGGCTCTTTTTCGAAGTACGGAAACCGCCGCCACAGAACTGGATAAATTGGGCCGACATAACCTTCATCATCTGCCCACGCATCCCAAATATGGCAGTCATTTTCATCACGGAGCCACTTTATATGATCTTCTCCACGTAAATACCAAAGCAGCTCAAGAATTACGGAGCGGAAGAAAACTTTTTTTGTAGTTAATAAAGGAAATCCTTCAGAGAGATCTACTTTATAAAACTCTGCAAAGTTTGAGATCGTATCGGTTCCGGTTCTATTTTCTTTTCTTACACCGTTTTCAAGTACACTTTTAACAAGATCTTGGTATTGTTTCATAGTTCTTAAATAGGACTTAAAGTAACGTTCCGCTTAATAGTAAAATAGCAATCGTGAAATAAATAATGATGCCACTTACATCTACAATAGTGGCAACAAATGGAGCTGATGATACGGCCGGATCTAAATTCAATTTAGATAATACGAAAGGTAGCATTGCCCCGGTAAAATTACCAAATAATACAATGATAAAAAGGCTAAGACCAATAACTCCAGCCGTTAAAAACGTCCCTTTTGTTATTGGATCACCTGCAAAATAATCCCACCCTAAAAGTGTGACAAACCCTAATAAACCAATTAATATGCCCAACAATAACCCTGACGAAAATTCCCTTTTGAATACTTTCTTCCAATCTTCTGGCTTTATATCATCAGTAGCCAATGCACGTATTATCAATGTAGCTGCTTGTGACCCTGAGTTACCTCCACTTGATATAATTAGGGGAACAAAAAATGAAAGTGCTACTACTTTTTGAAGTACTTCCTCGTATCCCCCCATAGCTATTGCTGTTATAATTTGGCCTACAAATAATATTATCAACCACCATAGCCTTTTCTTTACAAGATCTAAGATAGATGATTGAGAATAATAATCATCCAAAACAGACATACCCGCCATTTTCTGCATATCCTCTGTAGTTTCTTCTTCAGCGACGTCAATAATGTCATCGGCGGTAACTATACCTACCAGTACACCGTCAGAATCTACTACGGGCAAGGCTACTCTGTCATACTTAGCAAGCATTTTAACAGCATCCTCCTGATCATCGTAAACTGATAAGGCCTCAAAAGAATTATCCATCAGAGATAGTATATGATCGTTCTGATCAGCTAAAATAAGATGGGTAATTCTAAGGTCATCTATAAGATGCTCTTTGTCATCAACTACATAAATTACATTAATGGTTTCAGCCGTCTCCCCATATTTACGAATATGATCCATACTTCGGCTTATGGTCCAGTCTGATTTTACCTTCACATACCTTGGCGTCATCAAACGGCCGACACTTTCTTCGGGATAGCCTAGTAATTTCTTGAGCTGCTTTTGATTTTCCCTGTCAATGGAGTTCATTACCTTTTGGGTAAGATGACCAGGAAGCTCTTCAAGGATGGAAACCTGCTCATCTGGCTCAAGGTTTACCATTACATCACTAAGCTGCTGTTTAGTAAAGAGTTCAAGTAACTCTATTCCTTTTGTGGAGGGCATTTCAGCAAATACATCAGCAGCTACAGGTTTTTTTAGTAACCTGAATACCACTATTGCTATATCACCTTGGAGTTCGAGCAGTAAATCAGCGATATCAGCTGGCGGCACATCATTCAACACTTCCTTGAGAGCTACCCAATCTTTGGCAGCTATAAGCTCTTCGAATTCCGGTTTTATGAGTTGAACAAACATGATGTATTAGTTGCTACAGCCTGAAGGGGTCGGGCTAAGAATCGGAGATAATCCATCAAAAAACAAGTTTGAAATGGGTATTTATAACTATTTAAGCTTTTAATTCTTTGAGGGCTTGTTTAGCTGCTTTTTGTTCGGCTTTCTTTTTGCTTTTACCTTTTCCAGTTCCCAGTTCCCTGTCATCAACCAGCACTTTAACTTTAAAGGTTCGATTATGTCCTGGCCCGCTTTCACTTATTAACTCATATACCGGAATAGACATTTTATTAGCTTGAGCCAATTCGAGAAGAGCACTTTTGTAGTTATCGACCGTGTTTATTAATTCTTCAACCTCTAAATTTTCTTTTATAACTCTATCTACAAAATTATATGCTTGTTTATATCCTTTAGTGATGTAAATAGAGGCAATTATTGATTCAAAGGCATCAGCAAGTATGTTCTTTGATATCTTGGTTTGATTCCCTCTCTCTCCTAATTCCATCAACTCCTCAATTCCCAATTCTGTGGAAAAAGTTGATAGTGTATCCCCTCGTACCAATTTTGCACGAACTTTAGTTAAAAAGCCCTCATCTTTTTCAGGATAATTGTTAAACAGGATTTCTGCTGCTATTAGATCAAGCACAGCATCACCAAGAAACTCCAAACGTTCATATGAATCGAACGACTCATATTGTACCGAGGAAAGAGTTGAACGGTGGCGAAGAGCTTTTAAAAAAAGAGAAGGATTGTCGATTTGAAAACCAACAATCCTTTCTAATTTCTGAATTCTATTTTGCAGTTCAGGACTAAGATCTGACTTCTTTTCTTTTGCGAAAAGTGACCGAAACCAATTGGCCATATATTTTAATCCTGGTATTTTTGAAATACAAGAGTCGAATTATGTCCGCCAAATCCAAATGCATTATTCAGTGCTATTTTCACATCACGAACTTCAGCTTCATTAGCGGTATAATTCAGATCACATTCCGGATCCTGATTCTCTATATTTGTCGTAGGAGGTACTATTCCATGGTAGATGGATAAGAGCGCCGCAATAGATTCGATAGCGCCTGCAGCTCCCAGCGTATGTCCATGCATACTCTTGGTGGAATTAAGGCTGATCTTGTTAGCATGATCTCCAAATACCTTTTTGATAGTATTGGTTTCAGCAATATCACCCAGCGGTGTTGAAGTGCCATGCATATTGATATGATCCACATCTTTAGGCTTAATACCTGCTGCTTTCATGGCCTTTGTCATGGCCAAGATTACTCCATTTCCATCAGGATCCGGAGCCGTTATATGATAGGCATCTGCAGAAAACCCATAACCTTTGATCTCACCATAAATACGAGCGCCACGATCGAGCGCCGATTGTAATTCTTCAAGAATGAAGATCCCTGCTCCCTCTCCCAGCACAAAACCATCCCGGTCTTTATCGAATGGACGGGACGCTGTCTCTGGTGAGTCATTACGAGTTGACATTGCTTTCATGCTGTTAAATCCAGAGATACCGATGCGTGTAATAGGCGATTCAGTTCCCCCGGCTACTGCATAATCTGATTGTCCGTACCGGATGGAATCATATGCAAGTCCGATGTTATGAGAACCTGTTGCACAAGCAGAAACTGCGCAGAAATTTGGTCCTCTAAATCCGTACTTGATAGAAATTTGGCCTGATACGATATCGGGAATAAGCATTGGGATAAAGAAAGGGGACACTCCGCGAGGTCCATGCTCATGAAATGAGATGGACTGCTCATAGAAAGTTTCCATTCCTCCGATGCCAGTTCCTACCAATACAGCAACTTCATCTTTATCAATTTTTTCCAGATCAAGTTTACTGTCTTCGATAGCTTCGCCCGAAGCGATAAGAGCGTACTGTGCTACTTTATCTAATCTCCTGGCTTCTTTGCGATCGAAATAATCAGTAGGCTCGTAATCCTCAATCTGAGCAGCAAATTTTGTGGGAAAGTCGGTCGTATCAAAATGTTCGATGGTACGAACACCACTTTTTCCTGAAACTAACCCGTTCCAGAAATCTGGTGCGCTTTTACCAATAGGCGTAAAAGCCCCGATACCCGTTACTACGACTCTTCGAGTGCTCATAAGTAAGTTTTAAAAATGTGTTTATTTAGGACAACTTCCCTGACAGATAAGTTACGGCATCTCCTACCGTTGCGATGTTTTCAGCATCTTCATCAGGAATGCTCAAATCAAATTCTTTCTCGAACTCCATGATTAATTCAACGGTATCCAAAGAATCCGCTCCAAGATCGTTAGTGAAGTTTGCCTCAGTAACTACTTCTGATTCATCTACACCCAGTTTATCTACAATGATGGCTTTTACTTTTGATTCTACGTCTTGTGACATTTTGTATCCTTTTCAGTGATTAGTTGATAATTATTAATTTAAGAAAATAAGTTTTTTTAACATAAAAATTCAGCCGAGCATCCGCAATACAGCATTTACATTGCCATACCACCATCAACGCGTATTACTTCTCCAGTAATGTACGAACTCATATCTGATGAGAGGAAGACAACAGCATCAGCAACTTCATCTGCTTGCCCTGCTCTCCCTAATGGTGTTTCTGCTTTAATGCCTTCTAATACTTTTTCGTCCAGCTCACCAGTCATATCGGTTAAAATATAACCTGGAGCAACTACATTTGCCCTGATATTTCGTGAGGCAAGTTCTTTGGCATATGATTTTGTAAATCCAATTATCCCGGCTTTAGACGCTGCATAATTACTTTGGCCTGCATTTCCTGAAATTCCTACAACCGAGCCAATATTAATTATAGAACCTCCACGGTTACGCATCATAGGTTTTGCAGCCGCTTTTGAGTAATTAAAAATACTCTTCAGGTTGGTAGTGATCACGTCATCCCATTGTTCCTCCGTCATACGAAGAATGAGATTGTCTTTGGTAATTCCAGCATTGTTAACAATAACGTCGATTTTGCCCCAATCTTCTACCATTTCGTTAATCACAGCTTCCGCTTTTTCATAACTGACCGCATCGGCTTGCAAAGCCTTACTTTTTCGACCTTTCTTCTCGATCTCTGCTTTTACTTCTTCTGCAGCCTCAGCAGAACGAGCGTATGTGATGGCAACATCAGCTCCAAAATCGGCTAGTTTAAGCGCTATCGCTTTTCCAATACCACGACTTCCGCCTGTTACTAAACAGCTTTTTCCTTCTAATGTTAAACTCATGATTCTCTGTTTATTGATGTCCTGAAATTTCTACTTCGTTCAAAGTTCGCTTCACCAATCCCTGTAATACTTTACCAGGACCCACTTCTACAAACCTTTCTGCTTCGTTGGTATTCATATTCATCAGGGTCTGAGTCCAACGCACTGCATTCAATAATTGATCTAACAAGTTCGAGCGAATTTCTTCTGGATCAGTGGTTGGTTGAGCTGTATAGTTGCTGTAAATTGGGCAGTTCGGCTCGCTAATGTCAAGCTGCTCAAGTTGTTCTTTTAATCCATCGAAAGCTGGCTTCATTAAAGAAGAGTGAAATGCACCACTGACAGGTAATAGTTTTGCCATTCGTGCTCCATTCTCTTTTGCCAATTCAACAGCTTTTTCCACAGCTTCTTTATAACCTGAAATTACTAGCTGGCCGGGACAGTTGTAATTGGCTGCAATAACTTCTTTTCCGGTTTCTTTGGTTGCTTGTGCACAAACTTTTTCTACAGCTTCATCTTCCATCCCAATCACTGCAGCCATTGTGCCAGGGTTTTCGGTACCAGCCTGCTGCATTAATTCTCCTCTGCGACGTACAATCTTGAGAGCATCTTCAAATGTTATAGCTCCACATGCGACCAAAGCCGAAAACTCCCCCAAGCTGTGTCCTGCAACCATATTGGGCTTGGCATCTAAGGTTTTAAAAAGTGCTACAGAATGTAGAAAAATAGCCGGTTGTGTATATTCTGTTTGTCTAAGCTGCTCTTCCGGTCCTTCAAACATGATCTGTTTGAGATCAATTCCAAGAATATCGTTGGCGTTATCAAAATATTTAGCTGCTTCGGGGTTGGAGTCATATAACTCGTTTCCCATACCAACAAATTGCGATCCCTGTCCAGGAAATAAATAAGCTGTTTTCATATTATTTCATACCCCATGTTAGGTAAACAGCACCCCAGGTAAA
>Ga0136557_1001796_pt1 | contig 13167 bp, 22 predicted proteins | sample AntRauTorckE6832_FD_104796 | JGI IMG/M metagenome (GOLD analysis project Ga0136557, IMG submission 104796) | Saline lake microbial communities from Rauer Islands, Antarctica - Metagenome Torckler E6 #832 | ecosystem: Environmental > Aquatic > Non-marine Saline and Alkaline > Saline | place...
CAACGTGAGGCAGGAGGTTACAATGCCAGAATTAATGACAAGAGCTAATATAAACCAATTCTTAATTGAATACATAGGTTTTTCGGATGAAGAAGTGGCAGTAATGCCTAGTTACCTAAAGAGAGATCTTATTGAAGACCAGCACGAGACATTTACAGAGTATTTTGAGGAGAGTTTATAATGGCTGATAATAGAGGCAACACTGGCTACAACAACACTGGCTACAGGAACACCGGCATCAGCAACACTGGCCACAGGAACACTGGCAACTGGAACACGGCCAACGGTAACATTGGTAACAGTAACACGGCCAACGGTAACACTGGCTACAGTAACACTGGCAGCTGGAACACGGGCAACAGTAACACTGGCAACTGGAATGTTTGTGATAGAGAAACAGGGTTTTTTAATACGCAGGAAATAAAGACAATACGAGTTTTTAACAAAGATTGCGATGTTGCTGTGTGGGATCAGGCAGATAAGCCTTGTTTTCTACATTTTGACCTAACAGAATGGATTTGTGGAGGTGATATGACCGACCAAGAGAAGATTGATAACAGTACATTCCGCACTACAGGGGGTTACTTAAAGGCCTATGATTACAAAGAGGCATTCCAAAAATCCTGGGATGAGGCAGATGAAGAAGATAGAGCAAAGTTATTTAAATTGCCTAACTTTGATGCGGAGGTATTTAAGGAAATATCAGGCATTGATGTTACTGAAAAGCCTAAAGCATGTGCAGGTAAGATTGTTGAGATTGACGGCAAGAAGTACACACTAAAGGAAGTAAAATGAAAGCTAACAAAGAGACATTAAAGCAGCTTGTTAATGCACTGGACGTTGCGATAGCCTTCTACACCAATAAAAACACTTATTTAGAAAAGAAAGCAGCCAACGCAAGACCAGTCCTGAAAGAGCTTATGGAGTATGTGGAACGGCTTGAAGACGAAATAGATCACCTAAAGAGATGCAAAGAGTTTGAAAGCAACTTACAGATGGAAGTCTTAGAGGCGGGGATTAAATACGTAGACGCACCAGAAGGGTCAACGATCTACACCACAAGGCCATGGGGAGCTATCAAGCAAACCCTAACAGGAGGTAATGACGATGAGTGATGATATTGACAGAGAATTGGCGCTCAGAATGCGTGACCTGTTACACAACAAGGTAATACGCGCACCAACCGTAACCAAAGAAGAAGCACAGGAGGCTTATGGTGAGATAGACGATATGAAGCTTTCTAATGAGTTTGCGTATATGAATTGGTTTATGGACCATGAGGAAACAATCATAAAACTACTGAAAGATGCAGGTGCGGAATGAGAATATTAGCACTAGACTTAGCCACCAACACAGGCTACTACAATGGGGAGGCAAGCCCTGCATCTATTAAGTTTGATAAGGACACACGTATGCTGTCTTACTGGACATGGATAAAAACTATGTTATACAATGAAGGGGAGGTACTCTTTGATGCAGTGGTTATGGAGAACGCCATAGGGCAGAGAGCACAAGCACTAGAGGTGTTCCATATGATGAAGACCTTGACACACCTCTCAGCGGCTCTATTAGAGATCCCAGTGTTCCAATACGCACCCAGCACCATCAAGAAGGTGTTCACAGGTAATGGTCATGCAAAAAAGGATGAAGTAATAAAGAAATGCCTTGACATGGGTTATGATATACCGTATCGTATATTGAAGTCAGGCAAGAACAAAGGCCAGACTCGGTATGATGACGATGCAGCAGATGCCGTAGCCATCTACCATACATTTTTACACCACGAAGGGGATAAGTAATGGATAACATAGGATACGTGGAGAAGGACTATAGGTGGGGGGCAGTTATCACCTACCGAGGGACTAAAGAGACAATAGAGGAGATTTTCAATGACTAACCCAAAAGCACTACTAATAAAAGACAGGGTAAATCCAAAGGAGCTACCAAAGCTCTCGCCCAGTTCTATTAACCTGTATGCAGAAGATCCCACCTTATGGGTCCTGAAGCACTTCTATGGGGCTACTAGTGGATTTAATATCCATGCGATGCGAGGAGTGGCCATAGAGGAGGGTGTAAACACTTTCCTATCACTACCTACCTTGGATAGGGGAGAACGCCTCCAGCAGGCCTTAGAACGCTCTACAGAGCATTTCAGTGAATCAGCCTTCTTTTGGGGTGATGATGACCTTTTAGAGACTATTGAGGCTCAGTTGGATGATTGGACAGAGAATGCAATCATGTCCTTGGAGGAAGTTATCGCAACTGCAAAGGGCAAACTACCCACTATGCAGAATGAGATTGAGACTGAGATCGAGGGTGTACCTGTGAGGGGCTTCTTAGATTATAGCTTTGATAAACTACAGACAGACCTGAAAACAGCCACACAAGTACCTAATCCAGTTACTAGGGGGACTAGAAAGGGATTCCTGCCAGCGGGGAAGAAGGCAAATGTGAGGCAACAGGCAATCTATAATAAGGCTACAGGGAAAGAGACATCTCTATTGTTTGTTTCACCCACTGAGTCCTACCACCATGTGTTGGGTGACGAGGAGTTGGCAGAGGCTATGGTTGATGTTGTAGAACTTGTAAAAGAAATGAAAAAGTTGTTGACATGCGATATTGATGATGTTATAAATAGTATAGTACCAAAGTGGAAGTCCATGAATTATAGCTTCTACTGGGACGCCAACCTTAGACGATTGGCACATGAGTTATGGTCTGAACAAACAGAAGAGGAGGATTACTAATATGTCTATTGAGAATAGCCCTAGTATTATGGAGACTGTGGAGGTTGGGGATACCTTGGAGTATAGGGATGGTGGTTTTGGTGTTGTGAGGTCTATAGTCATGGAGACAGAGGACTCCCCCAGCTACCCAGTGTATATACAGACGGAGTATATGGTAGGCGAGAATTACACAATGGACGGGCGGTACTTGCTCTCTAGTAAGGAAAACCGCCATGACGTAGTAAACGTAATCAAAGAAGAGAAGGCAGTAAACCCCCAGATTACAATGATTAACGCAATTATCGAAGGGCTAGAAAAACTTAAAGGAGAAATAAAATGAGTAATAACATTGTAGTAAGGTCTTACGAAGAGGGTATTGGGCCCCACTTAACAGCAGGTAAGGTGTATAGATCGGTAACGTATAATCCGAGTGGATTATTCAGTATATTGGATGATGACGGGGACGAGATTTGCTGCTTAGTACATGAATGCGCCCATCTCAATGGGGGGAATTGGGTTATTTTAAAAGAAGGAGAATCAGAATGACATTTACAAAAGAACAGATTAAACTACTAGAGGCGAAGTTGAGCTCAAGCCATGTGTCTGTACGTAAGCAGAGTGGTATCAACCTTAGCTACTTAGAGGGTTACCATGTAATTGATGAGGCCAATCGTATCTTTGGCTTTGACGGGTGGAGCTATAATATCAGCTTCCAAGAAAAGGAGCATGAGCAGATTAAGATTGGTGCCCAGAAGAAGGATGGTCACTACATCGGCATAGTAGTCAAGGTGGGGGTTTCAGTGGGTCTTACGCAAAGGGAGGACGTAGGCTTCGGCTCAGGTCGGTCTACATCCAAAGTGGATGCACATGAGTTGGCATACAAAGAGGCAGTCACAGACGGCTTAAAACGGGCCCTACGTAGCTTTGGTAACCAGTTTGGTAATGCACTGTACGACAAGACCCAGAAGAACGTCACAAGCGATGCTCCTGTTAAGTCTAAGGCTAAACCAAAGGCTAAGAGTGATACCAAGGGTGATAAACCAAAGATGGATTTCATTAAGATGATTGATGATGCCACTACCGAAGAAGAACTTATGAACTTTCGTAAGGAATATAAGAAAGAGATCCTCGAACAGGACAACGCAGAAGAGATCAAAAAACACTTTATTAAACGCAAGAAGGATATTTAAACATGACTGAATATAATGACGACAACCGTATCTCGGTATTTAAAGAAACTAAGAGTGAGCACGAGAAGGCGCCACATTGGACAGGCAAGGTTACTATTGCCGAGGAGACATTGAAGGAAATGTTAAAGGGAGGTGACCGAGTGTTACGTGTGGCCTTCTGGAAGACCTACCCTAAAGAGGGCAATGGATTTTTCCTATCAGGGCAAGTGTCCCAATTCCAATCTAGGGGCAATAGCGAACCTGCTAAGTCTGATGACGGCTGGGACGAAGACGAGTTTTAGGCCCATGGCCTGTGTCTGGGAGTAAGACCCCCCTCTAAGGGGGGTTGAGCCCTAACCGTAAGGCGGGTTTACCAGACACAGGCCTCTACTACTTATTAACTAAAAAGGATTAGATATGACATCGCCATTCAAAGAAAGAGCTAAAGAGTTGTACCAATCTGGCTACTCAGTGATACCTCTACACGCAAACGACAAGAGGCCATTTGAAAAGGAGTGGAGTAAGTTCTGCTTAAATAAGATGGCTGTGGCTGATGTTAAGTCATACATCTCTAGGGACTCTGTGTTTAACTTGGGTGTAGCCCTTGGGCCAGCTAGTGGTATTGTGGCTCTTGACTTTGATGATGATGTCAATGAATACCATGATAAAATTAAAAAGATGGTTCCAGAAAGTCCTGTAATTAAAGTAGGGGCAAAGGGTTGCACAGCCTTCTACCGCTATAACGGGGAGAAGAATAGGTCGTGGAAATACAAGAAGGACGGTGTAAAATACACAGTTGTAGAGCTCCTCTCAGAGGGTAGACAGACTGTTGTACCACCAAGTATACACCCTGATGGTGGAGCGTACCACTACAGCACAATAGAGGGGCTGGAGGACGTTAAGGCAGAAGACCTACCGTTACTACCCGAAGACTTCAACAGGCGTGTAGACAAGCTTATAGGCCTAGCAGAGGAGGATAACAGACCTTCCGTTGAAGCCTCACTGGATGACATCAGAGATGCCCTAAGGCATATCGATGCAGATGACTATGAAGATTGGGTCAGGTGTGGTATGGCTATTAAGGGCTCATACCCCGATGATGGCCTCGAGGTGTGGGACGAGTGGAGCCAGACCTCTGATAAGTACAAACCAGATGAGATAGTATCTAAGTGGACCAGTTTCAAGGGTGGTGACATCTCTGTAGGGACATTAGTATACCTAGCACTACAGGGGGGGTGGGAGCCCAGCTTTAGTAGTGATGAAATGAGGAATGACGTTATGCGTTACTTTATCTCTATGGATCAGGTTGAGGACGAACTAGATATACTGAGGGAGGGTGGCAGGTACAACGGAACACCATGTGGTTTGCCTCTTATGGATAACCATCTTAACTTCCGTAAGGGAGAGTTGACTGTAGTTTCAGGGTATGGTGGTGCTGGTAAGTCAGAGATACTGGACTCTATACTGTATGGATTGATGACAAGTAGAGATGACTGGAGGTTCGCAGCGGTCTCTATGGAGAAGAGCCAGACCAAGCACTATGACGACCTGGTTCATAAGCATACTAAGTGTATCAGACAGGACAGAGGTGTTGGTGCGTTCAGGGAAGCTAAGAAGTTCCTCAGGGATCACATGATAATGCTAGACTACTCCTCTGTGGGGAGAGACTTGAACCAGATGTTGGTGCAGGTGAAGAGGTATATGAACTTCGGTAAGATTGATGGACTGGTGGTAGATCCCTTCAACCTAATCAAGAGACAAAGTGGTTCCACTATATTAGACCATAGCAGTGATGTAGTAACTACACTAAGTAGCTTTGCCAAAGAGAATGACATCCATGTGTTCATTGTAGCACACCCAACCAAACCCAATGTAACCTTTGGGGAACTACCTAAGATCACTATGTACTCCATAGCTGGGGGGGCCGATTGGGTTAATGTTGCTCACAACATAATCTTAGTCACACGCAATGATGATGAGTCAACTACAGTAGAGATAGGTAAGGTAAGAGATCAAGAGGTTGACAGCCCAGGTGAGTTCGTGCTACAGTTTGATAAGTACACAAGAGACTACTCAGAAGGTAAGAAAACCAGAGTAGATAAGGGAGAATACTAATGACCCTACAGAGATACCAGAAGGCGCAAGACTGGCAACCGATACCAACACCACCAACAGAGGAGTAAGGGTAATGAATTTATTAGAACACGCGATTAAAGAAGCTGAGCGTTTTTTAGAGAGCGCGAAGCAGTGCAAAATGCAATCAGGAGAATTTGTAACGGGATGTAAATATAGATCCGACACGAAAAGAAAGTCTATGTGCTTAACTCGATCACTGGCAGATTTGCGCCGTGCAGACCTTAGCCAATGGAGGTATTAGGCAATGGGTAGACAAGAAATAAAAGATGCCTTAGTGTCTGTTTTATGCGACCCAAAAGGTAAGGTTTGCATAAAGGGATCTGATGAGGACAGAGATATCCTACAAAGGGCTATAGAGTCACTGGATGACTGCTCAATTCTTAAAACAGCAAAACCCGCAAACGAAGCAATGAAAGAGGAATAGGAATTGACTACACTAATCGCTGACATAGAGGCTAACGGACTTTACAGCGGTGTCACGCAGATACACTGCATCGTCACTAAGGATAAAGCCACAGGTAAGGTATCAAGGTTCTTCGATAAGGACATTGGGACTGACCCCTGTGGGTCCATAGAGGATGGTGTAAGGCAGCTACAGGCTGCTAGTACGGTGGTCGGACATAATTGGATAGCATATGATGCTCGCGTCCTAAGGAAGTTTTTTGAATGGGCTTCCATAGACGTTACAAAGATCAGAGATACATATATACGCTCCCTTATGTTCGACCCGCACAGGCAAAAGCACTTCAAGTGCCCTGTGTCTAAGACTACAGTAGAGGGGCGTAAACAGATAGGGGCTCATGGCCTAGAGAACTGGGGTTATGTTGTTGGTCGTGGTAAGGTAGAACATGAGGATTGGACTAAGTTTACGCCAGAGATGCTCCATAGGTGTGTAGAGGATGTAGAGATTACAGATATGGTTGACAACTACCTAGAGTCAGAGGGTGGTGATTGGGATTGGTCAGAGGCAGAGCTTATAGAGAAGAGGTTCCAATTGGTTATGTCTGAGCAGGAGAGTTATGGCTGGGTATTCAATGTGGATAAGGCTGGGGATAGAATAGAGGGACTGAATGAGAAGATCGAAGAAATCGACAAGGAGGTACTCCCTAAGATACCGCCTATTATTATGGGATCTAAGACGGAGAGTAAACAGATTAGAAAGAAAGATGGGGGTTACCACACCAACTTCATCAAATGGTTTGAAGGATCTGGTATTGGGGAAGACTTTAAAATGGCTAGTTTTGTTGGTCCTTATTCTAGGGTTAGCATGGAGGTTATTAATCTGGCTTCTGTCGGACAGGTAAAGACATACCTGCTATCTATTGGTTGGATGCCTACTGAATGGAATTATAAAGTAGAGAATAAGCGTAAGGTTAAGGTTGATGGTTCCTATGTCAGGACTTCACCAAAGATCACAGAAGACTCATTCGAGTCATTAGAGGATGATACAGGTAAGTTGATAGCACAGCGCATTACACTCTGCCATAGAAGGTCCCAGATTCAAGGTTGGTTAGATAATGTAAGGGCAGATGGCCGTATAGAGGCTGGTGGTAATTCACTAGGGACAAACACAGCAAGAGTGAGCCACAGGACGGTGGCAAACGTCCCTAAGGCGGATGATGACGTATTCTTTGGTAAGGAGATGAGAGAGCTCTTCACTGTCCCAGAGGGATACAAACTGGTTGGTGCCGATTTAGCTGCACTAGAGGATAGATTAGCTGGACACCACACGTACAGGTATGACGATGGGGTCTATGCAGAGTATCTACTGAGTGGTGATGTACACCAAAAGGTAGCTGATCAATTGGGTGTGTCTAGGTTCCACGGTAAGACGTGCAACCACGCCATGAAGTACGGTCTACAGGTCAATGGATTGGCTGAGTCACTAAATATACCCTTCGCCAAGGCAAAGCTACTGTGGGAGGCTTGGTGGGATAGCCACCCCTCATTGGCAGAGCTTAGAGATACTATTGATGATGCCCTTGATAAGAGGGGATTTAAAACCAAGAGGGGGTTGAAGAATGGGGCCTTTATAAGGGGTATGGATGGCAGAAGGATTTACCTAAGATCTGCTCACTCAGCACTCAATGCCCGTATACAGAACGCTGGGTCTATTGTTCATAAGATGGTTTGTGTGTACCTACACGAGGGTATAAATGATAGATGGATTGATGCCCATATAGTTGGTAACTTCCATGATGAAACACAGACAGAGGTGGCAGACTGTGATGTAGAGGAGTACAAAGAGCTAGTTCATGAAGTTGAACAAAGAGTTAATGACTATTTTAAATTTGATGTGCCTATGAAGTTAGACCCAGAGGTTGGGGTAACGTGGGCCGATACACACTAGGGGAGATAAGATATGTACGAAGATATTGAACCAAACTACGACCAGGACAGGTTACTACATGGTATGACTAGATCTGATTGGCTAGACTGGATTACGGAGCCACAAGAAGAGGATGATGTCAACTCACCCACCCACTACAAGATATTCCCAGACGCAGAGGCTATTGATATTATTGAAGGCTCACTGACACGTAGGGAGTATATAGGTTACCTAAAGGGTAATGCCTTGAAGTACCGTCTAAGGGCAGGTAAGAAGGATGATGCACAGAAGGACTTGGATAAGTCTGACTGGTACCAAGGTGAACTATTTGCTAAACATGAGGAGTTAGGAAATGAGTAATAAGGTAGAGCTAAGTAATAGGGTTCTTATATTAGATATAGAACTATCAAAGGCTATATACTATTCATTCCCATCTTTCAGGCCAGTAAAGCTGAACCTGAGAGATAAGATCCAAGGGCAGTTTATAATCTCTGCTGCCTGGAGATGGTGGGGTGAAGAGGAGATTAAGCTTGTGTCCGTTTTAGATGATAAGAGACGATTCAAGAGAGACTTCTCTGATGATTACCACGTAGTTAAGGAGCTCTGTGGGGTTGTTAAAGAGGCTGACATCCTAGTGGGTCATAACTCTGATGGGTTTGACGTTAAGCACCTATCGTTTATGGCATATAAGCACGACCTACCACCCCTACCCCACTTAAACAGCATAGACACACTCAAACAGGCACGTAGACGCTTTAAGAATGATTCTCTGTCCCTGGATGAGATTACCAAGGTAAGACAATTGACCCCTAAGACTGATGTCCCTAATAAGAACCAGGTGTGGAATGACGCCTCAAGTGGATGTCCTATAGCTATCCAGACTATTGCTGACTATAACATTGATGACATTGACGTACAGACAGAGATGTTTGATGATATGCTTCCTTGGATGATTAACCACCCAGTTCTTCACCTACTAGAGGGTGAGGCTAGTAAGGGTATGGTGTGTGGGGCTTGTGGTGAGGTTGAAGACCTACAGAAGAGGGGTTTTACCTATAACAAACAGAGAACCACTAAATACCAAAGGTTTGTGTGTAACACCTGCAAACATTGGGGTATTGATAAGAGTATTAATATGCTGTCAAAGAAATACATAAAGGCACAAAATATTGTAAATAAGACTTGACATGGGTATATTACTGTAGTAGATTTAACACATAACCAATTAAGGAATAGATATGACTAACATTGTAAAAGTAAAACACTTCGTACACGTAGACGGGTCTGGTATGGAGGGCTCTGCTATTGAGAGCTTCGAAGAGTTCATTAACTCACCCAAGGTTAACCCTATTGAGATTAGCCACAGTTACCAGAGGATGCCCGTACCTGTACTTTCTATCTTCTTGGTGTATGCTGACGTAGAGCAGGTAGAGAAGGCCGCCAAGGAGGCTGTAGAGGCTTCTGAGTCTACAAAGGAAGTCACTAAGAAGACAGATAAGAAAAGAACTAAGAAGGGCAAGAAGTAATGACAGTTGATATGGGTACACTCCGAGATGGGGATACAGTTAAGTTTAGGAATGGAGGAGGGGCTGTTGTTAAGGAGTCTAGGGCTATGGCCTACTCAACACGTTACCCCTTCCGTCTGTCCTTCCATGGCCAAGTGGATAGTGTGGCGTTTACCAGAGGAGGTCTTTACGCTGGTGCCGCTAAAGAGTCCTTACTAGACATCATAGAAATAGTGCCTAAATCCTTTGATTGGACTGAAGCAAAGGCTGGCATGGCTTTTGCCTATAATATGGGGGACTCTATTTATTTGTATATGATGGACGACTGGACTCACGACCAGTTTGTCGTGGTTGTCAAAAACACTACGGTATTGTCTCCAGAAGAAATATATGTACTCCCCCGCATCGGCCTAACAAGAGCCCCTGAACACGATAAGGATATAGGTAAGTAAACTAAGAGAGTTGTAGCCAATTACTAAGGAGAGAACCATGGAACGGAACCTTTTATTAGAGATGCAAAGAGATGCAGCATTCTACACAGACCGTATAAAGGATATTAACACTATCCTAACACAGAAGTGGGTGGGATTGCTTGTTATAAGGCACGGGGTGACACATACTGTGAAGTCCGTGACTATAGTAAACCAAGAGGTTATGTTGTGGGTTACATCACCTGATATACCTACTAATATAGCTATACGATTAGATGAAGTAGAGGCTGTGGTGGTAGATGATTTAATGAAGGGTGATGAATGATTAGTAGATTACTGCCTAAAGCAAAAGACGCACTACAAGCCGCCTATGAGGCAGGGTTACTAGGGTAAGCACACTAAGAGCTTGCATTAATGTATAATATAATTTACGATAAGCAGTATAATGTATAATATAATTTACAATAAGCAGTATATTTGGGTATATTATTAACCATTGAGGCTAACTACCAACTTCTTTAAACTAAAAAGGCCCCCTTGGTTTAGGGGGCTTTTCTTTGTCTACTGTATGGATACACTCTATATATAGTCTACTTTCCCATTTAGGCCCTCAGGAGGGCCTTCTCTACTCTTCAAGGTAATCTGAGTCACGAAGTAGTGTTAGAGCCCCTCTCTGGGGCATATATGAGGCTCTCTCGGTAGCAGCATTGGGGTGGAAGGGCAGACTGGGCCCGTGAATACCTGACTTCATCTTTATACTGTGTAGTTTAGGGTAGCTTGATTTCACTGGCATTCTATTAAATCCAATTGTTGGTTTGTGTAGGCTAATAGCCATTGAGGGTTGGTGTCCTTTGCGTAGTCTATAACTACTTGTGGGGTGTGTATCAACTTAGGACAGGTCTTTGTTGATTTCGTTGAGCACCCTATCAGCATCGTCAACATTATACACATCATTATCCCTCTGCTTACGCAGGATCTCATTCTCTTCTTTAACATCGGACAGCTCCTTACTCTTTCTACCAGTTATAAAAAAAGCTAGGGGGCCAATAAGCCTCCCTAGCAAGTTAATAATTGAACCAATAATACTACTCATCTTTGTTCTTATTGTTTAAGATGTTACCAGCTAAAACATTCAGTACCTTTAGTACGATACCAATCACCTTGTCGTCTGTCTTTGTCTTTGTGACTAGTGTAATTGCTGTGGCTGCTGTGATTGTGTAAGTGATTGCATCCAACCATTCCAAGATTGATGGGTCTTGAATAAATGCTACAATACTGTTAATAATATCCATATTAGTCTCCTGTGTTTTTGTTCATTAAGTAGTTTTTAACATCCTTGACATCGCTCTTGATCTCCCTGACATCATCCTTCATTGCATAGACAAATGGCATCTGATCTATCTTCTCTTCTATGCCGTCTATTGTCTTGTCCCTGCGCTTCACAAGGTAACCCAGCCAAACTATAAACCCAGTTAGGACTCCTTGTACTCCGTGCTTTACTAGCCATTCCTCCATTGTATACTCTCTCTTCTTTGTTGTCAAGTTTGTGTTACTTCTTAGTCTTCCAAAAGATAAACCTTTTATCGGGCTTAGAATCCACCCACTTCTTGCCTGTCCACCTTGGGCTATTCATGGCCTCTGGTATGGGTGTTAGTATTACCCCCCTTTTGGTAGCATCCCCTTGTGGGAAAACTGACCCATGTACGATGTGCAATGTCTACGGAGCATCGGACGCAGGCAACTTGGCGTTATATTCAGCCAATGTTAAAAGCTTGTAACCAGATAAACCATGAAGAACCGCAAACTCACTAGCCTTTAGATACGCAGGTGAGATGTTAGCGTTTGTCATCACATAGTGCTTACCGTCAATTTCTGTGTGCAGGTTACCAGCTTTTTTCCACTCATTCCATTTAAGAACAGTTTCCGTGCCGTCTTCTGCTACACTCACTCGGTTAGGAATACCCACAGGGACGTTTGAAGCGTATTTGGCGGGGGTAAGCTCAATTATAAGCTCGAAGCCCTCTATCTCCACGCCTGCGTCTGCCATTGCTACGGCTTCGGATACCGTAAGGCTTTCTGCGTCATTAATCTCTAATGATCCTTGATCACCAGTTTTAACAACCGTTGCGCCTCGGTATATAGCCTCGGTGATCTTGGCCGCGAACGGTGAACTTGGTGTAAAGAATGCGGCGTAATCGCCTGAGAATTTAGTTGTCATGGGTTATTTTCCTCCGTTATTGGTGTATTTAAGTAGTTTAGCTAAATCCGCGCCAGTTAGATCAGCTTCGTATATTGTGAGCCTGTCATTTGTCACGCTGTCTTTGGCGCGGTAGAACACGTTGTCATCACTGGTAATGCTCATGCCAAACGTAAAGGCACTAATATCAGCCGTTGTGATTGCGTCAATCCTAGCTGTTTCAGGGACAGGCTGGCGATCCACGCTTGTGTTAACGAAATCTAAGTTACCTTCGAAATCGTTATGTCCTAGGATTGGCGGGTTATCGCTTGTCTTTGTGTATCCAGACGGGGGCGTTATTGTTAACGGTGAACCATTCTCACCGTACGGCACACGTATCGGATCAAGTGTTGCGTGTTCATATAAGCTAAACCCAAACTCAAAGTTTGCAGCAAATACGTCTTGCGTTGACCATGTGGGGGCGTTCACCCATGTGATGTCGTTGTTGTTTCCTGATTTATCGTAGGACGTTGTTCCTACGCCTTCGGAGATTGGAATATTTCTGATAGGTGTTGGAGCTATGGGCGACCCGTTAGAAAATGCAATAGCGTCATCATCACTCAATGCCTCGTCGAATATTTCAACGTCAAACACAGTACCGTTAAAGTACCAACTAGGTAAATAAGCAAGGCGTC
>Ga0136557_1001798_pt1 | contig 13165 bp, 13 predicted proteins | sample AntRauTorckE6832_FD_104796 | JGI IMG/M metagenome (GOLD analysis project Ga0136557, IMG submission 104796) | Saline lake microbial communities from Rauer Islands, Antarctica - Metagenome Torckler E6 #832 | ecosystem: Environmental > Aquatic > Non-marine Saline and Alkaline > Saline | place...
CCAGCGCACTTTGCCCTTGGCCGGTTCAATAGCGTAAACCATCCCGTCAGCAGACGCAGCGTAGATCATATCGCCGGTATAAAGCGGTTCAAGGTACAAAAAGCTGCCGTCGTGACCGTCGCCTATATCAATGTCCCAGATTTCCTGCAGTTTAATAGAGGAAACCACTTCGGGAACTGGCGCAGGCTGCTCAAAGGTATCCGTGGCGCTACAGGCTGAAATCAGCGCAGCGCCAATCATCAGTACAAACAGCTTTACATTCGCCTGTGCTTTTTGGAGCTGCACCGGCATCAGGATGCCTCCCCAACGCCCAGGTCGGCCAGTTTAAGTTCCAGAATACCACTTCGCTCTACGCCACTCTGTTCCCGCGCCTGCAGGTAAGCTTCACGGGCGCCGTCAGAATTACCCTGGGCAAGAAGAATGTCACCACGCAACTCCGAGAAAATCGCACCAAAGCTGTCGGTATTGGTTGCACCATCAATCGTGCTCAGCGCAGCGTCATACTGTTCAATTTCAAACTGTGCACGAGCAAGTCGGCTGCGAATAATCAGCGCCAATGGTTTGCTCTGGTCGGTCTTGCTGTTCGCCCACTCCAGGGTTGAGATGGCCGCCTCGGCATTACCCTGGTCTATCATCTGTTGTCTGGCATGTATCAGGCTGCCGTATACCGCGTAAGCGCTGTCGGAATAATCCTCACGCAAGGTCGTCGCAACAAATGCCACGGTCTCCGCCCGGTCCTGCTGTGATTCATCCGTGTAGGCATTAATCAGACTCGCAAACTGGGAGGCTGCTTCAGTGCGATAATCAACCTGTTGCTGCTGCCAAGCTTGCCAGCCAAAAACGATGGCCAGAGCGGCAACTATGCCAATCAGCAATGACGTGCCATTTTTCTTCCACCAGTCCTTGATGGCCTCGACCGTCTCTTCGTCTGTACGCATTTCTGCCATGGTGACTCCCGGTTGTTACTCTGTCTGTCTTATAGGTGTTTGTGTTTTTGTATCCGGCGCTGATATCAGGCCAGAAGATCACTCAGGACTGAGGGCAGGTCCGCCCTGCTGACATCCCGCTGGTCATCATTTGATCGCAGGGGCTTCACCCCGACCGAACCGGCGGCCAGTTCGTTTTCGCCCAGAACAATAGCGTATCTGGCACCGCTCTTGTCCGCCTTTTTCATCTGACTCTTGAAACTGCCGCCGCCGCAGTGGCTGACGACCACGGCACCCGGAAGGGTGTTTCTCAGCGATTCAGCAAGCTCAAGTGCAGGTGCCATGGCCAATTCACCCATGGCAGTGACGTAAACGTCTGCATTGCCGTTGACCGCCGCCGGAATGAGCTCCAGCGTTTCGAGAAGCAGAATCAACCTCTCCAGCCCCATCGCAAAACCGACTGCAACCGTCGATTTACCACCCAACTGTTCGACCAGACCGTCGTATCGGCCGCCGGCACAAATCGTGCCCTGAGCTCCGAGGCTGTCAGTAATCCATTCAAATACGGTTTTACCGTAATAATCCAGGCCCCGAACCAGCCGGGAGTTTACTGTATAGCGAATACCGGCGACATCAAGCAGTGACTTGAGTGTATCGAAGTGTGCCCGGGATTCGTCGTCAAGATAATCGTCAAGAGCTGGGGCATTCTCAAGAATTTCCTGAGTGCGGGCGTTCTTGCTGTCCAGAATTCGTAAAGGATTGGATTCCAGCCGCCGTCGGCTATCTTCGTCCAGTTCCTCTTTGAAGTCAGAAAGATAGTCAACCAGCGCCGAACGAAAGCTGCGGCGGGACTGAGCAGTACCAATGGTATTGATTTCCAGTCGGGCATGTTCGCCAAGGCCCAGCTGACGCCAGAGCCTTGCGGTCAATATCAGCAATTCCGCATCGATATCAGGGCCCGCCATCCCGAAACACTCCACACCTATCTGGTGGAACTGGCGGTAGCGCCCTTTTTGCGGCCGTTCGTGGCGAAACATGGGACCGGTATACCAGAGCCTGCGGGTCTGGTTGAATAATAAACCGTGCTGCTCCGCAGCCCGAACACAGCCTGCCGTTCCTTCAGGACGCAATGTAAGGCTGTCGCCGTTGCGGTCGTCGAAGGTGTACATCTCCTTCTCGACGATGTCTGTCACTTCACCTATCGAACGCTTGAACAGTTCTGTCTGTTCAACCACCGGCATGCGGATTTCCTGATACCCGTACTGTGAAAGCACCTGGCGTACTGTATTTTCAACATACTGCCAAACCGGTGACTGCTCTGGCAGGATGTCGTTCATCCCGCGGATTGCCTGGATCTTAGCCAATGTAAAACCTTTTCCTTAATTGAGTTCCTGACAGGGCATCAGTCAACCGAGCGGGTAATGATCGACTCTTCCTGTTCCTGTTTGCGGGCCACTTGCTCGCGAATCAGGCGCTCCAGGTCATCTGTCAGAGTGGCATTGTCCAGCTTCTGATTGGGTCTTCCGGCCATATAAAGAAGGTTCTTCGGACTGCCGCCCGTCAGACCCATATCTGCAACTTTTGCTTCACCCGGGCCATTCACGATGCAACCAATAATGGCAACGTCGAGGGATGTATTAACGTCTTCCAGCCTGGCCTCCAGGTCATTCATGGTCTGGATAACATCAAAGTTCTGACGCGAACAACTTGGACAGGCAACAAAATTGATACCGCGGCTTCGCAGACGAAGGCTTTTCAGAATATCAAAGCCCACTTTGACTTCCTGAACCGGATCTGCGGCCAGTGACACCCTGATCGTGTCGCCAATCCCGTCCATCAAAAGCATACCCAGGCCAATCGACGATTTGACGGTTCCTGACCGGAGCCCGCCCGCTTCGGTAATGCCCAGGTGCAGTGGCTGTTCAATCTGCTTCGCAATTTTCCGGTAAGCCTCTACCGTCATGAACACTTCCGACGCTTTCAGGCTGACCTTGAAGTCCTGAAAGTCATGGCGATCCAGAATGTCGATGTGGCGCATGGCGGATTCAACCAGCGCATCGGCATTCGGCTCACCGTACTTGCGCTGCAGGGCCTTTTCCAGGGAACCGGCATTGACTCCGATCCGGATGGGGATATTGCCATCCTTGGCTGCGCTGATGACTGCACTGACCCGATCATCCCGGCCAATGTTACCGGGATTGATGCGCAGACAATCGACTCCCAGTTCCGCTACCCGCAAAGCGATCTTGTAATCAAAATGGATATCTGCGACCAGTGGGACCGACACCCGGGAACGGATCTTTCCGAAAGCTTCAGCCGCCTCCATGTCAGGCACCGAAACGCGAACGATATCGGCCCCCGCATCCTGCAACGCAACAATCTGCCCGACTGTTGCATCAACGTCACAGGTGTTGGTATTGGTCATGCTCTGGACCGCAATCGGTGCATCACCGCCCACGGGCACGTCGCCCACCATAATCTGACGGGATTTGCGTCTAACGATTGGAGATTCCTGTTTCATAGCCTTCTAACCAGCAAGTCGTTTAAGAATGTCAGAGCGTAAGCGTAAATTCTGTGCGGTTATTGAACACCCGAAAATCGGAGAGATTCACGGGTTCGCCATCGAATCTAACGGTGTCAACGGCATCAACCGCTCCAATGACCACATTCAACGGAGCCCGTCCCGAAACGTTGATCTGATCGCCCTCCCGTTGCAGAGAAGCAACCAGCCGATCACCTGCCGCATCGGTCACCTGAACCCAGCAGTCTGAGACAAAAGACATTTCCAGGCGGACCGGAGCCGTCACGGCACCTGGCTGCGCACTCTCTTCAAAGACCGGATCAGGGGTTGCTACCGGCTCAATCGAAACCGGTTCTGAGGCTGCGATCTCGTTGTCTGGAGTCTCGTCTGGGCTGATCGTTCCCGGAGCAAGATCATTCACTGTCTCAGGGCTGTTTTCGGGCTCGGTGCTGCCCAATGAATCAGCGGTGCTTTCAACCTCTGTTTCATTAACCATTGCCAGATTATTCGAAGGCTCAGGGCTATCTGCTGGTTCGGAGCTTTCAACCGGCGCAATCCCCTGTTCCGCCTCTGATTGGCGATCTGGCTCCGGGTTTTCATTCTCGCCAGGACCGCTTTCTGCTTCATCAGCGCCTGGGCTTCCGGTGCTCTCAGACTGCTCCGAAGTATTCGGAAGACTATCCAGCATGCGAGGCTCAAGCACCAGCTTCCAGGCCGCCAGAGCAACCGCACTCAGTAATACGATAATGCCCAGAACCTTGGCCAACCGGCGTTTTTTCCGACGGCGGCGCTCCAGATCTGCCAGCGGATCTTCCAGCTCCTGCTTTTCCCGCTCTTTGCGCAGCGGTTCCAGCTCACGATCCAGAGACAGTATCAACGCATCTGCGTCGGCGCCTACCTGCTTTGCATAGGCCCGGACGTACCCCTTGAGAAAAAGCTCACTGTCAATCTGATCATAGTGCCCGTCTTCTATGGCCTGAATAATGGAAACCCGCAGGTGCTGGGCATCAGCAATATCCGACAGGCTGAGATTATGTTTTTCCCTCGCCCGTTTTAACTGCTGGCCAGCAGACTCTCCGACCGCAGACTGTTGTGAGTCATCACTGTCCATCAGCTTTCAACACCTTGTACTGTTGATATTCTAAGGAGTTCGGGAAATCATTTCTCAAAAGCAGGGCGAGACTGGCCTCGCGATTGAAATCTCCTACGTGACGAGCAATTCGGATGCCCGTAATCAGACTTTCCGGCGAATGGCGTAGATTGGTATTTCTCTGCATCATGCCGGTCAGCCGCTGATAATAGCGCTCGGCGGATGCAAAATCCCCCGTAACAATAAGGGTCCGGGACAATGCCAGAAGTGATTGAGCGTTTCCGCGGGAAAGTTCAACCGAACGACGATAGGCTGTGACGGCCGCCTCTGGGTTATCAAGCTGCTCTTCAGACAGACCAAGATTGAAAAATACCGACGCGCGATCAGAATACTCAGTGTCCCGGGAAGCCGCCGCGAACTGGTCCCGGGCTTCCTCAAAACGATTCTTGCTAAACAGAAACGACCCGTAATACACCCGGGCTCGTGTATAGCCCTGATCCTCCGCAATCGCATCTTGATAGGCCCGCTCTGCCAACTCGTCTTCGCTGTCAGCCTGGTAGAGCAAGCCCTTTGCGGACAACACAGCAGGATTTTGCGGAGCCAACTCAGTCGCCCGGTCCAGATGAACCCTGGCGCGATCAGTATTGCCCTGCCCTACATAGGCCGTTGCCAGGCGGACATAGTTGTCAATGGCCTTTTCCCTGTCTGCTTCACGCTGAAACCGGCTGTCTGTCGAGGTAACACAACCCGAAACCAATAGCGCAAAAATGACCAACATCAGCCATGGGTAAAACCCACGAGTGGAATTCTCTGTCACCGTCGAAACCCCTCTGACAACCCGATACCCAACACTATTGGGCAACCTGCTGAACCTGTATATACCGCTGACTGCGCTTGGTGCGATCTTCAACGCGCCCTACAAGCTGGCCACATGCCGCATCAATGTCATCACCACGGGTTGTTCTGATCGTCGCGACATATCCCGCCTCGTTAAGAATCTTCTGAAACCTGCGTGTCGCATTCATACTTGGCCTGCGAAAATCGCTTTCCGGAAACGGATTAAACGGTATCAGGTTGATTTTGCAGGGCAGATCCTTCAATAGAACGGCCAGTTCCCGAGCATGCTCAGGCTGATCGTTCATACCCTCAATCACAGTGTATTCAATGGTTGCCTTACGCTTTTCAGGCAATCGGTCGAAATACCGGTGAGTAGCCGCCAGGAGTTCCGCAATCGGGTATTTCTTGTTCAGAGGCACCAGCTTGTTCCGCAGCTCATCATTCGGTGCGTGAAGTGAAATTGCCAGTGAAACATCAGTAACTTCACTCAGCCTATCAATCGCCGGAACCACGCCTGACGTGCTCAGCGTCACACGACGCTTGGAAATACCGTAGGCCAGATCTTCCATCATCAGATTCATGGCGTCCACGACATTATCAAAGTTAAGCAGGGGCTCGCCCATGCCCATCATGACCACATTAGTGATGGGTCTTTCCGGGCCGGGTTCAAACGGCATGAAAGCTTTACGCGCCACCCAGACCTGACCAATAATCTCCGCAGCGGTAAGGTTTCGGTTAAATCCGCGCTTGCCGGTAGAGCAGAAGGTGCAATCAAGGCTGCAGCCGATCTGAGACGAAACGCAGAGCGTGCCGCGCTCTCCATCAGGAATCAACACGGTTTCCACACTACTGCCATTGTCCATCTGCATCACCCATTTCCGGGTGCCGTCTTTGGAGGATTCATCGAGAACCACCTCCGGCCCACGAATTTCGGCCACAGCTTTCAGCTTTTCCCGGAGCGTCTTACTCATATTGGTCATTTGATCGAAGTCATCGGCACCGCGCTGATGAATCCACTGCAACACCTGAGTTGCGCGAAAACGCTTTTCTCCCAGGGAATCAAAAAACGCTTCAAGCTTGGCTTTCGGCATCCCTAGCAGGTTGGTTTTTTCCGCAACATCCGTCATTTCATAACCTCGATCAGATAACCAATCCGGGCCGGATAGAACACCGGCCCGGCACAACGTCAATCAGCCCCGCGGGCAGATTTCGTTATCGTTGAAAAAGTAAGCAATTTCGCGCTCTGCAGATTCCGCAGAATCTGAACCGTGAACAGCGTTGGCATCAATGGAAGATGCAAAATCCGCCCGAATCGTGCCCGCATCTGCATCTTTCGGGTTGGTTGCACCCATCAGATCGCGATTTTTGAGGATGGCACCTTCGCCTTCCAGAACCTGAACAACCACTGGGCCAGAGGTCATGAACGCAACCAGATCATTGAAGAACGGGCGTTCTTTGTGCTCGGCGTAGAAACCTTCAGCCTGCTCCTGAGTAAGGTGCATCATCTTCGCAGCGACAACATTCAACCCGGCTTTCTCGAAGCGGGAGTAAATTTCACCGATCACGTTTTTTGCTACCGCGTCGGGCTTGATAATCGAGAGCGTGCGCTCGTTTGCCATGATTTCTCTCCAGTTATTGTCCAATAGAATTTCAGGCTTGGGATTATACGCAGTCCGGGGCCTACTGCCTACCGCACTGCGCGAAGGCGGGTCACCGAGTCAATAATCCGGGAGGCCGCGAACTCAACCTCTTCGGACGTTGTATATCGCCCCAGAGAGAAGCGCAGCGCCTGGTGGGCCTGCGTGTCGGTCAGGCCAATACCACGCAGGACGAAGGATGGCTCAACAGTGGCAGAAGAACAGGCAGACCCCGAGGAAAGCGCCAGATCGCGAAGACCCAGCATCAGGGATTCAGCGTCCACTCCCTCAAAGGCCATATTAATAATTCCGGGAACCCGGCGATCAGAACTGCCATTGACACGCACGCCCTCCAGGTCCCTCAGAGCGTTGAACAGCTCCCCTCGCAAACGTTCAATGCGCTCACATTCATCGTCAAGATGCTGTGCAGCCATTTCAAACGCCTTGCCCATTCCGACGATCTGATGCGTCGGTAGTGTGCCAGACCGCATTCCACGCTCGTGCCCGCCACCATGAATCTGGGCCACAACCCGGACACCCGGTGCTCGACGGACATAAAGCGCACCTATGCCTTTGGGACCATAAACCTTATGGGCAGACAGCGACAGCAGGTCTACCTTCAAGTGCTCAACATCAACAGGGAGTTTGCCGGCCGCCTGGGCCGCGTCCACGTGAAAAACCACACCACGTTCACGCAGCGCCGAACCTATGGTTGCAATGTCGGTGATGCAGCCAAGCTCATTGTTCACCAGCATCAGGCTGACCAACACCGTATTATCACGCAATGCACCCTCAACCTGCGCGGGGGCAATACGGCCATCCTCAGACGGGCTTAACCAGGTTACCTGAACACCCTGTGTTTCCAGATATTTGCAGGTATCAACAACGGCTTTGTGTTCGATGGCAGATGTAACGATGTGAGCGTTACTGCCTTTTTCCGCGAGCCTTTCCATGCAGCCTTCCACAACGCCCTTTATCGCGAGGTTGTCCGCTTCCGTGGCCCCCGAGGTCCAGACAATCTCTCGCGGATCGGCATGAATCAGATTTGCGACCTGCCGTCTGCCCTTTTCGACGGCAGCTTCAGCCTGCCAGCCGAACCCATGGGTGCGGGATGCCGGATTACCAAAAACACCGTCAGCTGTCAGGAACTTCATCATTTCCTCAGCAACCCACGGATCTACAGGCGTAGTTGCCGCATAATCGAGGTAAACCGCTTTTTTCATAGAAATGTCAGGACTTTTTCAGGAAGTAAGGCGTTCAGTGTTGATTGCCTGAGGATCCCGCTCTGACTGGAGAAGGTTCTGACGGGCGGCAACCACCTGGATTTCGCGCTTTTTCATAAGATCGTCAAGGCTGATGCCACTCAGAAACTGGTGAATCTGATCGCTCAGATCAGACCAAAGGTGGTGGGTCAGGCACTTTTCGCCATTCTGGCAATCACCCTTGTTCCCACAACGCGTGGTATCGAGGGACTCGCTCACCGCATCGACTACCTCTGCGATGAAGACCGAATCAGCGCCCCGGCTCAGCCGATAACCGCCGCCGGGGCCGCGGATACTGGACACAAGTTCACGCCGTCTCAAGCGAGAAAACAGCTGTTCCAGGTAGGAAAGCGAAATGCCCTGACGTTCGGATATATCGGCCAGACTTACCGGGCCCCGATCGCCATGAAGGGCAAGATCAAGTAGCGCCGTAACGGCATAGCGGCCTTTGGTGGTCAGTCTCATAAAAACGGTGCCGATCAGGGTTTATTGCAAATCTCGCTGATCGAGTATGAATTGACCCAGTAATTCAGTCAAGTATTCAGCGCTGCGGCGGCTCTTCATCCCTGACACAGTCGAAATCCTCTTCCTGCAAAGGCGGAAGCGCGTCCCCATTCTGATACTCGCTGTTGACCTTTCTCAGCGCTTTGCACATGTTTTCAATTCGGTCGTCCACCACATGCATATGATCCAGCAGACTGCGCATGGCGCGGGCGACGGGGTCCGGCATCTCTTCGGTTACACCATAGGCATCAAAGCCCATTCGCTCTTCCATTTCCTTCCGGCGCTGGTTGTCCCCTTCCTTACGTTTGGCAACAACACGCCCGGGAATACCAACGACCGTGGCGCCTTCCGGCACCGCCTTGGTAACCACCGAATTGGAGCCTATCTTGGCTCCGGCACCCACTTCAAACGGCCCGAGAATTTTGGCACCGGCACCCACCACAACGCCATCGCCAAGCGTGGGATGGCGCTTGCCTTTGCTCCAGCTTGTTCCCCCAAGAGTCACGCCCTGGTAGAGGGTTACGTCATCGCCGATGACCGTGGTTTCACCAATGACCACCCCCATCCCATGATCAATAAAGAACCGGCGGCCGATGGTGGCTCCCGGATGGATCTCAATACCGGTGAGCCAGCGGGCAATCGTAGAGAAAGTCCGGGCCAGCCACTTCAGCCCCATACCCCAGAGCCAGTGCGAAAAACGATGGCACAGCAGCGCGTGTAATCCGGGATAGTTGGTCAGGACCTCAAAGGTATTTCTGGCAGCCGGGTCACGGTGAAAAACACTTCTGACATCTTCCCTCAAGCGTTCAAACATTTTGTTAGTCCTGTTCACCTGCGTTTATTTTCACTCTTGAGCCATCGGCGGGTTTGCCCGCCGACTTCTGAACGGCTGTCAGAACACCTCTGAGTATGTTGATTTCCATCCGGTCCATCTGTGACCGCTGGAACAGCCTGCGTAAGCGGGTCATCAACTGCCGTGGCTTTTCCCGGCTGTGGAAGTCCACATCGACCAGCACCTGTTCAAGATGCTGAAAAAAGGCCTCCACATCACCAACGGGGGCCGGCGGCACATCCCAGCCGGGATCCCCCGGTGCAACCATAGGCTTCAGGTAAGGACTGGATTCCTCCCCCGCAGACCCGCGCAAAGAATGCATACGCAGCTCATAACAGATCACCTGGACGGCCATGGACAAGTTGAGCGAGCTGTAATCCGGATTCGACGGGATATGAATATGAAAATGACAACGCTGCAGTTCGTCATTGCTAAGCCCGTGATTTTCCCGACCGAACACCAGAGCAACCGGACCGGCAACAGATTGCTCCGCCGCTTTAGCTGCGGCATCTGGTGGCGCAAGAACCGGCCAGGGAACCTTCCTGCCCCTGGCGCTGGTACCCATTACGCAAACACAGTCTGCAATGGCTTCATCCAGACTGGAAACGACCTGTGCATTATCGAGCACATCTGATGCACCGGCCGACCGCGCATAGGAGGCTTCGTCCGGAAAAGAGACCGGATTAACCAGGCACAGATTACCCAGCCCCATATTTTTCATGGCACGGGCCACTGCACCGATATTTCCGGAATGAGATGTTTCCACCAGGACGATACGAATCTGGTCAGCGATCCCGTCGGTGCGCTCCTGGGGCAATGCGGACTTATGCATGTTACGACTGTCTCTGTTAACGTTTTATAAGTCCGCAATCATAACAGATTTGGAGTTTGCGCTGCCCCCTCCTAAAACCATACAAGCACATTGAGTTTTTGGTATGATATGCGCCCTTCACACACCTGGGAAACGATCACTCAGATGCAACCAGCGATTAAAATGGCCCTCCGCGTCGCACGACAGGGCTCCGATTACCTTAAAGCGCACTTTGAACGTCAGGAACCCAATGGCGACAACAGCGATCGCGCCACGCAGCTCGACCGCGTTGAACAGTCTATCTACGACAATTTTAAAGAGCAGCTCGAGAAAGCCTACAAGGATCACACCATTGCCCAGCTGAATGAGGCAGATGCGGGTGACAGCGACAAGAGCTGGCATATTTTCCCGGTACTGGGTCGACAGAATTTCCTGCGTGGCATACCGGATTTTGCACTGGCCCTGGTCCAGAAGCGGAATAACCGGACCGAAAGCCTGCTTCTGATCAACCCCGTTACCAATGAAGAATATTCGGCCAGCCGCGGCTATGGTGCGGCCCTCAATAGCCGTCGGGTCCGGACAAGCGAGATCAGGCATGCCGACCGCGCAGCGATCGTCAGCAACCTTCTGGATCAGACTCGCACCGGGGATGACCCTTTGATGTGGGGTGAAATGGCCTCTCTGCTGGCGAAAGACAGCAGCATGTTCCGCACCGCCGGCTGCGTTGCTCTGGACGTTGCGAGGGTTGCATCCGGGCATCTCGACGCAGCGGTCATTTTCCGCCCGGAACCGGCTGATCTGGCTATTGGCGTGACTCTGGCCATGGAATCCGGCGCTCTGACCGGTGACTGTTCGGGCAATCCTTTCACCGAAAAAGCCAAACAACTGGTGGTTGCGAACCCCAAACTGTTCCGGGAAGTTCTCAAGACCCTTCAGCCATTTCGCGGCCGCTTGCCGGGATAGAGATCCCCTAAAGATTCAGGCCCAAAAAAAGCCGCTTCCAAAAAGAAAGCGGCTTTTTTGTCGGTGTTGTAGGCGCCGGGATCATCCCGGCGCCTATGCCACGCTGAGCTTACATACGATTCAGCCACTCCGGTGGCTCTTCAGTTTCTTCTTCCTCACTGCCGACCAGCCCTTCCTTCGCCGGAACCATCAGGTCCTGACGATCGACGCCCAGTGCGACCAGAAGGTTCGCTGACACGTAAATGGATGAGTAGGTACCCACAACGACACCGATAATCAGCGCGATGGCGAAGTTGTTGATCGCTTCTCCACCGAGAAAAAACAGAGCAAGGAGCACCACCAGGGTAGTACCGGATGTGTTGATCGTACGGCTGATGGTCTGATGAATGGATTCGTTGATCACATGTTCAGAATCACCTTCACGCATGGTCCGGAAGTTTTCCCGGATACGGTCCGCCACAACAATCGTATCGTTGAGTGAATAACCGATAACAGCAAGCAGAGCCGCAAGCACACTCAGATCAAACGTCCACTGGAACAGCGCAAAAACACCAAGAACGATGATCACATCGTGGGCCAGGGGCAACACGGAGGCAATTCCAAACTTGAACTGAAACCGCATACCGACGTAGATCAGCACCACCGCCAGAGCTATCAGCAACCCCAGCCCGCTGTCCTCTTTGAGCTCGTCACCTACCTGAGAACCAACAAACTCTGAGCTCACAAGATTCAGTTTATCGCCACCAGCGGACAACGCAGCAACCACCTCCGGCGCCAGCTTGTCGTCGCTGGCCTCTGCCATACGCACCAGAACGGTGGTATCCGCGCCGAAATTCTGAACGACAAACTGTTCATAGCCGGCCTCTGTGAGGGTTGAACGGATGTCGTCCAGTTCCGGCGCCTGCTGGTACTCCAGTTCGACCGAGGTTCCCCCGGTGAAATCAAGACCATAATTCAACCCGCGCACTGCAAGCAGTGCGACGGAAATGACGATGAGAGTTATGGACAGAACGGAAGCAATTTTCCGAAAGCCCATGAAATCTATGGGTTTCTTGTCAACGTCAGACATTGGTTTGCTTCCCTCCAATCGACAGCTTCGCAATATTACGGCGGCCGAACACAAGATTGACGATGCCACGGCTAACCATCAACCCGGAGAACATCGAGGTCAGGATACCAATGGACAGGGTTACAGCGAAGCCTTTCACCGGGCCAGAGCCCATGGCAAACAGGATAACCGCAACCAGCAGCGTGGTTATGTTGGCATCGACGATCGAGATGAATGCCCGGGAATAACCAGAGTTTATCGCCGATTGGGGCGGCATCCCGGTGCGCAATTCCTCCTTGATCCGCTCGAAGATCAGCACGTTCGCGTCCACCGCCATACCGACTGTCAGCACGATACCCGCAATACCCGGCAGCGTCAGAGTCGCAGACAGAATCGACATGCAGGCGATCAGCATCATCAGGTTCAGGGTTAGTGTGGCACTGGCGATGACGCCAAAGCCGCGGTAGTAAACGATCATGTAGAGCAGTACCAAACCGAAACCAAGCGCAACCGACATCATGCCCGCATTGATATTCTTCTGGCCAAGGCTTGGCCCGATGGTGCGTTCCTGAACAAAATACATGGGTGCAGCCAGCGAACCCGCCCGTAACAACAAAGCCAGCTCTGATGCTTCAGGAATGGAATCCAGCCCGGTAATACGGAAGCTGGAACCCAGTGCCGACTGGATCGTGGCAAGGCTGATGATTCCCTTCTCAACGACACGCTCATCAACC
>Ga0136557_1001800_pt1 | contig 13160 bp, 11 predicted proteins | sample AntRauTorckE6832_FD_104796 | JGI IMG/M metagenome (GOLD analysis project Ga0136557, IMG submission 104796) | Saline lake microbial communities from Rauer Islands, Antarctica - Metagenome Torckler E6 #832 | ecosystem: Environmental > Aquatic > Non-marine Saline and Alkaline > Saline | place...
ATTTGAGCCTTCTCGAATAGCACAAGTATGCTTCAAAGTCCCAAATGAGCCAATATGGAGCACTCTTGAACAGTTACAACTTGGTGGTTATGCCAATTTGGTGCTCCCACCTGAATAGTTACACTTCTTGATTCTCAAAAATGCAGCAACCACACAACGAATAAAATTATTCTCCCCCTTTCTATAAATTTGTGTTGTAGTTGATAACTACCTTTTTTAAAAGGTAGATGGTCGGCGAGAAAACAGCCGATTGATGCTGACGGGCTCGGCAAATGTGCTGCTGGTGCCCGGGTTGTCCAGTTCAATGATGGGAAAAAGCTGCATGTTATTAAACAATTAGTCAATTACTGAGGAGCCTTAAGATGGACAAACAGGAAAGTTTTTTCTTTGACACGGATGCAGATCTTACGATCATGAGCGATAAAACACTGGCAGTCATCGGCTATGGCAACCAGGGACGCAGTCAGGCCTTGAACATGGCGGATAGTGGTTTCAAAGTCATTATTGGAGGACAACGAGATACAACTCTGGAACAGGCCAAAGAGGATGGCTTTGATGTAATGAATGTGGCTGAAGCCGCCAAGCAGGCAGATGCGGTCTTCGTCCTGGTTCCAGACGAGATCATGCCCACGGTCTATGAGGAAGAGATCGCGCCCTTCATGCTGGATAAGCAGATGGTAATTTTTGCCAGTGGCTACAATGTGTACTATGGTCTTATCGTCCCCGCCTCCTCCCTTGATGTAGTACTTTTAGCCCCCAGAATGATCGGCAAGGGGGTACGTGATCGTTTTGTCAGCGGACAAGGTTATCCGGCGCTTATCTCCGTTCAGCAGGATGGTTCTGGAGAAGCCTGGCCCAGACTTCTGTCTCTTGCAAAAGGGATTGGAGCGACCAGGATGGGAGCCCTGGACTCGAGTTTTGAGGAGGAAACTATTCTTGATCTCTTCAATGAACAGGCAATGTGCGGTTTGCAGTTATGGGCCTATAGGGCGGCCTTCGAAATTCTCAGCGGATACGGTCTTAATCCTTCGGCAATCCTTTTGGAGCTATATGCCTCCGGCGAACCGGAACAGATTGCCAAGGCGTATACTGACATGGGTATCTGGGATCAGCTGAAGCTCCATTCCCGAACCAGCCAGTTTGGACAGCTCACCAGGGCGAGACTTGGCGTAGGTCCGGAACTCAGGGGGCATATGACAAAAATAGTTGAAGAACTGCGTGATGGCAGTTTTGCCAGGGAATGGGCCTGCGAACAAAATGTCGGTTTTCCAGGTTTACACCGCATGCAGGCGCAAGTGGAGGAGCATGACAGTTACAAAGCCGAAAAACGCCTTTTTGAGATAATGAAGAATAAAGCAAAACGCTGAAAGGTATCTAGCCACTCAACCATCGAAACACTCTTGTCGTCCCATGGGATCTATGCCCTGTGGGACGGTCGTGTTACGGCGGTTTCATTACATTGTATCAGGTATTTTAAGAGAGAGAATCGAGGTCGTCGACTGTTATGATGGCACCCTTTGCTGCAGAAGAGGCCAGCCGGCTGTAGATCTTCAAATAGCCCTTCGTCACTCTTGGAGCGGGCTTTTGCCAGACTTTTCGTCTTTGCGCCAAGTTCTCCTCGCTCACCTTGAAACTGATTTCCTTTGCAGAGACATCGATGTTTATTACATCGCCATCCTTGACCAGGGCTATGGGGCCGCCCTCCATGGCTTCAGGTGAAATATGGCCGACGAAGCAGCCGTTGTTGGTGCCGGAAAAGCGGCCGTCCGTCACCAGGGCCACCTCTTTGGCCATGCCCATGCCGTTGAGCAGCTTCATTGCTTTGAACATTTCAGGCATGCCCGGTCCACCCTTTGGACCCTCATAGCGGATGACGATGACATCGCCAGGCCTGATACGCTTGTCGAGAATGGCTTCGTTGGCCTCCTGCTCGCTGTCAAAGACGCGAGCCGGACCGGAAAAGGCATGCATTTGCGGGTCAATGGCAGCCGGTTTGGTAATTGCTGACTGTGGTGCCAGGTTGCCGTAAAGCACGGCCAGGCCGCCCATCGCACTGAATGGCGCAGCAAGCGTTTTGATGACATTGTCATCCGGTGAAGCAAAATTGTGCAGATTCTCCTGCATTGTTCTCCCGGTCACAGTTGCCGTATCGCCGTTGAGCAATGGAAGGAGCTCAGCCATCACTGCCGGTACTCCGCCTGAGCGATAAAAATCGATAACATTGGCTGAAGCCGCAGGGTTCATCTTCGCAATGAGCGGGGTTGACCTGCAAATTGCGTCGAAGAGATCGATAGTAAAATCTATCTCTGCCTCGTGAGCAATTGCAGGAATGTGGAGAGCGGCATTGGTTGACCCGCCGATGGCCGACGTCAGCCTCACTGCATTTTCAAGTGACTGCCGGGTAATGATCTGTCTGGCGGTGGTACCGCTTTTGATGCGATCCATGATCGTTTCACCGCTGTCATAGGCGACATGCATTCTTGCCGCATGAGTGGCGGGGATCATTGCGCTGCCAGTCAGGGACATGCCCAGAGCCTCGGCAATGCAGCACATGGTGTTGGCGGTGCCGAGAAATGAACAGGAGCCGCAGGTCGGGGCGCAGCTGTTTTCCATGGAGATCAGCTCGGCCTCTTCAATGATGCCGCTGCGGAGCCGGCCAACTCCTTCGATGATCGATGTGGAGTCGGCCTTGCGTCCGTCAATTTCAGGTCCGCCAAGCATTGGCCCGCCATTGACCAGGATCGCCGGCAGGTCAAGACGTGCCGCCGCCATCAGCATGCCGGGCACGATCTTGTCGCAGGAGCCAAGCAGGACGATGGCGTCATACTGATGTGCCTGGACCATAAGCTCAATACTGTGAGCGATGATGTCTCTGGTGGGCAGGATGTAGCGCATACCTTCATGCCCCTCGGCAATGCCGTCACAGGCACCTATCACCCCAAACTCTACAGGAGTACCGCCATTGCTCCAGATGCCCGCCTTCACCGATTCTGCTACCTGGCGCAGGTTGGAGTGGCCGGGAACAGCGTTGCTCCAGGCGTTGGCGATGCCTATGAGCGGTTTTTCAAGGTTGCTGTCGGTATATCCCATACATTTGTAGTATGCCCGGTTGATCGACCATTCCGGGCGCTTCAGTATGTTCTGGCTGCGTAGCTTCATAATTGATCTCTTGTGGTGTTTTCAGTCGTGGTGGGCCTGTATTTGTTACGCAGAGGCCAGAGCTGCCGCCATCATGATGGCGTCAACCATTGATTGAGGATTAGCCCTGCCTTCACCAGCCTTGTCAAAGGCGGTGCCATGGTCCACCGAGGTACGTATGATCGGCAGTCCGATGGTGACATTGACACCCGCCATCTGCCCCCAGCTATCGGTGGCTTCGTCATAGGTGAACCCGGACATCTTGGCGGGGATATGGCCTTGATCATGGTACATGACGACAACAGCATCATACATACCGCCTTTCATCTTGGAAAAAACGGTATCCGCCGGCAGCGGCCCCTCCACCCCAAGTTTTTCGGCTTGGGCGGCTTCAATGGCAGGAGTGATCTCGGCATCCTCCTCGTGGCCGAAAAGTCCCCCTTCGCTGCAGTGCGGGTTGAGGCCGGCAACGGCGATGCGAGTTGCCGCCATGCCGAGCTGGCTGAGGGTTGCATGGGTCAGCTGGATTACCTTAAGGACGCGCGCCTTTTTTACTCTATCACACGCCTCCCTCAGTGATACATGGGTCGAGACATGCGTTACCCTGAATCCCTGGTCAACCAGCATCATAGCAAAATCAGTGGTGCCGGTTTTTTCCCCATATATTTCCGTGTGGCCTGCATAATGATATCCTGCAGAGTTAATGGCCGCCTTGTTGATGGGGCCGGTAACCGTGCCGTCTATCTCACCTGCAAGGGCGAGAGTGATCGCCCTGTCTATATATTCAAAGGAGGCTCTGCCCTGAGCCGGCGTAACTGTCTTGTGCTTGAGCTCTTCAGCTGGCAGATTATCAAGATCCAACACATCGATGGTGCCGTGGTGAAACAGCCCTTCCGATGGTTTCTGGACGGTATTGGTTGACAGTGATAGGCCTGAAAAGGAGACAGCATCATGCATGACCTTTGCGTCTCCGATGACGAGGGGCTTACACAGGGAATAAATCTGGGGAACATCAAGCGCCTTGGCACATACTTCAGGACCAATTCCGGCAGGATCGCCCATGGTGATGCCAAGGAGTGGAAGGTTGCTGGTATTTTCCATAATCGACCTTTATTGTAAAAGTTGAATGAGTTGAACCAAGGTATTGTCGTTGCCGAAGGATCCGGCCTTGGTGACCACTGGTAGATCGTGACACATGCCGCCTGCAATAACACCAAGCATCAGCCCGGCAGTGATCTCTTCATGTAAAACCACTCCAGTAGCATTGATTCGCTCAAGCACTGCTTCGGCAGTATCACCACCTGAGAGAAAAAGTCCCTGCGGCAGGCTTTTGTCCACTCTGGAGGCCGTGGCTTCAGCCAGACAGCGGAGTATCGATGCTGCAGAGAGTGTCGCGGAAGTTTGGCTGTTGGCTGCATCCACCGTCAGAATCAGGCTACCTTCGGAGTGATATTTCGCCGGCAATGCTCTGCTGTACTGTTCTGCTACCATTTTTACCTGCGCCCAGGATGTGTGCTCAACCAGCGCACTCACCTGCCTGGTCATTGTTGCTGATGCCGAACCGCAGACAAAGAGCCATTTGTCTATCCGGGGGCGATTTGTGCTGCTTTTCGGGGCTGTATTTCCGCTCATTTCAACGGCAAGCCCTGTATCCAGACTTGTAGTCAGATTTGCAGTCAGATTTGCAGCCAGACTTGCAGCCAGACCGGAGGAACCGACCAGCAGTATCTCTTCATCTTTAAAATGCTCCCGTGCCAAATGAATGATATGGTCGAGATGCTTCTTGCCAGTGGCATCGAATACTATGTGCCTGCAGCCTGCGGCGCCGAGCCGCCGAACTGTTTCCGCCATTGCCGGGACGCCCTTTTCAACGGTAGCTATTCCAACCCGGCCGACGTTCATACGACTTTGGTTTTGCAGTAACACCGACAGCCGGGACTCATTGACAGGGCAGAGGGGATCCGCAGCGGTCTCCGTTGCCGCAATGGGAACACCGTTTATCATATGGATATCGTTTTCCGTGGTACGTCCCTGGCCCGGCAATGCCGGTGCCACAAAACTCATGCCGGCCTCGATGTGCAGCAGCAGGCTGTCTATTTCCGCGCCGAGGTTGCCGCGCAGGCAGGAATCGATCTTCTTGTAAATACACGCAGGAGAAAGATGGCGTACATTAGCATAGGCAGTGTGAACCCTTTGCGCCGCCTCCTCAGGGGCGGTATGTCTGGAATTAGTATACAGCGCAACGCCGCCGCCGGCGAGATCGTCTCTGTTGATTCTGCCACGAAGGCCGGAGCTCAGATAGATAGGTCCAACGCTGGGACAGAACTGGACCCCGGTGTCGGCAGCACCTGTAAGATCATCGGCGATGACTGCGACCGGTAGTGGTGGATGCATTATGCCCGGTCCTGTAGTGCACCGGCGGCAATGGGCAGCATATCGGGAGCGTGGGTCAGCACACTCAGCCTGGCATCTTTACCCTGGCAGTGCAGCGCCCAGGCGATTGCACCTTCTATGGAGTCGGCATGTGTGTGGCCGAGTTTTGCCTTGTCTGCCGGTGGAATACCCGGTGAATATGTTACTATCGAGGCCTTTTCTCTAACCATTGCCCATGCCGCCGCCAGAGCAGCCGCCACACCGTTTTTGATTCTTCCCTGCCGATACCCCTGCTGTATTTCAGCAGATGACCAGGAGGTGTAATCAAGGAGGTCGGTATGGACAGGGCTGATCCCTTCCGGCGCCGGGGTGCAGACAATGATGGTGCCACCGGGACGAACCATGCGCTGCGCAGGATACATCGATTTGTGTGACTGCCAGAAATCAAGATCACAGGGATAGGAGTTGGCCAGCACAATGTCGGGGGTCTCATGATAGGGAATGCCGTAAATCTCACGGGCCAGCCGGCAGCCCTCCTTAAAAGCCGCGCACTTTTCACCGAAGAAAAGACCGACAACACCGCCCTGGCTATCCATGACGACGTTGAAAATGGTATGCATACCCACCATGTCAGCCATATCGTCCATATCGCTGCGTACAGGATTGTCTTCAATACCCAGGAATGAGTCACCGCCGCTCTTACAGGAGAGCAGGTGGGTCTCTGCAGTAGTTTCGGCGCTGCAGACTCCTGGCTGAATAATTTTCGACGATCCTGAAAAACCGGGGATATGATGTGGGACAATTGCCCCAAGGCCTATGACGACATCGGCCTCTGCCACAATTTTGTTGACCTTGAGTGGTGTGCCCTGCCTGGAATGGCCCATATCAACCAGGGCATCGGGGTTGCGCCACTCATGGTTGAGCACTCGAATTCTAGCAAAAACAGTATCGCCTACCTTGTCTTTCATCTCAACGTCGGTCATATAACGATGGGTGCCAAGCGCCATGATGCAGGTGATGTTGTCGTCATTGACTCCCGCGTCATTGAGTCGATCAAGCAGCGGCGGGAGAATGCGGTCCGACGGTGTCAGTCGTGTATTGTCGTCACTGACAATAACGACACGGTTGCCCGGCGTTATCCCGGCGGCCAGAGACTGTTGTCCTATTGGCCGGTCAAGGGCTTGAGCTATGGCCCCGTCAAGATCGGCAAGCACGTTGGAGGGCCTGGGGCTGAGAACTTCAGCTAAATTACCGTCGGCAACCTCAACGCTGCGGGGGCTGCCGTTAAAAGGAAAGGTTATGTTGGCCATGGCTGTTAATCTCCATACAAGTTGGGAATAAACATTACCACTTCAGGGACATAGGTCATGAACAAAAGTACCCCGATCATAACCACCAAAAAGGGGAATATGTATCGCAGGATCTCGGAGAGCTGAATTTGAGCAATATTACACGAGATAAAAAGACAGATACCCAGGGGCGGAGTAAGCATTCCGATCGAGAGAGCTGTGACCATGACCACACCAAAATGGACCGGGTCTATGCCGAATTCTACTATCACAGGCAGAAAAACCGGTGTCAGAATTATTAATGAGGCGGAGGTCTCCATGAAAGTACCTATTACCAGCAGGCAGATCAGTATCAGAGAGTAGAGTATGAAAGGCGAGGATGTGAGGCCTACAAGGTAATTTGCGACATTCTGGGGAACTTGTTCGGCAGTGAGAATCCAGCCGAAAATATTGGCGGTGGCGATCAACAGCATTACTGTCGAGGTTGAAATTGCCGCCTTGGCAAATATCTTGGGAAGCTCCCTGATCTTTAATTCGCGATAGATGACAAAGCCAACAAAGGCGCCGTAAACAGCTGCGACAACAGCAGCTTCCGTCGGCGTAAAAACACCACCGAGAATACCGCCAAGGATGATCAGAGGCATAAGCAGAGCCCAGAAGGCGCTTATAAAGGTTTTGCCGATGATCTTGAAGCCCCGGAAAGTATCGCGCTCATATCCTGCACGCTTGGCAAGAAAATAACTGACAACGATAAGGCTGCCGCCAATGAGGGCTCCCGGAATGAATCCGCCGAGAAACAATTTGCCGATTGAAACTCCGCCGACTACACCGTAGATGATCATGGGAATGGATGGGGGGATAATCACCCCGATGGAGCCGCCTGCGGCCTGCACGGCAGCGGCAAATCCTTTGTGATACCCTTTTCGGATCATGGCGGGAATGGAAACGGCGCCGACCGCTGCGGTATCGGCTGCTGCCGCACCGGATATTCCGGCAAAGAACATGGCAGCGACAACGGCCACCATGGCAAGCCCGCCAATGACAAACCCTACAATGGCATGGGCGAAATCGAATAACCTTCTGGAAATACCACCCGATTCCATCAACTCACCGGCAAGCATAAAAAAGGGAATGGCCATCAAAGGAAAGGAATCCGTACCAGTAAAAAGCCGTTGTGCGGCGAGGGTCAGCGGCAGATTCGAGGCGAATTCGAGGGAAGCCACTGAAGCCACGCCTATAGAGAAGGCAATGGGCACTCCCAGGAAGAAACAGAAGATGAGTGTGAGAAAAAGCAGGGCGGTCATAGGCGCACCTCCCTGTCAAGTTGGCGGTTCTGCAAGGCAGCCACCATAACTCGGGCTGAATTGATGAACATGAAGATTGCTCCAACCGGTACCGCCATGTAAGGATAGCACATGGATATATGCATGGAGGCGGATTCCTGGAATTTGACCACGCCGAGGAGTTTGAAGCCCCAGTAGATGATCATCAAAAGAAAAACCTGAATAATAAGATTAGCAATGACCACGGCCCACCGGTGCAGGTGTTTTGGTAGCAGCTTGTCCATCAGGTCGATACCAAGATGCACCTGGTAGCGGACTCCCGCTGCGGCTCCCATGAACGAAATCCAGACGAAAAGATACCGTCCCGCTTCTTCTGACCAGGAGAGTGGGTCATTGAGGACGAAGCGATACCAGACCTGCGCTGAAATAATAACGACCATTCCGGCCATCAGCAAGGCAAGAAACCAGTTGATGCTCCTGTCCATAAGATCGAAAATCTTTCCAGCAAACATTTTCCCTCCATGATATCAGTTTCCCGCCGTGGGGCGATTGCTGGTGTTGCAGCAGTATATGCATGATCAGCCGGCTGCAAGCAACCGGCTGATCATGCGATCAGAGTAAGAAAAGACTGCATGCATCCTACACGGATTCGCCGGGGTCGGCCGCTGTTGTTTTACATGGCCGCTGCCTTGGCGGCATCGATGAGCTTCTGGCCTTCTTCGGCGTTTCCGCCGCCGATGGCTTTAATGACGGAAGGGTTGTTATAGACAGGAGCAACCGCTTTGACAAAAGGCTCCTTGTCAGGATGGGTTACGACCATACCTTCCTTGGCGCAGGCGGCTTCAAGCTCCTGGTCGGCTTTGATGGAAAGTTCACGCTCATAATCCCTGGCTTCTTTGGCTGCGTCGGCAACGATTTTCTGGTTTTCCGGGCTCAGTGACTGCCAGGTGATTTCACTGATAAGCATGACGGCTGGAGAGTAGAAATGCCCAGTCATGGCCAGGTAGTCCTGGACTTCAAAAAACCGTGAGGAGTGAATAACGGCCAGGGGATTTTCCTGGGCATCAACAACACCCTGTTCCAAAGCGGTGTACAGCTCACCAAAGGCCATTGGGGTTGGACTGGCGCCAAGGGCTTTCATGGTGAGAATAAAGACATCGTCTTCCATTACACGAATTTTCAGCCCATCCATATCTGCAGGGCTTTTAACGGGTCGTTTTGAGTTGGTAATGTTGCGAAAACCATTCTCGTACCAGCCCAGGGAACGGATGCCGACCTTGACAAATCTGTCAGCAATCTGGGTGCCGATCTCGCCGTCCAGAACGCGATAACAGGATTCACGATCCTTGAACAAAAACGGGAGATTGAACAGTTTAACCTGGGGAATGAAGTTGCCCATCGGCCCGGTGGAAGTCAATGTCATTTCCAGCGAACCCATCTGCAAGCCTTCGACCATATCCCGCTCGGAACCGAGCTGCGCTGCGGGAAAGACCTGAACTTCAAGCTCGCCACCGCTTTTTTCGGCAACTATTTCACCAAATCTCTCTGCGGCCAAATTGTAGATGTGACTTGGCTGGGTTGAAGTCCCCAGTTTAAGCACTGTTTTGGCATACCCTGTCGTTGCAACAACTGCGATGGCAAACATTGAAACAACTCCTACTACCATTGCTTTTGTGTTCATAACTCCTCCTTGATATCGAAAATAGTACTCTTTAGCCAGACTCTCCCCTGTCCTTACCTTTTAAGGATGGGAAAAGTATTGGCACCCTGCGGCATGACCGTGATTTTCGGCATGCTGTTGTCACACTTTTCAAAGGAAATTTTCATCGCTTCCTCAATGGAGTCAACCGCATGGATATTCGCTTTACGGGCTGCTTCCACGTTTTCCTTTCTTGTCACCATTATAATTGTGCTTTTGCTGCTGTACTCGATCTGCCTGACTGCCACCCATCCCGATATGAGAAAGTTGGCCCTGACCGCCTTCTCCAATTTCAAAGGGGTTGAATAGTCGAACCAGTCGAAGAACTCCTGCGGTTCCTGAATATCCGGGCATTCCGCCAGCAGGATGATAATCCCTCCGGGTTTCATTGCGTAGATAGCGTTATCGATAGTCTTTTGTGACTGATAAAGGTTGATGTCCTTAGGATATCCGCCGGTCGAGGCAATGACGATATCCGCCTGCTCTTTGATCGTTACTCCGAACATCCTGTCCACCATGCGAGTAGCCGCCAGCCAGGCAGAGACCCAGTTGCCCGTGAATATTCCGGTAATGTCGCCGTCCAGATTGGGGACGACATTGACGATGAAATCGGGTTTGAGAAAGGCTGCTGCTTCCATCATGTCATCATGGGCCGGATTGCCGTCGGTTTTCATGTTGGCGGCCAGCGGACTGGAACCGTCGCCGACGTTTGGCTGCATGGCCCACATATGGCACTGCTGGATGGTTTTCAGGGAGGCAACGCCAGGCATGAGGCTTTTGCGGCCACCGCCATAGCCCACCATATAATGATAGATCACTCCGCCGGTAAGGATAACTCGGTCGGCTTCTGCTACCAGACGATTGAAAGATACCTCGGTACCTCGGCTGGTTTTGCCGTAATAGACTGTATTTTCGATATCCCAGGCATCATGATTAACCACCCGGATACGGTCGCATATCTCCTGGGTACACAGCTCTGCCAACTCCTCTTTGCTGTTTTGCCGGTGGGCCCCTACGGCGATGACAATGGTTATATCCTCATCGGTGATTCCGGCTTCGCCGAGATAGTCGATGAGGATCGGCAAGGTAAGATCGTTACGCTGCCAGCCTCTGGTAATATCACTGACCGTGATGGCAATCTTCTCGCCGGGATTTACTAACTCGCGCAGCGGAGGACTGACGATGGGATTATCGAGAGCGGCGATATACGCCGACTTGAGATCTTCGGGAGGGGCAATATTCTCACCCACCAGATTATAGAGCAACTGTTCCTCTGGAATGGCGCAGTTTACCGTCCCTTTGCCGATGTTAAGTGTAAAATCAACGTTTTTCATAACTCTATCACGGTGTAAAAATTAATGATAATAGGGGCTTGGCAAGCTGCGTAGCAGGAATTATTTGTCATTGCTGAGTTTTGACAACTCGCCTTCGGCCATGCGATAAACGTGCTCTTCACCAGGAAATTTACCGGCGCGAACATCCTCTATATATGCCGAAAAAACCTTGCGGTATTCATCAGCCACATTGCCGTATCGCTTGACGAATTTTGGCGTAAAAGCCTGGAAAAGACCGAGTATGTCGGAGCAGATCATCACCTGCCCGTCACAGTCGCCCGCGCCTATGCCGTATACCGGGATAGGAATTTCTTTCATTATGGCTGTGGTCACTTCCGGTGGAACACCTTCGACCAATACGGAAAAGGCCCCGGCTTCATAGACGGCGCGGGCATCTTCGATGATCATTCCGGCTGCTTTGGCAGTCCTTCCCTGGGCGCGGAATCCGCCCTGGGCGCTTGAACTCTGGGGTGTAAGGCCGATATGGCCCATGACCAGCATGCCGCCGTCGCTGATGGCCTTGATGATGTCGGCAACTCGCGTCCCCCCTTCAAGCTTGATGCAGTCAACTCCGGCTTCCTTGTGAAATCTGACCGCATTGCGGCAGGCCTCATCAATGCCGCAGTGATAGGCGCCAAAAGGCATGTCGCCGATAATAAGAGTATTTGATGCACCGCGGCGTACGGCCTCGGTGTGATAAATGCATTGATCCATCGTAACGGGGACAGTACCTGGATACCCGTAGACGGCCATGCCGAGGCTGTCGCCCACCAGCAGCATATCCATTCCCGCTTCCTCAGCCAGTTGAGCGGTTATGAAATCATAGGCCGTCATCCAGACAGCCCTGCTGCCTTCCTCTTTCATAGCCTGGAGATCAAACCGTGTTAGTTTTTTCTTCAATTCAATTTCTCCTTGTCTGTAATACTAATTTTTTCATGAGTATTGGCGCAGTTGTCGATATTTGCGTATGTTATTTTTGCACCTCGTTGTTTTATAGACCGTTCTATGGAAGGAGGGGGAGGGCTGTCTGTGATTACTTCCATTCTTTCGTCCAGCTTGAAGGCTTCAAAAAAAGCTATTTCATCGAATTTGCTGGCGTCGGCAAGAAGCAGAACTTTCTCGGCTGCCTGGACCATATATCGCTTTATGTAGGATACCTCTAAAGAGGTATCGTAACAGATCCCATTGTTCAGGGCATGAATGCCCATGATGGCAATGTCGACCTTGAGTTGCTGCAGAAAGCTTGTGCCAGGCTCACCAGTAAGGGTGTGGGAGAAGGGCCGGAGAGTGCCGCCACAGACGATCAAGCGGGTGCAGGAGCTGTCGCTAAAAAGCTGGCTGATTCTCAGGTCGTTGGTTACAGCTGTAAGTTGCAGCTGTTTTTGGGCTGCAAGCTGTGCCGCCTCGTAAACGGTGGTGCTTGAATCGAAAATGATGCTCTGATGATCCTTGAGCTGATCAACGGCCAGTGTTCCTATGCTCGCTTTTTCTTCTCGCGCCATGTTCGCGCTAATTTGATGATCGGGCTCGTAGGTGGTGCTGGTAAACTCTTTGATAACGGCGCCGCCGTGGCTCCGCTCGATGCTGCCGGCTTTGGCAAGCGAGTCCAGATCGCGTCGGATTGTAGGGAGGGAGGCGCCAATTTCACTGGCTAACTCATGAACGGACAGGGCATCTTTCTGACGAATAAGGTCAAGGATAAGTTTGCGCCGCTGTGCTGGGATAATATGGGGTTTCAAAATATTTTATTCCCTCTGAGTTTCATTTTGATACCTTATTATTATCAAAAACGATCATAAAAATGCAATAAAAAAAAATAATGATCGTATAAAAAAGCACATCCGTTGTTTCAACTGTGCCTATCAACATGCATCACTGCGGCAAAACATAACCAGAGAATCAATTATTTTCCCTATTTCACAGTCTTGACCAATAATTTTTCTGATTACGTATAATCCTCAGCTATGATCTTTTTGTCCGGGAGACAGATTTAATTTTTCTAGGAAAGACTGAGGGGACTGATTTTTTTTCACGTTGTTTTGTG
>Ga0136557_1001801_pt1 | contig 13150 bp, 16 predicted proteins | sample AntRauTorckE6832_FD_104796 | JGI IMG/M metagenome (GOLD analysis project Ga0136557, IMG submission 104796) | Saline lake microbial communities from Rauer Islands, Antarctica - Metagenome Torckler E6 #832 | ecosystem: Environmental > Aquatic > Non-marine Saline and Alkaline > Saline | place...
ATGTAGTTAAGGACTATAAGGGCCAGAATATAACAATCCATGATAACAGAGCTGTCTGCAGTCATGACGGAGCCTGCACAAAAGAGCTTCCTGAAGTTTTTAAAATGGACCAGAGACCTTGGATTGATCCTGATGGCGCATCACCGGGTAGAATTATAGAAGTTATACAAAAATGTCCATCAGGTGCTTTGAGTTTCAGTCTCGGTTCTAAAAGATACAAGGACTTTGGCCAGGCAACCCAAAAAGTTATTTTTATTAAAGACGGGCCGGCTCAGGTTGAAGGAAATATAGATTTTATAGATTATGCAGATTCAAAACCGGAGTGTAGTGAGCATTATACTTTGTGCAGATGTTCGAAGTCAGCAAACAAGCCTTTTTGTGACGGAAGCCATGATGATGAGTAAAATAAGATTTATTAATAATTAATATTATTCTTTTATTTTTTTATTCCTGATCTGATTGTATGCATCTTTTGCAGAAGAGTAAGGATCGAAAGCTGACTCTTTTAAAGTTTTGTACATTTCCATTTGTGCAGGAAGAGCATTCAGTGTTTTAATTCCTGTTAAAATATATTGTTCATTGTTACTAGGTTCATAAATAAGGTCTGCAGGGTCCAGGTAAATTTCACCGGCCATCCCTGCAGCATCCCTTAAATTTGAAGGACCTATAAAAGGGATTACAATGTATGGTCCGGCACCTATTCCCCATCTTCCGAATGTCTGGCCAAGATCTTCTTCCGGGGGGTTAAGTCCGTCAATAGTTTGTGCTGAATCAATAAAGCCGAGAAAACCGAGGAAAGTATTAACAAAAAATCTTCCTGTTTCTGCACCAGCTGTTTTTATTTTTCCCTGTAAAAGATTGTTTGCAATCCTCAAAGGAGAACCTATATTGGAGAAGAAATTGCTGATTCCTGTTCTTGCAAATTTAGGAGTGATTTTTGTGTAGGTATTGGAAACCGGGGTGAAAATATAAAAATATATTTTGTCGTTAAAAATAAAGACTGCTCTGTTTACTGGCTCCAGAGGATCATATACTTTTTTTATTTCTTTGCTGGTTGCAGAAGACTCTTCATCACCAAAAAGATCATCAGATAAAAGATCATCATCTGATGAACTGTCATTATAATCTGATTCAAAATCTTTTATAACCTCTTGTTCACTTTGGGAAAAAGAAGTTTCATCTGAATATAAATCTGCGGGCAGAATACTTAAAAAACAAAAAATCAGGCATAAGAATCTAATTTGCATCAACAGGTTTCTTTCTTTCTATTCTCAGTTTTTCTATTTTTGAATCAAGTGCTTTGATAAGATCTTTGGGCGAATTTTTAAAAAGATATTCATCAAACTGGCTTCTATAGTTTCTTACCATGCTCATACCTTCGATTTTTACGTCGTAAATAAGCCAGCTGTTTTTATTTATAAGTCTGTAAATAACAGGTACAGGTTTATCTTCAATTGCAATATTAATAAGAACTTCTGCTTTGTCACCTGAAATTTTGTCATCTTTGAATATGACTTTTTGATTTTTAAAATTTTCCTGAACTTTGTTAATATATGTATTTGCAAGGAGTTCTGCAAAAAGTGTCTGAAACTTATCCTGCTGTTCATCCGAAAATGAGCTCCAGTATTTTCCTACCGCAAGTCTTGATATAATTTTGAAGTCAAAGGAATCTTTTACAATATTCCATATTTCTTCCCATTGTTCTTCTCTTAGTTCCGGAGTAAGGTTTTTATATTTTTCAGCCTGCAGAATATCTATAATTTTATTTGTAGGCTTTTTGATTGCATCCATGGGTGAAGAAGCAAAGCAGTCAGACTGAACTGTAATTATAATTAAAACTGATAATAATATTTTTTTTATCATTTGAGGAAGTCCCCCATTTCTGTGTTATCGTTTTCTACAGAACCGAATACATATTTACTTATAAGTTCTTCAAAATCTATTGGAGACTCTGTTTCTGTTATCATATCACCGCTTTTAAGTACTTCAGGATCGCCACCCGGAGAAAGCTGAATATATTTATCACCTATAAGCCCTGAAGTTTTAATAGAAGCTATAACATCTGCAGATAATGTTACATTTTTCTCAATTTTTAAATCAGTCACAGCGGTCTGGGTCTTTTTATCCAGGTAGATCTTTTCGACTGTTCCTACCTGAACACCTGCTATTTCAACGCTTGCACCGTTTTTAAGACCAGCTACTGTCCTGAAATTAGCTTTAAGATTATAATAATTGCTGCCCAGAAGCTCCATTTTGCCAAGTTTAACAGTAAGATAACCAACACATATAAGGCCGATTATCACAAAAATGCCTACACCTGTTTCGAGCACTGTTTTTTTCATATATCCTCCGGATGAACAGCCGGCTTACTCCGGGCTGCCTTCAATAAAATTTTTTATATATTTGTTAGAAGTATTACTGATTTCTTCTTTTGTACCTTCAAAAACAATTTTACCCTTGTCAAGCATCATTATTACATCAGATATTGAAAAAATATCAGGGATTTCATGGCTTACAAGAACAGCGGTAAATCCGAATTTTTTCTGATAACCTGAGATCATTTCATGCACATAATTTTTTCTTACAGGATCAAGACCTGTGGTCGGCTCATCAAACAAAACTATTTCAGGCTCGCTAACAAGTGCTCTTGCCAGAGCAACTCTTTTCTGCATTCCTCCTGACAGCTCTGAAGGATATTTGTTTTCTGATCCTTTAAGCTCAAGCTGATCAATTCTTTTTGTTACTTCATCATGAATAATACTTTTTTTATAATTATTTTCATAAAGCGGCAGAGCAATATTTTCATAAACAGTCATGGAGTCAAAAAGAGCATTACCCTGGAACATATAACTGATTTTATTTCTGAAGTCTTTCAAATGTTCCTTTTTCATATTTTTTAAAAGCTTGCCGTCGAATAAAATATTACCCTGATCAGGTTTAAGCAGGCCGATTATATGTTTAAGCAGCACGCTCTTACCTTCGCCGCTTTTACCAATAATAACAGTTATCTTACCTCTTTGTATTTTAAGGTCTATACCGTTTAATACTTTGAGGCTTCCGAAACTTTTATGAACATCCTGAAGTTCTATGGGTTCTTTTTTTAAGTTTTCCATACATTTCCGTTATAATAAAAAAGAGGTAATTATATAGTCCCAGATCAGTATCCAGACACAGGAAGATACAACAGCTGAAGTTGTTGAATAACCGACTCCTTTTGATCCGGCCGCATTTTTCTGCATATGAGTGTAATAACCTTTGTAGCAGCAAATTGTTATGACAATAAGTGCAAATACAAGAGATTTTACAAATCCGCCTGTAACATCATTTAATGTAATACTTGATTCAACCCTGGCAAAATATATTCCGGCATTAAGCCCCAGAAGAATGGTGCCTGTAATATATCCGCCTATAATACCTATAAAGTCGAATATTGCTGTAAGAAGCGGAAAGCTTATTATACCTGCCCATATTCTCGGGCTGAATATGAATCTGACAGGATTGATGTTCATTGTGGTAAGGGCGTCAATCTGCTCAGAATTTCTCATTATTCCAATTTCTGCGGTCATAGCAGAACCTGCTCTTGCAACTATCATTATTGCTGTAAGAACAGGCCCAAGTTCTCTTACAATGGTAAGAGCTACTGCTGTACCTAGAAATCCTTCCGAGCCGAACTGAATAAGTGTATAATACCCCTGAAGTCCAAGCACCATACCTGTGAAAAGACCTGTAAGACATACTATAAGTACCGATTTAAGGCCTATGAAATATATCTGATTTATAAGTTTGGAAAATTGTACAGGCCATTTAAAAAATATTATTAAGCCTGTTAAAAAAAACAGAAAAAATTTACCAAGTCCCTGTATTAAAGAAAGAACTGACTCTCCAAGACGTCTTGGTATATTGATTACATATTCCATGGTTATCCTTAGCTGATAGATTAATAACAGAACATGAATTAAAACCTGGTTATTTAGTTGCTGAACGAAAACCGTCTGTTTTGCCAAGTTTTGCAATAGAATTAAGTTTTGATTCTCAAAATATTCCAGTATTCCTGGAAAATATTTTTTATCTGCGGTAACTGAACAAAAAATTTTAATTTTCGGCCGATTACTATTTAAACGTAATTAGACTTGTGTCGGTTGGATAAATATCAAACAACCAAGTCAACTTTTATTTTTTACTTGAACTGGAGGTTTAAATCAAACAATTTTTTGGGATAAGACAGGAGTCAGTATTATTAATGAAGATTTATTTAAATTGAGATTTTTATAGGTTTGCATTATTTATAACAGATTATCAGGAAAGTGTCAGGGCGGTTTATTGCAAACCGCCGAGATTACCGGAGTGGATTTTTGCGGGGAAAAACATTACTCAGATATTGCTTTAAAAAATAAATAAAAAATACTTTAATCTACACTTACTATAAAAAAGTAACTTAAATATATAGATGGATGGCTCTATTTTTATGAGGTAATAACATCAAATAAGCTTGGAATTGTTTTTTTATCAAAAAGTACTGTGGAAATATGTAATTTTTACAAGATATAATTCAAGTAATTCAGAGTATTCCCGATACTATTATTTAATTCCTTTATGATAACGGAGGGTGTTTAAATGAAAAAAATTTTTATTATACTGATTTTTATATTTTTTATTGCCGGATGTGCAACAAATCATCATGTTTTAAAAGAATATCAGTTTGTAAGAATGCATGAGAATCTTATAGCAGGGATTGAGCCTGAAGAATCAAACTCTAAAATTTTGATCACAGAAACAGGAAAGGGTATTGCTCCAGAAAACGGAACTCCCATGGAACAAAAGTATATGGCTGAAAGAGCTGCTGTTCTTGACGGATACAGGAAGCTTACTGAAAGGCTTGCCGGCCTTATAGTTCAGGCTAATTCAGAGTCCGGAAACGGTACTCTTGCACAAGACGAAATCAAGGTTGTTGCCAATGCCTACATGAGAGGTGCCAATGTTGAAGAAGTGATATATCAGGGTGGAGTTGCACGTGCAGAAGTAAAAGTATATATTAAGCCACGTGAAGAAGTTTATTATAATAACTTTTTTTCAGGTTCAGGCAAAAGCTGGTGGTGGTAGTTGTTTAATCCGGAATTAAGAAATTCTTTGTTTTTTATATAACGACAAGTAAAAGCTATTATATAAAAATATAAATTTTGGTATATCCGGTTTTGTAAGACAACTATTTTTCTATGTCGTTTTTGCCTTTTTCATACATATGTTTTCCATACCATGTGATCTGTCTTAAAACCCCCCGTAAAATACTTACATCTTTGGCCCGCATGTTCTGGCGTGAAAAAAAACTTCTGAAATTGTCAAGCCATCTGTCAGGGTTTTCAGGATTTGCAAAATCTATTTTTACCAATATATCCTTTAAATGTTCATACATTCCGTCAAGCTGAAACCTTGAAGCAAGTTTCGGCTCGGAGTATTTCGGAGGTTTTGATACTGCTCTGAACAACTCATATGAAATAATCATTACAGCCTGGGAAAGATTTAAAGATGCAAAATCTTTTGTAGGAATATTTACAAATTGATGACACCGCTTTAAATCTTCATTTTCAAGACCTTTGTTTTCAGGTCCGAATAATACAGCGGTTTTATTGTTTTCAAGCATCTGAGATGTACGCAAAGCCATTTTCTCGGGAGTATCAATGTTTAAATTTCTTTGTCTCCCCAGTCTTGCAGTAGTTCCGATGCACCATGTAAAGTCGTTTAAAGCTTCGTCAAGATTGTCATAAAATAATGCGTTTTCAAGTACATCTGCTGCTGCATGAGTAGATAATTTTAAAGCTGTATCATGATCATATTCAAAAGGGGAAACCAGTATGAGTTTTGTTATCCCCATGTTTTTCATGGCTCTGGCGCATGATCCTATATTTGTTGAATACTTTGGCCGTACAAGCACTATGCTTAAATTGTCTGATAATTTTTCCAGAGACATGATGATTGATCTTTTTTAATTAAGTTCTGATTTTGAAACGTTGCCGGGAAGTTGGTTTGTAATGATCGGTTATACCTCCTACCCGATAATTTTCAGCTGTTCTTCAACTGAAAAGAAAAAGGCTATTTCTTTTTGGGCATTTTCCTCTGAATCTGAACCGTGAACAGCATTTTTTTCTATGGCTGTTCCGAATTTTTTCCTTATGGTACCTTGCTCAGCTTTCTTAAAATCTGTTGCTCCCATGAGATTTCTGTAATCTTTAATTACATTTTCCCCTTCAAGTATAATTGCAATAACAGGCCCTGAAATCATAAACTCTACTAAAGATTCAAAAAATGGTTTATCTTTGTGGATGCTGTAGAATTCACCGGCTGTTTCTTTTGTAAGCCTAGTCATTTTCATGGCTTTGATTTTAAATTTTTTTTCTTCAATCATTTTTATTATTTCACCAGTTGCATTCATTTCAATTGCATCAGGTTTAATCATTGCAAGGGTTTTTTCCATAATATCAATTCTCCGGAAGATTAAAATTAAAGTAAAAAAAGTAGATTATTTAAGTGAATAAATCAATACCTAAATGCCATGAGGTTTGCACATATTAATACCAGGATTAAGGGTTTTTTGTTTTTAAAGCATCACTTCAGAATTAATTTTTTAATATCCTTAATTTAAGGTAATATACAGTCTTTATTTTTATCTGTTAAAATGATAAATCTTTTTTTTCTTAAAAGAATATACTCCGGAGGATTTTTTTCATGAAAAATTTAAGAACCAACTCAGGTTTTACACTTATTGAGGTGATGGTTGTAGTAATTATTCTCGGCATACTTGCAACTTTTGTTGTTCCAAAGCTTGTGGGAAGAACTGATGATGCAAAAATTGTTAAAGCAAAATCAGACATTCAGGCCATAGAGACTGCTTTAAAATTATACAAGCTTGATAACGGAAAATATCCTACAACAGAACAGGGACTTAAAGCTCTTATTGAACCGCCGGAGACAGGAGATGCAGATAACTGGCGGGAAGGGGGGTATCTTGATAAAAAATCGATTCCCAAAGATCCCTGGAATAATGAATACATATATATGTCTCCCGGACTGCACGGAGACTATGATATTATTTCCTACGGTGCAGATAAAATGCCCGGAGGAGAAAATGAAAATGCTGATATAAATTCATGGGAAATAGAATGATTAAAGTGAAATCCTTTGATAAAGGTTTCACTTTAATGGAAATAATAGTTGTCATTATAATTATTTCCCTGATGACCGGCTTTGCTGTCCCAAGGCTTGACAGTTTTCTGTCTTCTGACAAATCCAAAAAAGGTATAAGGATTTTTACCGGATTAATGAGGGAGCTAAGGCTTAAAGCTGTGAAAAGCGGTACTGACCAGATTCTTGTGGTTGATCCTTCTGCTGAGAGGTTCTGGGCTGAATCAGATTCAGAAGAAAAAAATAAAAAAAGTCCTGGCAATGACATAGATATTGCAGGAGCCCAGATTTCAGGGTTTGATTATTCTTCATCTGAAAAAGTCTATATAAGGTTTTATAAAAAAGGATATAACGATCCTTTTGCTGTTACTCTTAAAAACCGTTCTGACGGATCGGTTTTTTCAATAGTCGGTTATCCTTTTTTACCTTCTCCGGAGATCTATAATGAACCTTATTTTTTTGATTCAGGTTTTTAATGATAACAAATAAAAATAAATCGGGATTTACATTTCTTGAAGTTATGATTGCAGTTTCAGTATTGGCTCTTGTTCTTACAGCCGTATTCAGGCTGTATTCACAGTCTGTTTCCATGCTTTTTTATACAGGTTTTGATCTTAAAGCACCTTTGCTTGCAGAAAAAATTATCAGTGAAAAAAAGACTGAAAACAATTTTTTTTCAGATGATCAGGGTGATTTCGGAGAAGACTTCAGAAACTATTCCTGGAGTACAAAAGTTTCGGATGTTGAAATCAGTGATTTGTCCGGGACAATACCCGAACAGGCAGAAAATATAAAAATGCAGAAAGTTACAGTAACTGTAACTAATATAAATAAAAACAAATACACGACTTTTTTCTATGTATACAAGTAAAAAAAATTCATCCGGTTTTACACTGGTGGAGATTCTTCTTGCTGTTGTAATATTCGGGATTGTTACAACCACACTTTACTTTTCTTATAACAGTCTTTTCCAGGCAAGGGAAAAAATTGAACAAAAGACTGAAATACTTTCAGGCGCAGAAACAGCGCTTTTCAGAATTGTAGAGGATCTTGTGAATTTTTACTGTGAAACAAAGCCTCTTTATAAAGAAAAAGAAGACTTCGGTGATAATTCCAGATATTTTTTTTATGCAGAAACAGACTTTAATCAGTCACTTTCTTCAACAGCAGTAAATTTTACCTCTTATTCACATCTTAATTTCGGTAATAACAATTATAAATCGCCCTCAGAAATATTTTATTATTTAAAGGATAATATTTTATACAGAGGCGATTTTGTTTACCCGTATCCTGAATCAAGAGAAGAAAAAGAGAAAAGCTCTTATGCGCTTTGTAAAAATGTAAAAAAATTTAAAATGATTTTTTATGATGAAGAAAGTCAGGAATATGAATCCTGGAACTCCGATGATCAGGATTTTGAGTATGCAACTCCTCAGATGGTTAAACTGGAACTGGAAATAGAGCTGGAAAATGATAATGAAAAATTTGAAACAAAAATCAGGCTTCCTGTTTTCAGAGAAAAAAAGGAATAATCCTTTTTTTTCACAAAAAGGCGTAGCTCTGGTTTTAACCCTTATTATGGTTACTCTGCTTGCTGGCTGGGCCCTTTCTCTGAATCTTAAGGTAAGAGATGTTCTTTTTCAGACCAATATCTTAAAAAAGCGGATGATGCTTTATGACAGGGCGCGTGAAGGAATAAGAATAGGTGAGGCTTTGCTTGTAAAAGACAAAATGACATCCCAGACAGATTCAATACAGGAGTTCTGGGCTGATAAAGAAAAAATATCTTCTTATTTAAGCCTTCTTGGTTATTCTGAAGAAGAGCTTAAAATTGAAATAACAGATGTTTTGTCAAAAATTCAGATTAATGCGCTTGTTAATTTTCCAAACAGCAAAAATGACATGCAGATAAAACTGTGGGAAAGATTTCTTGACGGTCTGAAAACAGAATATCCTGAACTGATAGATAATCCATACGAAATAATAAATCCTATGCTCGACTGGCTTGATTATGATGATGATAATGCAGTTACAGGGCTTAGCGGAGCAGAAAAGCCTTATTATGAATCTGAAAATAAACTTACTCCCCGTAACGGTCCCATGAAAAGCCTGGAAGAGTTATCCTATGTAAAAGGGATTAATGATAAACTTTGGGACAAAGTATATAATTCAGGTATTGCAGAAAAATATCTGACAGTTCATGGTGATGTAACAAGAAGCGGAAAATCTTTTAATTATAAAGGGAAAATAAATATTAATACTGCTCCCCGGGAGGTTGTAGCAGCTTTAATAACAGATAATGCTTTTTATCATATGGCTGAAGAGATATGTTCTTTAAGAGAAGAAAAATCCGAAGAGAAATTTGTTTATAACCTTGAGGGAAAATGGTATAAACAATGTCCCGGATGTGAGGAGGTGCCTCTGGATGAAAATCTGATAACAACCTCTTCAGATATTTTTGAAGTTTCAGCTTCGGCTTCAGATAAAGATACAACAGTAAAGATCAAAGCAGTTGTTAAAAGGTATACTGATAAAAACGGGAAATGGAATTCAAAAATCAAAACCTGGATCTCTGAATAGAAAAAATTTTTAAACAAGCAGGTTTAAGATTAATAAGCAGATCAAATAAAAGAGCAGGTTTTCTTGCAACGCTCAACAGGCTTAAAAAATGACAAAGTATTTTATTTCGCCTTTTAAGTGCGATAATGATGAAAAAAAATATATAAAAACTGCATTTTCCGGGAACACCCTGTCTGCCCAGATTCTGGCTGAAAGCAGTAATGAGCTTTCTGAAGTTAAAAAAGCAGGTGCGTATTATTGTCTTGATTGTGATAATATTTTTTACAGGAACCATCAGTTTCCTTTTAAAAGCAGAAAACAGATAGAAAAAGTTATCGGTTTTGAGCTTGAGCCATTTTTTCCTTCAAAAAATGATTCATATGAATTTGTATTTAATCAGATTGAATCGAAAACAGAAAAAAACACCAGCCAGGCTTTGTGTCTTTCAACTCCCCGGTCTTTTCTTGATGAAAAAGAAAATCAGTTCAGAGAAAAAAATACCCAAATTAAAGGTTTTGCACCTTTTTCATATTTTCAGGCATCAGCTCTTTTAAAACTCGGATATATTCAAAATGATTCAATAATAATAGTCAGGCAAAATGATCTAAGTGCAGTTGTTTTTGCTGTAAGTGATAAAAATATATTAAGTGTAAAAAAGGTTTCAGATTGTAGTGATTTGGGGAATATTTTTTCAGCAGTAAAAATTCTTATTAATTTTACTGCTCTTTCATTGAAAAATAATTTTCAGCCCGGCTCTGTTGAAGTAATAGACGAGTCTGACTTGAATGAAGATCATTTAAATTTACTTAAAGAAGAATTTGATATCCCGGTTAATCTTTTTGATAAAACTCAGCTTGCAAAATTTGTTAATATAGATTCAGATCTTTCTGTATCATATCTCCTTTTTTGCAGAGAGCTGGCTGCAGACACCAACATTGTTTTCAGGAAGAAAAAACCGGGTGTAAAAAAGTTTTTTGATTTATACAAAAAAGAGGTTTTAGTATCGTCTTTTTTTGCTTTAACTGCACTTTTTATGCTCAGTTTTCAGGTTTACAATACTTTTTCAGAATTAAAAACTCAGTCTGTTTATGCTGAAAATATGTTAAGGCAGACTCTGGAAGAAAATTTCCCCGGGATTAAAACTATTAATGCTTCTGTTGTAGATCAGGCAAAAGTTAAAGTTATCCAGGCGGACAAAAATCAGGATAAAGCAGAAAACAGATTTACAAGTATAAAAAAAACAGAGCTGCTCAGCCAGATAATTTCTGGTATACCCCAAAATGAGGCAGAACTTGAAAATATTACAATGCTTCCCGTAATTACAAGTGTTTCAGGTATTGTAAGCGGGTATGATGTTATAGATAAAATAAAAAATGATCTTGAAAAAAACAGCATTATAGATTCAGTTTCAATATCCCAGGCAACAACTGATAATTCAGGAGAAATAAGATTTCGGCTGGAGCTTAAAATAAATGAATAAATTATATGAATATATATCTGGTCTTGAAGAAAGAGAGAAAAATTTTTTATTAGCAGGAGTTGTATTTCTTATTCTTTTTATAATAATAAGATTTTGTATTATACCTGTTTACAATTATAAAAAAAATCTTGAAAACAGAGTCAATTCATATCTTTATCAGGTAGAGCAGATAAAAAAACTTGGCGCTGAATACAAAAAGTTAACAGGAACAAACAGGCTTGCTTTATCTTCAGAATCTGACAATAATCCTGCACTTTTTTCTTTTATGGATTCAACTGCAGGCAAAATCGGTATAAAAGATAAGATTGATTATATGAAACCTTCGAGTGAAGAACATGATAACTATACTCTTGATAAAGTTGAAGTAAAGGTTTCAAACATTGATATGAAAACTCTGGTATCATTTTTATACGAGCTTGAATCGGGCCTGGCTAATATGAATATTAAGGCCCTTAAAATTGTAAAAAGTGAAAAAGGGGGTTCTGTGACATCAACAATTCAGGCAGAGACTGTAAAAAGCCATGGTTAAAACAGGTTTAAAAATTTTCGGATACCTGTTTTACGTTTTTGTACTTGTATTCGTATTTGCGCACTTACTTTTTCCGGGAAAAAAAGCTGCTTACTATTTATCTGATTATGCAAAAGATAATTTTAATGCTGACATCACTGCAAAAAGAGCAGATCTTAAATTTCCTTTAAAAGTTGTAATTACTGATCCTGTAATATCATATAACAAAATTCAAAATTTAAATTTTTCCAGGGTTGAACTGCAGCCCAAAATTCTTTCTTTAATAACAGGTAGGTCTGCAGTTAAAGCAAAGATTTCAGGCTTAGAGGGAGAAACCGAAATTAAAGCTTCTGCCGGTTTAATAAATCCTTTTGATAACTACAGCCTTTATTTGGAAACTGATAATATAAATCTTAATATTCTTGATAAAAAAATTAATTTGGATATCAGTTTCAGCGGTCGTACTTCAGGTAAATTAAGAATTGATGTAAATAACACAAAAGGTGATTTCAGTTCAGTTTTTGATGTTAAAGATTTTGATCTTGTATCTGATTTGATTTTAGCTCCTTTATCAGCTTTTGAGATAAGCAGATTCGAGGTTAAAGGCAATATAAACAACAATGAAATTAAATTTGAAGATTCCAGGATTAAAGCAGGAGCGGGGCTTGCTTCCTTTTCAGGCAGACTGGATCTAAGGTATCCTTTTGAAAATACTGATACAGATTTAAGCGGGAGGTTTGTTCCTGATATTCAGTTTTTTGCAAGCAGAAAAGATGATACTGCTTTATCAATGATTTTTTCTTTGCTTAAAAATAATAAAAATATCGAATATTCAATAAAAGGGCGTTTAAGAAACCCTTCTGTTAGGCTGAATTAGAAATTATGAAAATATTTTTTACTTTATTTAATCTTCTTATGACGGCAGTAATTGTTTTTGCAGGTGTTGACGCTGTATACAATGTCGTTTTTTCAGATGCAGAATACTATCAAAGACAACAACTTCAGTCTGAATCAGACTCTGTTGAAATTTCAGTTAAAAAAGATGAAACAGGAAATCTTAAAGGCTCTGTAACTGAATACAGTCAAATTTATGAGAGAAACCTTTTTGGAACACTTGTTACTAAAAATGATTCAAAACCTGATATAGATATAAAAAGTCTAGAAAAAACAAGGCTTAATCTAAAGCTTCTGGGAACAGTTGTAGGTTTTAATATAAATTACGCTGTGATTGTAGTTGAAAATAAACAGGGTCTTTACAAAGAACAAGATGAAATAAAAGATGCAAAGATAAAAAGAATTTTCAGGCAAAAAGTTGTTCTCACAAGAAATGGAAAAGATGAAATTCTCACCATTGATGAAGATGAAGGACAAAAGCAGAAATACTATGAAAGTGTTGATGAATCGATAAACCAAAGCGGAGAAAACAG
>Ga0136557_1001803_pt1 | contig 13143 bp, 14 predicted proteins | sample AntRauTorckE6832_FD_104796 | JGI IMG/M metagenome (GOLD analysis project Ga0136557, IMG submission 104796) | Saline lake microbial communities from Rauer Islands, Antarctica - Metagenome Torckler E6 #832 | ecosystem: Environmental > Aquatic > Non-marine Saline and Alkaline > Saline | place...
ATTTGGTTGACTTGCTGTGGATTGGCACTACCGCGACTGGCTTTCATTACTTGACCAACTAAACCATTGAAGGCTTTTTCTTTACCGCCGCGATACTCTTCAACCATCGCTGCATTCTTAGCGATGACCTCTTCAACGATGGCTTTGATAGCGCCCGTATCAGTTTCTTGCTTAAGACCTTTTTCCTCGATAATTTTATCTGCTGCATCATCAGCATCGCCGCCTTCGCGCTCATATAAGGCGCTAAATACTTTCTTAGCCAATTTGCCAGATAGAGTATCGTCTTTGATGCGTGATAGCATACCAGCCAATTGCTTGGCGCTGATAGGGGAGTCAGTAATTTCCTTATCATCTTTATTCAACGCACCGAGTAGGTCGCCCATTACCCAGTTAGCTGCCATTTTGGCATCTGCTTGCCCAACTTCTGCGACCACACTTTCAAAGTAATCAGCAATTTGACGGCTACCAGTCAAGATACGAGCGTCATATTCTGAAAGACCAAGCGCTTCTTCAAAACGCGCACGGCGGGCAACCGGTAGCTCAGGCATCGCTGCACGAATGCTATCAACCGTATGCTGTTCGATACGCACAGGTAGCAAGTCAGGATCAGGGAAATAGCGATAATCATTGGCGTCTTCTTTAGTACGCATCGTACGAGTTTCGTCGCGCTCTGGGTCATAAAGCATCGTTGCTTGTACAACTTTACCGCCGTCTTCTAAGATGTCAATTTGACGCTCGATTTCGCGATTGATGGCACGCTCGATGAAGCGGAATGAGTTTAGGTTCTTAAGCTCAGTACGTGTACCAAGCTCGCTTCCAGGCTTACGGATAGAGACGTTACAATCGCAGCGGAATGAGCCTTCTGCCATGATAGCGTCTGAGATACCTAGCCACGTGACCAGCTGATGAATGGCTTTGATATAGGCCAGTGCTTCGTGAGCTGAGCGCATGTCTGGCTCAGAGACGATTTCGATCAATGGCGTACCAGCACGGTTGAGATCCACACCTGTCATACCATCAACAGCATCATGGACAGATTTACCAGCATCTTCTTCTAAATGCGCGCGGGTGATACCCATGCGCTTAGGATATTCGTTCTTTTCACCTTCATTGACGACGACATCAATATAGCCTTCACCAACGATAGGGTTAGCCATCTGGGTGATTTGATAGCCTTTCGGCAAGTCAGGGTAAAAGTAGTTTTTGCGGTCAAAAGTATTAAATAGACCCAGCTCAGCGTTGACGCCGATACCGAATTTTAGCGCACGATCAACCACACCAGCATTTAGCACTGGCAAGACACCCGGTAAGCCTAAATCTACAATACTGGCTTGGCTGTTTGGCTCGTGACCAAAGTCAGTCGGCGCGCTCGAGAATATCTTACTTTCTGTGTTCAGCTGGCAGTGAATCTCGATACCGATGACCACTTCATAACCATCGACGAATAGCTCTTTACGAACATCGTGTTTGCGAACGGCGTTGTTATCAGTAGTAGTTGCTGTATTCATTATACCGTCTCCTTCGCGATGGTAGAGTGTTGCAGATGATGATCTGTATGCTGCTGGAATAAATGAGCAGTAGAGAGCAATTTGCTCTCTTGCCAATATTGTCCAATCAATTGCAAACCAATAGGCAATCCAGCTGCGGTTAAACCAACTGGCTGACTAAGCGCAGGTAGACCCGCTAAGTTGACACCAATGGTATAAACATCACCTAGGTACATCGTTGCAGGATCGAGGTCTTCACCAAGTTTATAAGCCGCTGTTGGCGCCGTTGGACTGGCGATCACATCACAGTTGGCAAAAGCATCTTCGAAGTCTTTGATAATTATGCGGCGCACTTTTTGTGCCTTAGTATAATAGGCATCAAAGTAACCAGCAGATAGCGCATAAGTCCCTGACAAAATACGGCGCTGTACTTCAGGACCAAAGCCTTCAGAACGCGAGCGCGTATATAAGTCAATCAAGTCTTTAGGGTTTTCACAGCGATACCCAAAGCGCACACCATCGAAGCGTGATAGGTTTGATGATGCTTCAGCTGGGGCGAGCATATAATAGGTAGCAAGGGTGATCTCTGGATCGGTGATTGTCACCTCTACAATGGTCGCGCCAAGCTCTTCATATTTCTTTAACGCTGCACGAGCTGCTTGTTCGACTTCAGTATCAAGTCCTTTACTAAAGTATTCTTTAGCAACACCAATACGTAAACCGGCAAACGGTTTATCACCAGCGCTGGTAGCTGCGTCATTTAAATCTTGTACATAATCAGGCATGTCGTATTTGATAGAAGTCGCATCGCGTGGGTCATGACCAATCATTGGCTGTAATAGGAAGGCACAGTCCATGGCACTGCGACCCATACTACCGGCTTGATCAAGACTCGAGGCATAAGCAATCATACCGAAGCGAGAGACGCGACCATAAGTAGGTTTGATGCCCGTTAAGCCGCAAAATGAGGCAGGCTGACGAATAGAGCCACCAGTATCACTACCAGTCGCAACGGGTACAAATCCTGCTGCAACGGCTGCTGCACTACCACCTGATGAGCCACCAGGTACATGCGCTATGTTCCAAGGATTGTGCACCGCACCATAATATGAGCTTTCATTATCCGAGCCCATCGCAAACTCATCCATATTAAGCTTACCAAGGCTAATCATCCCAGCTTTATCAATGTTAGTGACGATGGTCGCATCATAAGGAGAGATAAAGTTATGCAGCATTTTAGAGCCACAGGTCGTCAATACGCCTTGAGTACAAAAAATATCTTTATGCGCCATGGGTACGCCAAGTAATGGGCGTTTGTCCCCTTGTACACGCATCTCGTCCGCCGCTTTTGCTTGCGCGCGTGCTGTCTCAGAGGTATGAGTGATAAAACTGTTAATCTTGCTATCAAGCGCGTTGATACGTTTGATGTAGTGGTCAGTCAGCTCAAGGCTGCTAAATTGTTTGTCTTGCAGACCAGTAATGAGCTGCTGGGTACTTAATAAATGAAGTTCAGACATAAGGTGTCGTCCGTCAAAATGTTAATAGCATAAAGTAAGATACGAAATCAGAGAGCGACAGCCGCCTATTCAATCACTTGTGGTACCAAATACAAGCCATCTTCGACAGCAGGGGCGACCGATTGATTGCGATCACGATTGATATCGTGTTTAGCAACATCAGCACGCAAATCTTGGCAAGCTTCATGAATGTTTGATAAAGGTTTGATATCGGTAGTATCGACATTACCAAGCGTGTTCATCAGCTTAAGTATTTTAGAGATATCAGCAGCATAGCTATCGGCAGTATTTTCATCGACACCTAAACGGGCAAGGTTGGCAACTTCTAGGATTTCTTCACGGCTGACAGTGTTGTCAGACGTTAATGGTTGCTGTGACATAGTGTCTCCAGTTACGGACAGTTTTTGTTAGAGTAGAATATGACTAAAACAGATAAGCACTAAAATAAGCGACTTATATAAAGATGTAAGTATACAGTGGCTTTATTATAAAGCATCTGACCGAAGTTTACAGAGTAGGACACTTGATTACAGCACAATCTTTACTCACAAGATTGCTTAAAAGGGCTTTATTCACGACTCTTCTATTAAAAAAGGCTCAACTTAATAAGCAATTATGCAAAGCTGACTGGATAGTAAAAAGTTGATGGTCAATAGCTCCCCATTTAATGACGAAATACGTTACAGTGGGTAGCTGCTGCTAAGCAAGTTATCAAGCAAACTACTTAGTAAGTATCATAAGACGGTAGCTGCTTGTGAGTGATTGAATTAAAGGCTGTTTCATCAAAGCGGCTGGTATGGTCTGCGATTTCAAACTTTGTAACAACTTTTAGCGCATAAGCGCAAAATCCTAGCGTACTGATGCAAATATCTGTGTTTTTTTTGAGCCAAATCGGTATAATTTAGCTCAGTTTTTTCATTTCATCATTATAGCTTCGGTTTGACTTGTTACGATGATAAACTCTCGCCACGGGTAATGTCTAAAGACGACCTGCTCAATACTGACGAGTAATCCCTCGGTCACTCTCATTTGCCTCATTCGCCTCATTTGTAATACGCTGGAAATATTAGTCATGAACCTGTTTGGATTTTTATCAAATAATATCGCAATCGACCTCGGTACTGCGAACACCCTTATTTTTATTCCTGGTAAAGGCGTGGTGCTCGATGAGCCTACGGTGGTCGCTTTAAGAAGCAATCGCACACAGAACCCTACCGTTGCTGCTGTTGGTATTGATGCCAAGCAGATGCTGGGTCGTACGCCTGCCAATATTACGGCTATCCGCCCTTTAAAAGACGGCGTAATTGCTGACTTTGAAGTGACGCAAAAAATGCTTAAGCATTTTATCGCCAAGGTAAAGGCTAAGCGTTTTATGGCCCAGCCTAATGTGGTGGTTTGCGTGCCTTGCAAGTCTACCCTTGTTGAGCGAAAAGCGATTCGTGAAGCGGTATCGTCAGCTGGCGCCAGCAAAGTATTGTTACTAGAAGAGCCAATGGCAGCAGCGATTGGTGCTGGCATGCCGGTTCATGAAGCCAGCGGTTCGATGGTCGTTGATATCGGCGGTGGTACCACTGAGATTGCCGTTATCGCTTTGTCAGGTTGTGTCTATGCTGAGTCTATCCGTATCGGTGGCGATATGTTTGATGATGCCATTATTACCCATGTACGTCGTATTCATGGCTGCGTGATTGGTGAAACCACGGCTGAGCGTATCAAACAAGAAGTTGGCTCTGCGCTAAATGAAGACAGCCAGTTAGAAGTAGAAGTACGCGGACGTAGCATGGCAGAAGGCGTACCAAAAACCTTCACTGTCAACTCAGAAGAAGTGCAGAAAGCTTTGAGTGATCCGTTAAGTGGTATCGTCAGCGCGGTAAAAGCAGCACTTGAGCAGACGCCACCAGAGTTGTCATCAGACATCGCTGAACGCGGTATTGTCTTGACTGGTGGCGGCGCACTATTACGTGACCTAGATAAGCTCATCTCAAGAGAGACAGGCTTACCAGTTACAGTCGCTGAAGATCCATTAACTTGCGTGAGCCGTGGTGGCGGTATTGCGCTTGATTTTATCAATAACAAAAGCCTAAATATGATTTTTGTATAAATCACTGTTTATCAAGCATTGTCATACTAGCAATGTTAGACAAGGCTGAAGTTAACGATAACTAGGCATGAGAAAGGGTGGATAAATAACATTGAAGGTAGCCAAAAAGGTTGCCTTTAATATTATCAATAAAGGCAATCAATATCTGATAGATACTGAGCTTTTTTTGATATCAAATGCCTTTTATATAGTGCTATTCAGTGCTGGCTAATGCTCACATTAAAACCTCTACATTAGACGAACTATGACTCCAAGTATTTTTGCCCGCCAGCCACTCGCGCTTCGTATGACTGCTGTTTTATTAATAGTGGCATTGATATTGATGTGGTTTGATAGCAAAAATCCAGAATGGTTCAAGCCCATACGCTCAACGAGCCACGCCGCAATGCAGCCTATTTACGAGCTGTCATTATTACCCAGTTATGCACAACACTGGTCAAGCGGCAGCCTACAATCAAAAGAAACGCTGCGCCGCGAAAACATGCAGCTCAGATCTCAACTTATTCACGCGCAAGCTAAATTGCAGCAGCAAGATTATATCTTGGCGCAAAACGCTCGCCTGCAAGGTATTCTATCGACCACGCGCCCTGAACAATTTGATTTAAATCTGGCACAGGTAATTGGTACTGACACCAATCTACTGCGTCAAATTGTGGTGTTGAATAAAGGGGAGCAAGATGGGGTACAAGTTGGGCAAACGGTCATTGATGAAAACGGCATTTTAGGGCAGATTATCAATGTCTATCCTAATACCAGCCGTTTATTGCTTATTACTGATGAACAGCAGTCCGTCGCCGTTACTGTCAAGCGGACAGGTCAGCGCGCTATTGTCACTGGTCAGGGTATACCTACTTCATTGAGCCTTGAGTACGTCTTTAAAACCTCAGATGTACGCGTCGGGGATGAGCTGGTCTCGTCTGGATTAGGGGGGCGTATCCCTGCCGGCTACCGTGTTGGTCGTATCACCCATATTGAAGACACGCAAGCGGATAATTTTAGAAGCATTGATGTCACACCTGCCGCAAACTTTGTCGATAATGCTTATGTGCTGATATTGCAAGACAAGCTGGCTAATAAAAACAATATTGGCCTCAATGAGTCTTGATGGTCATTGTTAGAGATAATCATTGCCCGATAACCAGCCGCTATTCTATTTAAGTGCGCTGTTTTACTCCTCGTTTTTTATTCCCTGCAATGCTGAATTCATTATTAAGTAGCTGCTAAACATCCGCTAAAGGTACGTATTCATGGCATATCCTGATTCTGATCATGCAAATGGGCTGCTGCATGCCGTGATTGTACTGAGTTTTATTATTGCCTCATCGCTCAGTGTTTATCCATTAAGTCCTAGTATGGCCACATTGCGTCCTATGATCATGATCATGGTATTGATTTTTTGGTTATTGTTTCAGCCGCGTTATGTGGGCATTTTTAGTGCCTTTGCTATTGGCCTTATTGCTGATTTGCTGATGGATACTCATTTAGGACAGCAGGCTTTTTCTGCTGTGGCAGTGGCGCTTATGATAAAGGTGACCAGTATCTATATCAGACAGCTAAATACGATTAGTGCATGGATAATAGCGAGTTTAGGATTGTTTGTATTTCAAGCAAGTCTGTGGATGCTACAGATGTTTGTACAAGATGTCTTTGTTGCCCAATCTACTTTTTCTTTGTTGATGAGTATTATTAGCTGGCCATTGGTACTATTGACGTTACGAAAATTTGTGCGTTAATCAGGTTGGTTACATCGATTATCAATATAAGTATTTTCATCACATATGGTTTTTACAAGCATCAAAGATAAACGACCCTCGTTTATTTATGACTAAACCTATCAATATCAAGTTTCTACATAATATAGAGAGTAGTGATGGATATTATCTTAGCATCCGGCTCGCCGCGTCGTCGCGAGTTACTAAACAGAGCGCAACTAGAATTTACTGTCATCAGCGTTGATATCGATGAAACGCCTTATCAAGATGAGTCGCCCAAAGACTATATTGTTCGTATGGTTGCCGCCAAAGCAGAGGCAGCAACTGTGCAGCTAAATAGACAGTTAAAGAATAATGACGCTCACTTATATCAATTACTCTTATCGAAGCCTATTATTTTATTGACCTCTGATACCATTGGGGTATTGCCAGATGGCAAAACAGTCTTGGTCAAACCGAATAATCGCGAAGATGCTTATCGTATGTGGCAGCAAATGTCCGATAGTACTCATGAAGTATGGACGGCGGTACAGGCAACGCAACTCTCATTACAGCCTAAACGTTCTGATGAGTTCGATAATGAGCAAGTATGGCAAATCATCAATCAGCAACAAGTTATTGAACGCACAGAGGTCACCTTTGTAGTGCTTACTCCAGAGATGATGAGTGATTATTGGGACAGCGGCGAGCCTGCAGATAAGGCGGGTGGCTATGGTATTCAAGGGTTGGGTGCGGCTTGGGTTAGCCGTATTAATGGCAGCTATACCAATGTAGTGGGCTTACCGCTTGCCCAAACGCTGGCATTGATTAAAGAGATGACCAACAATGCTACGCTTTAAAATTTTGATGCCTAAATAGATAATACCTAATAAAGCTTACATGCTCAAAAAGGTTAGAGTAGGGGTATGGATCCAGCAGTGCTTTAAGATGAAGTTCGATATTAAACCATCTGCACATAATGACACGCTTGTGTCATGGGCAAAAGCAAGCGGCATTTGTTACACTGTCAGGCTACCAAACTATGAATGCTTCACCAGAAAGCTAAGTGATAAGAGAAAATACTATGTCCGAAGAGCTGCTGATTAATATTAGTCCCATGGAGTCCCGTGTTGCCGTACTAGATAACGGTATCTTGGGCGAGATTTATATTGAGCGTCATCATAAACTGGGTTTGGTTGGTAACATTTACTTGGGTACAGTGGTGCGCGTTCTGCCGGGTATGCAGGCAGCCTTTGTCGATATTGGTCAGTCACGTACTGCATTCTTACACGTTAATGATATGCAGCGTGAACCTCGTCCAGCTGCCAAAAGCATTAAAGTCGAAAAGACTGGTGATGAGCGCACTATTATAGAGGTGACGGCTGACGATTTAGCCATCACGCCGCCTGTAATAAGTACGCAGAACACAGAAGTTGTATCAGTTTCGAAAACTCTCATCCAGCATCGCCTACACGAGAGCCAACGTATCTTAGTTCAAGTCACCAAAGATCAGTTAGGCAGTAAAGGCGCGCGCTTAACCACCAATATATCACTGCCATCTCGCTATCTGGTCTACTTGCCATCGAGTGAGCATATCGGTATCTCGCAGCGTATTGATGGTGAAGAAGAGCGTACCCGTCTCAAGACTGAGCTTACTAGTCTGATGCAGACGGTTAATCTTAAAGGTGGATTGATTGCGCGTACAGCCGCTGAGCGTGTCCCCGTTGATAAACTTGAAGAAGATATCTACTACTTATTGCAGCTATGGCGGACGATATGCGCCCGTCGCCAAGAAATGAAGCCTAATCAAAGCTCAGAGCTTATTTATCAAGAATTATCGCTACCACTGCGTTCTATCCGTGATTTGGTACACGCTGGTACCGAAAAAGTCGTGATTGATAATTCGCAGATATATGAGCAGGTTAGATACTTTGCCAAGGAATTTGTGCCTTTTGTCTATGATCGCATAGTACATTATACCGCTGAGCAGTCTCTGTTTGATGTGCACCGCGTCGAAGATGATTTACGTGATGCGCTCAAACGTCGCGTTGATTTAAAGTCGGGCGGCTATCTGATTATTGACCAAACTGAAGCGATGACCACCATTGATGTCAATACTGGCTCATTCGTTGGTGGGCGTTCATTAGAAGATACCGTCTACAAAACGAATCTAGAGGCAACACACGCGATAGCCCGTCAACTGCGCTTACGTAATCTAGGCGGTATTATTATCCTAGACTTCATCGATATGCTTGAGCAGCAGCACAAGGATGATATCTTAGAGAGCTTGCAGTCACAGTTAGTACAAGATTATGCCAAAACCAAAATCACTCAAGTCAGTGAGCTTGGTTTGGTTGAGATGACCCGTAAGCGTACCCGTGAATCGCTTGGTCAGCAACTATGTGAGCCTTGCTCGACCTGTCAAGGGCGCGGCTTTGTCAAAACCGCTGAGACGGTCTGCTTTGAGATATTTCGTGAAATCATGCGCTGTGCTCGTACTTATAACTCTCCAAAGAAGTTTACGGTGGTCGCTCATGCGGCAGTGATTGATTTATTACTGACGTCAGAATCGGATACCGTGGCAGATTTAGAGTATTTGCTTGGTAGAGTGATTACCTTTGATGTTGAGAATTTATATACCCAAGAACAATACGATATAGTATTAGATTGAACCTCAAGGCGGGATCTGAATAGTAAGTATTGCCGTCAAATGTTGAAAACTTAGGGCATTTAATGGGACGGTTTAGCTTTGATGCTTAGTAAGCAATTGGTTAAAAGTTAAGAGAATTTGGTTTAAAAACCAATATTTATATCAAACAGTTGTGTATATCATTGTAAATAATCCCCTTGCAATCATCTGATTATTATGTATAATACAGACCACTGAATTATATATGCGCAGCCAATCAAACAGCTGGCGCTATGACAGCTAGAGCATCGTTTCTAGCACTATTTCATTATGCCTTTGCTGACATCCTACAATGGAAGGGTCGGCGGGGCTTTAAACTATTTTGCTTTTGGCACGCTATAAGTTCGGATAAAGAACTCATTCTGGTTTAGAACAGAAGGCCGCTTTAAGTGAATATTTAACCAAACGGCTTTTGCTCATATCCTTGCAAAGCAAGAATGACAAAAGCACATATTAGGAGCTTGCTGGCATGGCTAACCAGAGAATCCGTATCCGTCTTAAGTCTTTTGATCATCGTCTGATTGATCAATCTGCACAAGAGATTGTTGATACTGCAAAGCGCACCGGTGCGCAAGTTTGTGGTCCTGTACCGTTGCCGACTCGCATTGAGCGCTTCAACGTTCTAACTTCACCACACGTAAACAAAGACGCTCGTGATCAGTACGAAATCCGTACTCATAAGCGTATGGTTGACATTGTTCAACCTACCGATAAAACTGTGGATGCGCTAATGAAGCTTGACTTAGCGGCGGGTGTTGACGTTCAAATTGCTTTGGGTTAATGCACATAAACACCCAACCCATTAATATAAGATATAAAGAGGTCTAAAATGGCGATCGGTTTAGTCGGTAAAAAATGCGGCATGACCCGTGTCTTCACTGAAGCAGGCGCATCTATCCCTGTAACAGTGGTTGAGATCAGTGCTAACCGCATTACTCAAGTAAAAAATACTGATGTAGATGGCTATCAAGCCATCCAAGTTACTACAGGCACCCGTCGTGACAGCCGCGTAACAGCAGCTCAAAAAGGTCACTTCGCTAAAGCCGGCGTTGCCGCTGGTCGTGGTGTTTGGGAATTTCGTGCCAATGACAGCGATCTTGAAGGTCGTGAGATTGGTGGTGAGATCCTAGCTGACTTGTTCGAACAAGGTCAGATGGTTGATGTCACAGGAAACAGTAAAGGTAAAGGCTTTCAAGGCGGCGTGAAGCGTCACAACTTCAGCATGCAAGATGCCACTCATGGTAACTCAGTATCTCACCGTGCCATTGGTTCAACTGGTCAAAACCAGTCACCAGGTAAAGTCTTCAAAGGCAAAAAAATGCCAGGTCAGATGGGTAACAAACGCGTTACCGTTCAAGGCCTAGAAGTGATATCGGTTGATGTTGAAAATGGGTTACTTGTCATCAAGGGTGCTATCCCAGGTGCCACCGGTGGCGATGTCATCGTACGTCCGTCAGTCAAAGCCTAAGCAAGGGGATTAACGTGGATTTAAAAACAGTTACAGGGGCGGCAGTTGAGCTTTCTGATACGGCTTTCGGTCGTGAATTCAACGAAGCACTAGTGCATCAAGTCGTCACCGCATATCTTGCTGGTGCTCGCCAAGGTACACGCGCTCAAAAGACCCGTGCCGAAGTTTCTGGTGGTGGCATTAAGCCATGGCGCCAAAAAGGTACTGGTCGCGCTCGTGCAGGTTCTATTCGTAGTCCAATCTGGCGTGGGGGCGGTCGTGCATTCGCGGCTAAGCCACAAGATTGGTCACAGAAAGTTAACCGTAAGATGTATCGCGGTGCTATGCAGTGTATCCTAGCCGAATTGATTCGCCAAGAGCGTCTAATTTTGGTTGAAGAGATAAGCGTTTCTGGTCCAAAGACCAAAGAGCTGATCGCAAAGTTAGGTGAGTTAAATGCATCACGTGCATTGATCGTCACCAAAGAAGTTGACGAAAACTTATACTTAGCTGCTCGCAACATCCCACATGTCAATGTACTTGATACAAGTGAAGTGGATCCAGTGAGCTTGATCGCTTTTGATAAAGTGATCATGACAGTCGAAGCTGCGAAACAATTTGAGGAAGCACTAGCATGAATAACGCAAGACTTTATCAGATCCTAAGAGGACCTGTATTCTCAGAGAAATCTCAAATGCTTGGCGACTCACTTGGTGTGCAGGTATTTAAAATTGACTCTAAGGCTACTAAGCTTGAAGTTAAAAAAGCAGTTGAGATGATGTTTGAAGGTGTTGAAGTTTTAAAAGTAAACACATTGAACGTTAAAGGTAAGACAAAGCGTTTTGGTAAAAGTATCGGCCGTCGTAATGACTATAAAAAAGCCTATGTTACCTTAAAAGCTGGTCAAGATGTACAAATGGCTGATGCTGGTGAAGAGGTCGCAAATACGACTGCTTCTACTAGTGAAACAGCGAATAACGAATAAGGATTACACTCATGCCTATCGTAAGAGCAAAGCCAACATCACCAGGCCGTCGTTTTGTTGAAAAAGTAGTGCATCCACACCTTTATAAAGGTCGTCCGTTTGCAGCGCTTCTAGAATCAAAAAGCAAGACCGGTGGTCGTAACAATAATGGCCGTATCACTACTCGTCACATCGGCGGTGGTCATAAGCAACATTATCGTATTATCGATTTTAAACGTACTAAAGACAATATCCCAGCTACAGTAGAGCGTATTGAATACGATCCTAACCGTACTGCGCATATTGCTTTACTTAAGTACGCTGATGGCGAACGTCGTTATATTATCGCTGCTAAAAAGCAAGCAGTTGGCGATACTGTAATGTCAGGTGAATTATCACCAATTCGTCCAGGTAACTGTTTACCGCTAAAAAACATACCACTAGGTACTGTGATCCATAATATCGAACTTAAAATCGGTAAAGGCGCACAGATGGCTCGTGCTGCGGGTGCTAGCGTTCAGCTACTAGGTCGTGACGGTATTTATGCAATTCTTCGTTTACGTTCTGGCGAAACTCGCCGTGTACACGTAAATTGCCGTGCTGTTATCGGTGAAGTTTCTAATACTGAAAACAACTTGAAATCACTTGGTAAAGCCGGTGCTTCACGTTGGAGAGGTATTCGTCCTTCTGTTCGTGGTGTCGCTATGAACCCGGTTGATCACCCACATGGTGGTGGTGAAGGTCGTAACAAAGGTCGCCATCCTACTAGCCCTTGGGGTCAGAAGTCTAAAGGACTTAAAACGCGTCACAATAAGCGTACTGACAACATGATCATCCGCCGTCGCGCCAAGAAGAAATAAAGGAAGAATTTCATGCCTCGTTCATTGAAAAAAGGTCCATTCATAGACGCGCATTTATTTGCTAAAGTTGAAACTGCATTAGAAACCAACTCACGCAAACCAATTAAAACTTGGTCGCGCCGTTCAATGATTCTGCCACAAATGGTTGGCCTAACTTTATCTGTTCACAATGGCCGTACTCATGTACCGGTTATCGTAAGTGAACAGATGGTTGGTCATAAACTAGGTGAATTTGCCCCGACTCGTACATATCGTGGTCACGGCATTGACAAGAAAGCTAAGAGATAAGGTGCTTACCATGGAAGTAACTGCAAAATTACGCGGTGCCGCCATATCGGCACAAAAAGTTAGACTCGTTGCTGATGAAGTTCGTGGCAAATCTATTGA
>Ga0136557_1001806_pt1 | contig 13119 bp, 11 predicted proteins | sample AntRauTorckE6832_FD_104796 | JGI IMG/M metagenome (GOLD analysis project Ga0136557, IMG submission 104796) | Saline lake microbial communities from Rauer Islands, Antarctica - Metagenome Torckler E6 #832 | ecosystem: Environmental > Aquatic > Non-marine Saline and Alkaline > Saline | place...
GTAGGTCTTTTCCCCGTTGTTGGTATGCCTCTTCCTCTTATAAGTTATGGAGGCTCCTCAGTTATGACAATTATGATCGCAATGGGTCTTTTGATGAATATAAGTATGAGAAGACATACTGCAAGGTAGAAAAAAAGAGTATCGTTAAGAAAAAACGAATGTAAGGCAATTGTAAGTTGAAAAGTCACTCTGATTGTTATAAATCGTTAAAGATCTGATATTTCTAAAAACAAATTGACATTTTACGCTAAAAAGTGTTAGTAGCCAGACTTAAAAAAAATATTAATAAATATTAAAGGGGTTTCAGGAGGGGTTATGTCCGTTGATATTAGCCTGAATAGTTCACTTATTATTCAGATAATTAACTTTGTTGTGCTTATTCTTGTCTTAAATGCTGTCCTTTATAAACCCATCAGAGGTATTCTTGCCAAAAGAAAAAATCTTGTGGATTCGCTGGAAGAAGATGCTGATCAAGCTGTTAAAAAAGCAAAAGACAGTGAAGTGAAGTTTCGTGAAGACATAAAGGCTGCAAGAATGAAAGGGGCTGAAAAGAAAAACGAGATTATAGATTCGGCTTCTGAAGAAGAGGACAAGCTTCTTTCAGAAATTCAGCAGGAATCTATGGAGAAAATTAATCAGGTTAAGGAAAAAATAAGTAAGGAAACAGAAGCTGCGCGAGCTTCTTTAGAAAAAGATATTGGTCAATTTGCCTCACAAATTGCTAAGAAAATTTTGGGGAGGGCTGTTTGATGAAGTTTAAAAAGGTTATTTTTTATCTTCTCCCTTTGCTGATGGTCTCTGCAGCAGTTTTTGCAGCAGGATCAGAAGGCGGCTCCCACGGAGGTGGATGGGGCACCATCGACAATTACAAGCTTCTTAACTTTGCAGTACTTGTTGCTGTTTTATTTGTACTCTTGAAAAAGCCTGTAGGCAATTTTTTCAGCGGAAGAGTAGAGAATCTGAAATCAGAAATTTCAGAGCTTGAAGAGAAAAAAGCTGAAGCCGAAAAAGAGCTTGAAGAGTATCAAAGCAAAATGGAATCACTGGATAAAGAAGTAAAAACCATTGTCGATACTTACGTGGATCAGGGAGAAAAAGCCAGAGAGCAGATTATCGCTGAAGCAAAAAAATCAGCTGAAAAAATGCGGACTCAGGCAGAGAAAAAGATTGAGCAGGAGTTTTTGCAGGCTAGAGAATCGCTTTCAAAAGAGATTATTGATAAGGCTGTAATAGAAGCTGAAAAGCTTATAAAGCAAAATATCAATGATCAGGATCAGGAACAACTTATTAAAGAATACATCGGAAAGGTGGTGGCATAATGAGAAATATTGCTGTTGCACGCCGTTATGCCAAAGCACTTATGCTTATTGGTCAGACAGGGAAAGATGCTGACGAATATGCACAGGAGCTTTCAGCAGTTGCTGGTGTGTTCGAAAATCACAAAGAACTGATGGAAGTTCTTTTAAACCCACTTTACGGTCGGTCGGAGAGAAAAAAACTCCTTATCACCGTAGTTGACGGGATGTCTGTTTCTGAAACAATGAAAGCCTATATTATGCTTCTTTTTGACAAGAGAAGGATAGACCTTATTTCCGAAATCAATAATAATTACCAGAAGCTGGTGGATGAAGTAAAAAATATCGGAAGAGCTGTTATTACATCTGCCTCGCCTCTTTCAGAAGACACAATTGAAAAACTGAAAAGTGCTCTTTCCAAAAAAACAGGAAAGCAAATCGAGGTTGAGCTTAAAAACGATCCGGAAATTATCGGCGGGATTATCACTGTTATAGGTGACCTTGTCTATGACGGAAGCATTAAAACACAATTGGAAAATATGAAAGAATCTTTTAAAAGGGGTGAAGTAAGCTGATGGAAATCAAAGCAGAAGAAATAAGTCAAATAATTAAAGACCAGATCCAGGGTTTTGATAAATCAGTCGACCTTGCTGAAACTGGCGTAGTATTGTCGGTCGGGGACGGAATTGCGCGGGTATACGGCCTTGAAAATGCAATGGCTCTCGAACTTGTTGAGTTTCCCGGAAACCTTATCGGGCTAGTTCTTAACCTTGAGGAAGATCATGTTGGTATTGCTCTCATGGGTGAAGACACCGAGATTAAAGAAGGTGATATCGTTAAAAGAACAGGAAGGATTGCTCAGGTTCCTGTTGGTGATGGGCTTCTCGGCCGCGTGGTTGACACTCTTGGACAACCAATTGACGGTAAAGGTCCTGTTGAGTCAAAACAGTTTAATAACATAGAAAAAATTGCTCCTGGTGTTATTGACAGAAAAAGTGTTCATGAACCTATGTACACAGGTATAAAAGCTGTTGATGCAATGATTCCGGTTGGAAGAGGCCAGAGAGAGCTTGTTATCGGCGACCGTCAGATTGGTAAAACAGCACTTTGTATAGATGCTATTATCAATCAGAAAAACAGTAATGTGAAATGTGTTTACGTTGCATGCGGTCAGAAAAAGTCAACTGTTGCCCAGGTTGTGTCTGTGCTTGAAGAGCACGGTGCAATGGAATATACAACTGTTGTTGCAGCATGTGCAAGTGATCCTGCCCCGCTTCAGTATCTTGCTCCTTATGCAGGATGTGCCATGGCTGAACACTTTATGGATAACGGAGAGCACAGTCTCATTGTTTACGACGATCTTTCCAAGCAGGCTGTTGCTTACAGGCAGGTTTCTCTTCTTCTTAGAAGACCTCCGGGGCGTGAAGCTTTTCCTGGTGATGTTTTCTACAACCACTCAAGACTTTTAGAGCGTTCTGCAAAATTAAATGATGAACTCGGAGCAGGCTCGATGACTGCTCTTCCAATAGTTGAAACTCTTGAAGGTGATGTTTCAGCATTTATTCCTACAAACGTTATCTCTATTACAGACGGTCAGATTTATCTTGAGCCGGGTCTGTTCTTTTCTGGGGTAAGACCTGCTGTTAACGTTGGTATTTCAGTTTCACGAGTCGGAGGTTCAGCTCAGGAAAAGGCAATGAAAAAGGTTGCAGGTACACTTCGTCTTGATCTTGCACAGTACAGAGAGCTTGAGTCTTTTGCAGCTTTTGGAAGTGACCTTGATGCGGCAACACAAAGGCAGCTTAAAAGAGGTGAAAGACTTGTTGAAATTCTTAAGCAGCCGCAGTATCAGCCTCTTAATCTTGAAAAGCAGGTTGCTGTTATATATGCAGGTACAAAAGGTTTTCTTGATAAATATGATACAGATGTAGTTGCAAAATATGAAGCCGGTCTATATCAGTTTCTTGAAGACAGATACCCTAAGATTTTCGAGAATATAGCTGCTGACAGAACTCTTTCAGACGAAACAGAAAAGCTTCTTAAAGAAGCTCTTACAGCTTATGCAGAAGAGTTTGAGGATACAATAAAATAATTTAATTCTATAAGGTTGATTTAAATGGCTACACTAAAAGAGCTCAAACTTAAAATCACCGGGGTTAAAAAGACCAAGCAGATTACAAAAGCCATGAATATGGTTGCTGCTTCAAGACTCAGGGGAAGCCAGAGAAAAATAGATGCTTTCAGGCCTTATGCAGAAAAATATGCCGAGGTTTTGCTAAGTCTTGCACAAAAAGCTACAGATATATCATCAAAGCTTTTGGAACCCCGTGAAGAAATAAAATCCGTGCATATAATAGTATGCACTTCAGACAGGGGGCTTTGCGGTGCTTTTAACGAGTCATTGCTGGATAAGGCAGCTGAGCTTATCGATCAGAATCAGGATAAGAATATTACTATAACTGCTTTTGGTAAAAAAGGGCGTGACTGGGCAAGGAAGAAAAAATATAATATTCATTCAGAGCATTTGAATGTTGTAGGCACAAATTTTGGTTTTGAAGTAGCTGAAAGAGCAGGGAATGATCTTATATGGCAGTTTCTTATAGGTGAGACTGATGAAGTTTATATGGTCTCTTCTGAATTTGTAAGTATGAGTAAACAGGTCCCTGTTATAAATAAAATACTTCCTGTAGCAGTACCTGAGTTGTCTGAAGAAGATCAGGCAGATTCAGGCTCTGAAGAATATCAGGCTGAACATATTTGTGAACCTTCTGCTGAAGCTGTGCTTCAGGAAATGCTTCCAAGAAGCGTTCAGATCCAGATTTTCAGAGGACTGCTTGAAACCTCAGCAAGTGAACATGCCGCAAGAATGGTTGCTATGGATAATGCAACAAAAGCATGTAATGATATGATCAGCGATCTTAATAAAGTATATAATAAAACAAGACAGGCTGCCGTTACTGCAGACTTAATGGACATTGTCGGCGGCGCAGAAGCATTAAAAGGCTAATTCTTTTTAATTTGGAGGAATATAATGGCAGAAAATACAGGTAAAGTAAGAAGGGTTTCAGGACCCGTAGTTGATGTGGAGTTTGAGCCGGGTAAACTTCCACCAATTCTTACTGCTTTGAAACTTACTAACCCTGCTATCAATGATAAAGCAGACAATCTTGTCTGCGAGGTAGCTCAGCATCTTGGCGATAATCTTGTAAGAACAATCTCAATGGGTATTACAGACGGTCTGGTTCGCGGAATGGAAGTAAAAAACACAGGCGCGCCTATTAAAATGCCGGTGGGTGAAGCAGTGCTCGGCCGTATTCTTAATGTAACAGGCGATTCAGTTGACGGTATGGGAGAGGTTTCTAGAGATAAGGAACTTCCTATACACAGACCTGCTCCTGATCTGGCTGATCAGGATACTTCGGTTAAGGTTCTAGAAACAGGCATTAAAGTTATAGACCTTCTAGTCCCTTTCCCACGAGGCGGTAAAATGGGTCTTTTCGGCGGTGCCGGTGTTGGCAAAACAGTTATCATGATGGAGATGGTTAACAACATAGCAATGCATCATGGTGGTGTTTCAGTTTTTGGCGGTGTTGGTGAGCGTACAAGAGAAGGTAACGATCTTTACTACGAAATGAAGGAATCAGGAGTTCTTCCAAAAGCATCACTTGTTTATGGTCAGATGACTGAACCTCCGGGAGCACGTATGAGAGTTGCTCTTTCAGCTCTTACATCTGCTGAATATTTCAGAGATGAAGAAGGTCAGGACGTTCTTCTTTTCATCGACAATATTTTCCGTTTTTCACAGGCTGGTTCAGAAGTTTCAGCACTTCTTGGACGTATGCCTTCTGCTGTTGGTTATCAGCCGACTCTTGCAGAAGATATGGGTGATCTTCAGGAAAGGATTACATCAACAAACAAAGGTTCTATTACTTCAGTTCAGTGTGTTTATGTTCCTGCTGACGACCTTACTGACCCTGCACCTGCTACAACTTTTGCTCATCTCGACGGTACAGTTGTTCTTTCACGTGCAATTTCTGAGCTTGGTATTTATCCGGCTGTTGACCCTCTTGATTCTACATCCCGTATTCTTGATGCAAACTTTCTTGGTGAGGACCATTACAATATCGCAAGAACAGCTCAGGTGATTCTTCAGAAGTATAAAGATCTTCAGGATATCATTGCAATTCTTGGTGTTGATGAACTTTCTGATGAAGATAAAGTTACTGTTTCAAGGGCAAGAAAAATTCAAAGATTTCTTTCACAGCCTTTCCATGTTGCAGAGCAGTTTACAGGCATGAAAGGTACCTATGTTAAGATAGAAGATACAATAAAAGGCTTTAAGGAAATTGCTGAAGGTAAGCATGATAATCTTCCTGAACAGGCTTTTTATATGGTTGGAACTATAGAAGAAGCAATTGCCAAAGCTGAAAAAATGTCTGCTGAAGAAGCAGAAAGTTAAAAGGGGGCATTATGGCTGACAAACTCAGTCTTGAAGTAGTAACCCCTGAAAAAATAGTTCTCTCCGAGGAGGATGCGGAAATGGTTGTTTCTCCCGGCGAACTTGGGGATTTCGGTGTTCTTAAAGGACACACTCCTTTTTTAACATCGCTCAGATTAGGTGCTTTAAGATTTTTTAATAAAAAAGGCGAAGAACGGACTGTTTTTATCAAAGGCGGTTTTGCAGAAGCTCTTCCTGGTAAAGTAACTATTCTTGCTGATGCTGCTGAAATCAAGGAAAGTATTGATGAAGCAAGAGCGAGAGAAGCCAAAGAAAGAGCTGAATTAAGGCTTAACGGAGATATGCCTGATGAAAAGACAGATTATGAAAGAGCAAGGCAAGCTCTTATCAGGGCTGAAACACGATTAAAAATTTCTGTTTTATAATATAAGAATTAAAAAAGCCGTCTTTTAAAGGCGGCTTTTTTATTTTCGAATGCATTCTTTCTGATTATAATGCATTCTTTCTGATTATAATGCATTCTTTCTGATTATTAAGTATAATTTAGCTTTCTCGGGGCACAGCAACTAATATTATTGTTGGCAGAGAATTCGTGCTGTTTTTATCGGCTAGTGACATATATAAATCTGCTTCAAGAACTGACTGTTCTGTTTGAATAACCCCGCTGATATGACCTGATTTTGTTGTTTTTGCTAAAATATTTCTCCACAATCTGTAAAATTTTTTTCTTGTCGGCTGATCAAGAATACTGTCAATATTTTTTCCTTTCAATTCTGTGAACTTCACTTTTGTCAAATCTTTTACCGTTTTATTTGTTTTAATAATTTTTCCGGACAAACTGCATATGAAAAATAAAACAGGTGCATTATGAAAAAATATTAAATTCTGTTTGAGGAGAAGTCTTGAAGTACTAAGTGTTTTTAGCGTTTTGTTCAGTCTTGTATCATTATTCTTTAATTTATTTTCATATTCTTTTATATATTGAATCCTGGCTTCTTCGAATTGATTTTCAGTCTGTCTTAATTTTTCTTCTGCTCTTTTTTCACCTGTTATATCTACTGCAATACCACCTATCAAAGATTCGCCGGATTCATTAAATACAGGGAATTTAATCTTTTTGAATATATTTGAACTTCCGCAAAGTTCATGAAAAGATTCTATTGTCTCTATTTTATTTTCACGAAGCACCTTAAGATCTTCCATTGTAAATTTAGAAACCAGATGATCAGGGAAGGGTGATTTATGATTATTCTTTTTGGTTGATATATTAATGAATTTTTGGAAAAAATTATTTTTATATATGTATTCACCTTTGGAATTTTTAAGGAATACTGCACCCGGGAAATTGTCAAATATTGATGAATAAATTTTTTCAGAGTTTTTAAGTTTGTTTTTAAGATTTACAAGTTCTGTCTGATCTGAAGCAGTCCATAAAAAAGCGTTATGCTTATCTTTGTTGCTTGATAAGCTTGTTTTTTTTATATTGTATTTCTTTTTTCCGCTGTTATTTTGTATTTCTATAAGAGTTTCATCATTATTTTTAAGATCAGACACAATAAGTTGTACCAGAAAATTAAGTTTTTCCGGAAGTTCTTTTACAGATTTTCCAATCAAATTTATATCATTATATTCACTGAAAAGATTTTTGTAGAAGGAATGGTTAGCATAAACAAATTTTTTATTTTTGTCAGTAACCCAGATTGGATCAATAAATTTGTCCAGCATATCTCTGTCTATATTAAGATCATCTTCATAATCTAAATGTAGATATTTTGCAGAATTATCCAAAGATTGTTTGAAATCTATCTGAATAAGACCGCCTTCATCAGTGCCTGAAGTATCAACGGATCTTATATCCGCAATCACAGGTACCCAGGTCTCCCTGGATGTTCTTATGTTTATATTGAGTCCTCTGACAGACTCTCCTGTAAAAGAAATATTTTTTATTTTTTTTTGGAAAGAGTTGTTTTCTGAATAAACAAAGGCTGTTATCGGGATATTAGATGTTTCTGCGGAGGAATATCCAATGAGATTTTCAAAGCCTGTTGAAGTAAAAATCATTTTACCCGATTTATCTATAATGCAGGTAGGATCAGCATTGTTTTGATTAAGTATCGATTTATCAAAAACCGGGATTGTTGAATTTGACAGAACCTTGTTAATTATCTGGCCCAACAGTCTTGCAGAAACTTTCAAGCCGTCTTTTTCATCCTGAGACCATGTTCTGGGCTTTTCACAGTCAGCAACAGCGAGAGTTCCGTAAAATTTGTCTATGGAAAAAACAGGTATCAGTATAAAAGATTTAATAAGATGGTCTTTGAGCAAAAGTTCATCAGGTTCACTGAGATCGTTTACTTTTTTCTGATAAGTATCACCGTTGGATAAGATTTTAAAAACCTTATCTGTATATCGGTATTTTTTAAGAGCTGAATCGGGTTTTATAGGAAAAAGCTTTGGTGAAAACCATTCATATTTAAGACTCATAAGGTTTGAGCCGTAATCATTGCGTATATTTTTAAATATCAGTACTCTGTTTGATCTTGTTGAGATACCCAGATGGCGTAGTATTTCATATAGCATTGATTCACTGATATTTCCGGCTGACTTTATAATATTTTCTGATGCAAATATTATAGACTGGAGAATTGCATCTTTATGGATATTTTGGGTTATTTGGTCGTTTTTCATAAAACTGCTGTTTATATTTGAAAAAATGAACAAATAACCTGTATGTATATTGTTTGTATAAGTTTTGTTAATGTTGAGTTTTGCACTGATAAGTTTTTTTGGGGATTTTATATAAAGCTCATGATCTGCAGTTAAAAGATTTTGGTCGTGAGTTATATCTTCAAAATTAATTGAATTTTCAGATTTTACAGCCGATTTTAGAAAATTTTCTATTGGTTTGCATGTAACTTTTGATATTTCTGATTCTGATAGTGTTAAAAATTCAGGAGAAACTTCTGTTACTAACCCCTTTAAATCAGTTGTGCATGTACACGCTTTAGGTATTGTAGAAGCAGAATCAGTTTTAGAAAAATTTTTAAGAAGATTTTTAATAAATTTATCTTTTAAAAATGGATTTTTGCTCGGTTTTATTTCCGGATTCATTTCGGTTTTCTTTTGTTTGATTGAATTTAGAATTAATTAAAGAGATTATAATAAATCATTCAATCAGTAAACAAAAGTAAAAATATAAATGCCCTGTAAAAAAATTACAGAGCATTTATATTTCAAAAGGAAATTTAGTCAGCTTTTTTTCTTAAAAATGTAGGAAGTTCAAGGCCCGATTTTTTCTTTTTCCTGAAATAAGCCGGTGTATCAAGAGATTTGGATAGTCTGTGAGAATTAGAATCGTGATCTATTTCATCCTGACCTTCAACCCTGCTTATGCTCTGAATCTGAGGATCTTTTTTTGAAGCTGAATAATTAATTATATTATCTGAGTCAGAAATATGTGAATTGTCAGAAATATCTGTTGCTGTAGCAGGTCTTATTCTTCCACGAGTTGGTGTGTTTGATGATTTTGAAGAATATGAGTCTGTTTTATAGTAATTAGGACTTGTTTCGGTTTCAATTCCTGTAGCTATAACAGTAATCTGAATTTCATCTTCCAGGCTGTCGTCTATTGCCTGACCCCAGATAAGATTTACATCATCTCCGGCTTCACTGTAAATTTTATCCATTGCATCATTTAATTCATTCATGGAAAGGTTTTCAGAAGATGTTATATTAACAAGTATTCCTTTTGCCCCCCTGATGGAAATATCGTTTAAAAGAGGATGTGATATAGCGCTGTCTGCAGATTCAACAGCTCTTGTTTCACCGGTTGCAGTACCAATACCCATAAGTGCAACACCTGCTTCAGACATAATGGTTTTTACATCTGCAAAGTCAAGGTTAACAAGGCCGGGTTTAAATATAAGATCAGAGATTCCTTTGACAGAGTGATGCAAAATTTCATCTGCTTTTTTGAACATATCAACAACAGTTGTATTTTTAAGCGCAATTGTGGAGAGCCTGTTGTTTGGTATAGTAATTACTGTATCAACAATATCCCTTAATTCCTCGAGGCCTTGTTCCGCCTGTTCAAGTCTTCTTTTTCCTTCAAAAGAAAAAGGCTTTGTAACAACAGCAACTGTAAGTATATTCATTTCCTTGCACACTTTTGCAACTACCGGAGCAGCGCCTGTTCCTGTTCCGCCGCCGAGTCCTGCTGTAATAAAGACCATGTGAGCGTCTTTAAGGGCTTCTTTAATCTCTTCAATATTTTCCTGTGCGGCCTGCTTACCTTTTTGAGGATCTGCTCCTGCACCAAGGCCTAGAGTTGTTGTGGTACCAAGCTGAATTTTTACATTAGCCTTTGAATTTTCAAGATCCTGTGCATCAGTATTGGCTACAATAAACTTTACACCTTCCAGTTCGGAATTAATCATATTGTTTACTGCGTTGCCGCCGGCGCCGCCTACACCTATTATTTTGAGTCTGGCAGTGTTCTCATTTTCTACGTATGAAAAACTCATGTTTGCCTCCTTTTATTATAAAGCCGTTTTGTTTTTTTATTTGAACCAGTCAATTATTTGCTGGAAAATTTTGCTGAAATTGTTTTTGCTTTTTCTGGTGTTTCCGAATTCAAAAACATCTTTTGCCCCGAATCTCACAAGACCAACTGCAGTAGAGTAGTCTGGTCTATTAACTGCATCGCTCAGGCCGCTGACATTTGATGGGAAGCCTACCCTGACAGGAGTGTTGAATATAGATTCTGCCAGCTCAACAATACCCGGCATATTTGCTGTTCCGCCTGTTAATACAATTCCTGAAGGGATTTCATATTCCATGCCTGATCTGTAAATTTCATCATGAAGCATAGTAAGAATTTCTTCTGTGCGTTTTTCCAGGATTTCGCAAAGAATCTGACGATGGGTTTCATTATTGCCTTTTTTACCCATCGAAGGTATTGTGATTATCTCTTCAGGGTCTATATTGTCAGAAATGCATTCACCTTTATTCAGTTTAAGCATTTCTGCTTCATGTACAGGAGTGTTCATAACTGCTGCAACATCTTTAGTAAGGATCTGGCCTGCAATAGGAAGAACGTAAGTATACTTGATATTTCCCCCTGAAAAAATCGACATATCGGAAGAATTACCGCCAATGTCTATCAGAGCGACCCCATGCTCTTTTTCTTCTTCAGTTAAAACTGTTGATGATGATGCAAGAGACTCTAGAACAATTTTTTTAATTTCAAGTCCGGCTATATCGACACATTTAACTATATTTTGAATAAAAGTACCTGGCCCTGATACAATATGAATTTTAACTTCAAGAGTTCCACCGGCCATACCTTCAGGATTTTGAATACCGTGCTGATCATTAACAATAAATTCCTGGGGCAGAACATGAATTATTTCAGATTTTTTCAGATGAGCTTTTGATGAAATCTGGGCAGTTGCCTGTTCGATTACTCTGTCAATGTCATGTTTTGTTATTTCAGATGAATTTGTAATAATTACGCCTGAACCTGAATATCCTTTAATATGCTGTCCTGAAATCCCTGTGTATACCTCAGATATTTCACATGCAGCCATTATTTCAGCAGCATCAACAGCCCTTTGAATTGCAGTTACTGTAGAGGTAATATCAACAATTGCACCTTTTTTAATCCCGGTTGAATTTTCTTCTCCGACTCCGATGATCTGAATTTCATTGTTTATCAACTCTCCTACAACAGCTCTTACTTTTGTTGTACCTATGTCTAAACCTACTATTATCTCGCCTTTTTGTGCCATTGCTCCTCCTTTTTCAGCCTCTTGCAGGAAAGGGTGTTATTACTACCCGGTTTTTTCTGGATAAATCAAGCTGATCAATTTTTATATCAGGAAACTTATTTTTAAAATAAATATTTATTAATCTGAGATTATTAAATTTGCCTTCAAAATCATTAAATCCGAGAATCATTTTTTTGCATAAAGTTGTATTTAAAATTTTTACTCCAATATCTTTGTCCATAACTATCTTGCTTGAAGCGGTAAATAAGCCGGTATTGTAAATATCTGCTTCAGTTTTTATTAGATTCATTGCAGTATTCAGATCATGGCTCTGATTATTTACATCAAAAATGTTTAACCCTTGTATCTCCGGAACATCTCTGTTTAAATCGTTTTTTCCCTCTTTTTTAAAAATTCTGCCTTCTTTATTGAGAAGGTAGGTTTTATTTAATTTTATTTTTGCAGCCGGAGTATGTTCTTTTATATTAATTTCTATTTTATCAGGAAATTCTCTTTTAACTGAACAGTCATCAATCCAGTCAGAATGCAGAAGTCTTTTTCTTATCAGCTTGAGATTCATTCTGATTATACTTTCATTTTCATTTATATCAGCAGTCTGAAGGATTTTTTCTCTGCTAAGTCTTTTATTGCCTTTGACAGTAATTTGTTCAGCAAAAAAAGTATTATTCTGTATAATCATGTCATGGGCAAATATTAGTCCAGAACCAAGAAAAAAGATAAAACATGTGTGAAAAAGAAAATATAATATTTTTTTCCACCTAGGTATGTTGTTTAAATTTTTTTTCTTATCGTCCGACAATTTTAACCTCCGGCTCCAGATCTATACTGAATTTTAGTTTTACTTCCTTTTGAATAAAGTCCTTTAATTTTATTATATCTTCAGGTGTTGCTTTATTTTTATTTGTAATAAAGTTTGCATGAACTCTGGAAATTTCTGCTCCGCCTATTGATTTACCTTTTAAGCCGGCTTTTTCTATAAGCATTCCTGCAGTCATTTCTAAAGACGGGTTTTTAAAAAAAGATCCGCAGGAAGCCTCCTTTAGCGGTTGTTTTTCTTTTCTTTTTTTTATTAATTCTTTTGCCTCTTGATATGTTTTGTTTTTATCTGTTTTATCAAGCTCAATCAAAACATCAATTATTATATAATTTTCAATTTTTTGATTTTTAAAACCTAATTTTCTGTACTCTGGTATAAGGTCATGATCTTTAAACTTTAAAATATTTCCGCTTTCATCAACAGCAGTTATTTCTTTAATAACCGAAGAAACTGTTCCTTTGTCTGTACCTGCATTCATAAATACTGCACCACCGACCAAACCCGGAATTCCTGTAAGATTATTAAGTCCTGAATAACCTCTTGCAGCTGCATACCAGCAAAGCCTGGGGAGTTTGACTCCAGACTGAACTCTTAAAAGTATTTTATTATTATTTTCAGCTTCTGTGAAAATCGATGAAAAATATCTGCCAAGACTTAGGCCATACTTTATTCCTGTTTCTTTAATTAATGTATTGGTTCCGCCTCCGATAACATTAAATTTAGAATTTTCTGATTTAATAAATTTCAAAAGATTAATCA
>Ga0136557_1001810_pt1 | contig 13104 bp, 9 predicted proteins | sample AntRauTorckE6832_FD_104796 | JGI IMG/M metagenome (GOLD analysis project Ga0136557, IMG submission 104796) | Saline lake microbial communities from Rauer Islands, Antarctica - Metagenome Torckler E6 #832 | ecosystem: Environmental > Aquatic > Non-marine Saline and Alkaline > Saline | place...
ATCTTTCCGCCATTTCCAAAGAAATTCAAAATTGTCGAAGATGATATGCCCGGCCATCTGGGTCTTGATGTTCTCAGCTGTCCCGGGCACTCCCAGAGTGATCTTGTCTATGTCTCCGACAATTGGGCAGTGACGGGTGATGTTTTACTGCGCGGGGTCTTTCAATCGCCTCTTCTGGATATCGACCTGGAAACGGGGGAGCGCTTTGGAAACTATCAGGCGTACTGTGCAACAATTGCCAAGCTGTCAACATTACGGCAGAAAACTGTCTGCCCGGGGCATCGCATCAGGATCGACAGTGTTGATGACAGCCTGCTCTTTTATGTCTCCAAGATGCTTGGCAGAGTGGCGCTGCTGGACAAGCATGACGCCGTCAACGGTAATATCGCCGAAGTCATCAAGCATCATTTCGGGGAAAGCCTCAAAGAGCCCTTTCATCTCTATCTCAAGGCTTCGGAAATTGTCTTTATGCAGGATTTCCTTGCCCGACCTGAGTTACTGCAAAAGGCCCTGGTGGAAACCGGGCTTTTTGCCGGTGTCGAGGATAAATTTTTACGGGCCGTTGAACATGTACCGGTGCGGAGGGCGTCTGAAAAAACACCATAGTCGACCTTGCAAGCAGTTACAAATACCGGGGTTAGTTACAGTACGTCGCTTCCCCCATAAGTAGTTACCTTTTTTTAATCTCCTGCTTTTTCGATTTCGATCCTGATAGCGATCTTGATTTCGAGGCCACCTTGTAAATAAGGATACAAATGAGGATACGCCATGCATGACCCACTATTTCAGCCGCTTGATATCGGCTCCCTTGCCATAAAAAATCGAGTTTTCATGCCGGCCATGCACATGAATATGTGCCGCAAATACGAGGTGAGTGATCAGCTTGTCGAGTTTTATCGGCGCAGGGCCGCGGGTGGGGCCGGATTGATCAGCGTCGGTTATGCAACCGTTGATGATGTTTCCGGAAATCCCGGTAATATAGGTGCCCATGACGATGCTTTTGTGCCGGGGCTTAGCCGGCTCGCCAAAGCCATTCAGGAAGGTGGGGTGAAGGCGGCGGTGCAGCTCAATCATGCCGGGCGCTATAATCACTCCTCCTTGACCGGCGGCAAACAGCCCATAGCACCAAGTGGTATTGCCTCCAGACTGACCCGGGAAACGCCCCGGCAGATGGATGTAGATGACATTGCCGCCGTCCGGCAGAGTTATGCTGATGCAGCGCAACGTGTTGTGACAGCCGGTTTTGATATGGTGGAAATCCTGGCCGGAACAGGCTATCTGATCAGTGAGTTCCTCTCTCCGCTGACCAACCAGCGCGATGACGACTACGGCGGCAGTCTTGAGAATCGTATGCGCTTCGGGGTGGAGGTCATTCGATCGGTGCGCTCCCAGATAGGTGATTTCCCACTGTTGGTGCGTATTAACGGCAACGATTTTATGGAAGGTGGTGTCGGGCGTCATGATATGCAGATTTTTGCCGAACATCTGGTCGCTACAGGCGTGGACGCGCTCTGTGTCAATGTGGGCTGGCATGAGGCGCAGGTTCCCCAGATTGTCACCAAGGTGCCGCGCGGTGTTTTCGCCTATATGGCGCACGAGATAAAAAAACGCGTCGATGTTCCGGTGATTGCCAGTCACAGGATCAATGACCCCCAAACGGCCCGCCGCTTGATAGGCGAGGACTATTGCGACATGGTTGCCCTGGGCCGAGCGCTCATTGCCGACCCGGACCTGCCCCGCAAAGCTGAGCGTGGGGAGGAACACACAATCCTCCATTGTGTGGCCTGCGGTCAGGGCTGTTTTGATAACCTCATGCGTATGAAGAAGGTGGAATGCCTGTGCAATCCAATGGCTGGGCATGAAGTGGAATACAAACTGGAGCCTGGTGAACGGGTACGGCGTGTGATGGTGGTCGGCGGTGGCCCGGCGGGGATGAACGCGGCACTGGCCGCGGCGGCAAAGGGGCATGAGGTGAGTTTGTATGAACGGAGTATGGAGCTTGGCGGTCAATTGCGGCTTGCCGGAGCGTCGCCCGGTAGGGAGGAGTTTGTCGTGCTGGCCAATGACCTGAGCAGAAAGATTGCGGACAGCGGAGTCAAAGTTGTCCTTAACCGTGAGGTTGATGGTCCGCTGCTCATGGAGGAAAAACCCGATGTGCTCATTGCGGCAACAGGTGGGGTACCCCTCGTGCCACCCATCGAGGGCGCGGATATGGAGCATGTGGTGCAGGCCTGGGATGTGCTGCGGGGGAGTTGGGTGCAAGGAGAGCGTGTTGTGGTTATCGGCGGCGGTGCCGTCGGCGTGGAGACAGCGCTGCTGATGGCCCAGCATGGCACCTTATCCGGCGAGGAACTCAAATTTCTCCTGCTCCATGGGGCGGAATCCCTGGAAGAACTGCAGCGTTTTGCTCTGCAGGGCAGTAAAAAAATTATGCTCATTGAACTTCTTGACAAGCTAGGGGAGAACTTTGGTAAAACAACGCGCTGGTCAATGCTCCAGGACCTTGGACGGCACGGGGTCGACACTTTGACCCAGGCCAGGGTACAAAGCATCGAAAAAGACGGCGTGCGTATAGTCCATGATGGCAAGGAGCAGCTCATACCAGCCGATACCGTCATTCTGGCGGTAGGCAGCGCATCCCACAATCCGCTCTACACCGTAGCGGCGGAACTGAAGATTGCCGTGGAGGTGGTGGGCGATGCGCGGCAGCCGGCAACCGTGCTGGAGGCGACCCATCAGGGATTCAATACCGGGCGCACCATCATATGAAGCGCTTGAATATCCTGCCGTTGACGAATCGGCACTAATAAATTCCTGATTATCCACAAAGCTCAGCTTGAAGCACTGAAGAGAAGGAGGCGTCCCATGTAAAACAACATGGTGCGCCTCCTGGGTCAATTAGCTGAGCTTTGTCGGTACGCAGAAATACATTTCAGGAGAGAAAAAGATGATACTCTTTAATCCATCGCAATATCAGCGTCATCATGCCGATTCCCTCTCACGGGAACTGGTGGAGAGGACCATCCGGTTTTTTGAAAACAAGGGGCTGGCCAAAATCAAACAAGATGATCAATCCATGGTCTGGTATGACGATTTCCTGGATTTCATCAAAGAAGAAAAAATCTTTGCCTCCCTGCTCACCCCGCAGCACTATGGCGACGGTACGACCCGCTGGGACATGTGGCGCCTCAGCGAATATAACGAGGTCCTCGGCTTTTACGGTCTGTGCTACTGGTATGCCTGGCAGGTGACCATTCTCGGGTTGGGTCCGATCTGGATGGGCGACAATGAGGAGGTCAAGCATACGACGGCTGAGCTGTTGCGTCAGGGCGGTGTCTTTGCCTTTGGGCTTTCGGAAAAAGAGCACGGAGCCGATCTCTATTCCAGCGAAATGAAGCTCTATTCTCAGGAGGATGGCACCTACCTGGCCCGCGGTTCCAAGTATTATATCGGAAACGGCAATTGTGCCGCGCTGGTTTCGACTTTCGGCAAGATTGATGGCAGTGATGACTATGTCTTTTTTGTGGTGCGCACCGATCATCCCCGATATGAGTGCGTTAAAAAGATAGATACCTCCGGGGTGCGCCAGGCCTATGTCGCTGAATTTGCACTCAATGACTATCCTATTAGCGAGGCCGATATTCTTTCCACCGGCAAGGCGGCCTGGAATTCCTCATTAAATACCGTCAACATAGGGAAGTATGAATTGGGCTGCGCTTCCCTGGGGGTTGCCACTCACGCTTTCTATGAGGCGCTCAATCACGCGGCATCCCGGATTTTATACGGCCGCAGTGTCACCGACTTTCCCCATGTGCAAAAACTTTTCACCGAATCCTATGCCCGTCTTACGGCAATGAAGCTTTTTGCCCACCGCACCGCCGATTATCTGCGTTCCGCCTCCGATGAAGACCGGCGTTATCTGTTGTTTAACCCCATCGTCAAGATGAAGGTCACCGGTGAGGGGGAAAAGGTCGTTGGTCTTCTCCATGGTATCATCGCCGCCAAGGGGTATGAACAGGACACCTATTTTGAAATGGCGCTTCGCGATATCGGCATGCTGCCCAAGCTCGAAGGTACTGAGCATGTCAATATGGCGCTGATTATAAAATTCGTGCGCAACTATTTCTTTGGCCCCGTTGACTATGCCGAGGTTCCAATGCGTAATGAAGCTGGCGATGACAGCTATCTTTTTCATCAGTACACCGGCGGTCTGGGCAAAATTAAATTTCCCGATTATCGCAGGGTTTATGCAACCAACAGCTCGCCCAATATCGATGTTTTCAGGCAGCAGGTGGAATTGTTCCGCAAATTGTTGATAGAGGCGCCGCCCACGGAGGAGCAGGCCGCCAATATTGATTATATGTTGGCGGCGGGTGAGCTGTTTACCCTTATCGTCTACGCCCAGCTTATCCTGGAGAAAAAAGACGACTATACGGTGAATGATGACCTGCTTGAAGAGATTTTTCGCTTTCTCATCGTCGATTACTCCAGGTATGCTCTTGACATGGTGCTGAATTACGACAATACCGAAGAGCAGGAAATAATGTATAATGATATGGTCAAAAAGCCGGCCGGCAGCACAAAGAATTCCAGCAAAGTTTTTGCCGAGCAGGTTCTGGTACTGCGCGATACGTATTTCTCCCGCTGAGGCTTTTTTCCCTCAGAGGCTTGTTTCTCCCGCAGGGGCTTTAATTCTCCCGCAGAGGCGCAGAGGGTTTATTTGTAAAGGCATTGATACTGTGTGTTGTATTGGTTTGCGTTGTGGTTTTATTGATGTACGGTTGTTTTTTGTTTTTAAATAACCTCAGCGCCTCCGCGCTTCAGCGGGATCCGATTTTTCTTCCCGCGGAGGCGCAGAGGCGCAGAGGGTTTAGTTTTTTAAGGTATCGATACTGTGGGTCGTACTAGTTTGCGTTGTAGCTTGATTGATGTGCAGTTGCTTTTAATTTTTAAATACCCTCTGCGCCTCAGCGCCTCTGCGCGATCCGATTTTTTCGCACTGTGGGGCTTTTTCTTCCCGCGGAGGCGCAGAGGCGCAGAGGGTTTAGTTTTTTAAAGGTATTGATACCGTGGTTGTGGTGGTTTGCATTGTGGCTTGGTTGGTGTTCAGTTGGTTTTTGTTTTAAATTACCCTCTGCGCCTCAGCGCCTCTGCGCGACGACACCCACACAACAAACAGCGAAGGAGACACAATGGGACACCATGGCGCCAAGGAAAATCTGGTTCCGCTGATCGACAGGTTAAACCGCTATCCGATAGGCTTGTTTGACAATGATAAACTGCGCCGTATCCTGGCCTATCTTTTTTCCGAGGATGAAGCCTATGTCGCTTCCCGTTTTCCGCTGCAGGAATCGACCATCGGCGAGCTCAAAAGGGCATGCGGCATGGATGAGAGCAGGCTGCTGCCCATTCTTGACGGCATGGCCGACAAGGGTCTTGTCATGGATATGCAATATGGTGCAACCACCTACTATCTCCTTATGCCTGGACTTATAGGATTTTTTGAGTTCACCTTCATGAAACAGCGGGCCGATCTGCCGGTGGCCGAGCTTGCCAAACTGATGACGGAATATCTCTACGATGATCCGGAACAGGGGCAGGCCAAGGAATTTTTCGGCAGCAAAACCCAGCTCACCCGATCCATCCCCTACGAAGAGCACGTTCCGGTGAGCTCGGTTGTCACCTCCTATGAGAGCGCTCGGGAGATTATCAAGCAGGCAAGTTTTGGCGCGGTGGGCCAGTGTTACTGCCGCCATAAAAAAGAGCACCTCGACGAAAGCTGCGATAAAGAGGCGCCGGTGGAAAATATCTGCATATCGCTTGGCACCGCCGCCAAATTCATGGCACGCCGGGGATTTGCCGAACAGAGGACCACCGAAGAGCTGCTCCAGGTGATTGATACCGCCAGGGGATATAATCTGACACATATCACCGACAACATCCGCCATAACCCCTCGTTTATCTGTAACTGCTGTTCCTGCTGCTGCGAGCTGCTCGGTGGCGTGCAGCAGGGCTTTCCCAATGGTATCGCCAAGGCAAATTATACACTGCAGGTGGATGAACACAGCTGTGTTGGCTGCGGCTTATGCGTCAAGGCATGCAATGTCAAGGCTCTTGGCCTGACTTCTCGGAAGAAGGGGGATGCGGAGCCAAGTGAGACCAAGAAAAAACGCGACCTTATCATCGATGCCGAGCTTTGCCTGGGCTGCGGTGCCTGCATTTCCACCTGCGCCACGGAGTCGCTGAGCCTTGTGCCTTGCGATCGACCGGCTACCCCCGAGAAAAAGAAGGATCTTTTCGTCCAGATACTCAAGGAAAAAAAGCGTTTCACCCCTTTTCTTCTCAGTGGCATGAAAACCAAAGTGCTGCGCAGGCTCGGCATCAAATAAAGCTCTGCTCAAAACCAACCTCCCGTCGACCCGACATCGGGTCGACATGCCCCTGAATTTGCGGGATGTCGCCCGCTGTCTACTGACAAACACCTCAGCTTCACCTATCGTCATATTAAACGCTGATTACCAACGAAGCTCAGCTGATCGACCCAGGAGTCTGCCGGCAGACTCCTTGTCCTTTAGTGTTTCAAGCTGAGTTTCGATGGTAATCAGGTATTAAACAGAAGAGCGATAGTATAACTCAAAAACGGAGGTGTATAATGAAACGAGAAAATATTCTACGTGTGAGCAGTGGCAAAAAACAAAATAATTCCGAAATCGTTTACCACGGTTTGGCCTTCTGTATACTGGCCGTGCTTGTGCTCCTGTGTCTGCCGCTCAGTGCAGCGGCTGGGAATGATCGACAACGTGAGCGATTCATACTCGATTTCGGCGACAGTCATATCAGAGGGCAACGGGGTGAGGCGGCGCCGATATTTCTTAAAAAGGCCTTACGCCGGCAACATCCCTGGGTCAATGTGTCGGAGTATCGTTTGAAAAAAGTTGTGCTCGTGGCAAAAACAAAACACGGGCGAGGTGGAGCCCAGCTTCGCGTCGGGCCTGAGGTAACAGGTTTCTATGGGGTCGGTGGCCATCCTCGCAGTTTTAACGGAAATCACCGCAAATCTTTTGATCGGGTACGTATTCACAATCCTTTTAACCAGAGCTGGGGGCCCTGGCAGCTGCTTCTTAGGGGTAATTTCAAGGTGCGTAAAGTGGTTCTGGAGGTGGAAAAGCGCCGCTCACATCCCTCATATCGCCATGGTTACCAGGACCGGGTTGTTCCCCGTCCTCATTACGGGCGGCGACCGGGAAATCACCCGATTCCCCAGCAACAAGAATTGTATCAGGGCAGGATTTTTGTTAAAATGCGGTGGTAGAGGTGAAATGCATCTTAAAAAAGAAAGGAAGCATCAAACAGGGAAGTATTGCTTGACAGCGCAATGTTAGGGATTAAAATCTGAGTGTTATAAAGTAAAAAGCATTGGGTTCCGGTTCGGCGAGTCGAGCGGGACCAGGTAATTGCAGATAAATACTATTGGAGGAAACAATGAAAGCAGTGGTATGTACCCTGGTGGGGGTAGTGGCATTAATGATGACATCCTGCACAAATGTCGGTTTGAACAAAGGAAAGCAGGGCGCTATAGGTGGTGCCGCAGGTGGCGCGCTTCTTGGCCAGGCCATTGGCAAGAGTACGGAAGCGACCCTGATCGGCGCCGCGGTCGGTTCTCTGCTTGGCTATATTGTGGGCAATGAAATGGATAAATATGACCGACAGAATCTCAATCAAGTCTATGAGGCAGCTCCATCCGGACAAACCACCTCCTGGCAGAATCCGGACAGTGGTAATTATTACGAGGTCACGCCTCAGCCGGCGTATACGGCTCCCCAGCATCCGCAGAGACCGTGCCGTAAGGCGGAAATTCTCGCCACCATAGACGGCAGAGCGGAGAAAACCTATTCAACCGCCTGCAGAAACGATCAGGGGCAGTGGGTAGTACAGTAGCTGATTATCCTACCGGCCTTGGCTAGAGGTCTTTGTTGCCTCGGTCGGTGCATCTATCGCTCAAATGAGGGTGTGTTCAAAATATGAAGGTATTTTTAGCGCACCCTTTGCTTTACTCCTCGGATTTGTGACTCTCATCAAGATCCTTGTACAGTGCCAGAATACCCGATCGGGTTACCTTCTTTATGCCAAGCGGCCGGAGGAGGTCTATCAGTGAGTTGACCTTGTCTTCGGTTCCCGTCACTTCGACGATATAGGAGTCGGCACCGGCATTGACGATTTTGGCATTGTAGATTTCGCTCAGTTGGAGCAATTCCGTTCTGTTTTCCTTGGTTATACCAACGCTGATAAGCGCCATCTCGCGCTTGACCGACTTTTCCTCTTGGGTCATATCACGCAGCTTGATAACGTCGATGAGGCGGTTGAGCTGTCCCTGGATCTCAACCAGTTGATCCGGAGTCGATTTGGTCTTTATCGTTATCCGTGAGATATTGGGATCGTGGGTAGGAGCGCCGCAGATGCTCTCCATGTTGTAGCCTCGGCCGGAGAACAGTCCGGTTATTCTTGATGTTACGCTTGGCTTGTTTTCCACCAGCATGGTTAGGATATAGGATTGTTCTTCGGTCATAGTGGTATTCATAAATGCTTCCTACGTGGAGGTTGTGAACATGCCTCTATTTCACTGGAAAAGATGGTCTTCTCCCTGTACACTCGTAACTACTTATGGGGGAAGCGACGTAATGTAACTACCCCCAGTATTTGTAACTGTTTGCAGGGTGCCGGAGATTCTCGCGGGTAGCCCTGGTGCCCTGTGAGCAGTTACGTACACTCTTTGGAATAATCGTCATAACTCTACATGATACCCGCAGAAAAATCCAGTCACAGCTGATTGCCCTGCACTACTTCACGCGGTACAGAGTATGGGTGCTCTTAATCTTTTTCCATAATTCCTTGATAATGACCATTGCGGGATCTTCATATTTATCGTATTTCTTTCCCAGCAGGGCGGAGCAGGATTCGAGCAAAGCGTCATTACCGCTATAGAGTCCGAATTCCTTGTGAATTGTTTTGGCAAGTGCCAGATAGACTGAGGTTTCCAGTTCCTTCTCGGAGAGCGAAGCAAGGATCACTTTGTCTCTGAGGTGAAGGTCGAGGTAGAGGAGTTCAACTACCTCCTCCACGGTGTGGGGAAGGTAGCTTGGTGCTATATTATCAATAGGTTGAAACATCATGGCGGTATGTTCCTCCTGTGGTGCATATTCCTGGTGCTGTGTCGCTGGTAAAAGCTTTGCAAATCTTGTTACTCGTTACTCGACCGTTTGCGGACACAGGGGTATATACACTGATACAGTAATACATTCAGCGCCTAAGTCACCGCAAAGAAGGTGGCATTCGCGGGAGTGATGGACACGCCGAAATCTAAACTGTGAAGCACTACATAACAAACACTACGTAACAGACACTACATAACAGGCAGTGCAAAACAGGAGTCCATAACAGCCAACACATGAAAAAAATCAGATATTTTCTTGAATATATATTGCTTAAACTGATCAGCAAAATGCTCCATTTCTTGCCTCGCCGGGCTGTGTTGTTCCTTGGTTCACGGGTTGGCGACCTGGTGTTTTACTGCATCCCGGTGCGAAAAAAAATGACGCTTGAACACATTCGGCTGGCGTTTCCGGAAAAAAGTGAACGTGACGTTAGCTGGATAGCCAGAGAGGCTTATCGCAATCTGGGAATGAACAGTTTCGAGCATCTCTGCCTTCCCTATCTTTCCAGGAATGAGCTCATCGGTACTGTTCAGTTGAAAGACGAGGAAGTCCTTAAACGTGTCTTTGCCGGCAACAAAGGAACAATTTTTGTGGGCGGTCATTTCGGTAACTGGGAGTATATGGGCGGAGCGGTCAGCGCCATGGGCTATCCCGTCACATTTATCGTTGCCGATATCGGTAACCCCTATATCGACAGGATGGTCAATGAACATCGTCAAAAGGCGGGGGTGAAAATCCTGTCCAAGGGGCTCTCGGTGCGGGGCATTATAAAAACACTTCGAGAAAATGGCTTCCTTGCCATGCTCATGGATCAGGATGCCGGCAAAAACGGTATTTTTGTCGACTATTTTCAAAGGCCCTGCTCCGCACCGCGAGGGCCTGCCCTTTTTGCTTTGAAAACCGGGGCGGCTCTAGTCTATGTGAGTTCCATACGGCAGCCGGACGGCTCGTTACGTGCGGTTTTTGAAGAGATGGAGGTGGATTATGAGGCCGGGGTAACGGAAGAGAATATCATGGCAATCATGCAGCGCTGCACCACCAGACTGGAGGCTGATGTGCGCCGCTATCCCGGGCAGTGGTTCTGGATGCACCGTCGTTGGAAGACTGTACCAACACCGGCTGAAAGTGAAATATAAATCCGGTTTTCTTGATTACCAGCAATACTGAGGGGACTGGTTTTTTTTCACGCAGTTCAGTGAAAATAAATCTGTCGCCCGTATTTTTACTGCTGACTGCTGAGTATATCCATAATTCTGACCCGGTAATCGACAATATCGTTTCGCAGGGATGAAAGATTGGCGATTTTTTCATCGACCTTGGAGATGTGTAGGTCCAGAATTTCAATAAGCTTTGGGGTTATGGTGTGGAAATCCTGTTGGTTGATGTCGTAGTTTTCCGCCAGTTCCTGCATCTCCTTTAATGAGATACCAAGCTCTTTGAGTTTGAGAATGAACTTGAGTCTGAGTATGTCTTCTTTTGTGTAAGTACGGGTGCCGCCGCCCATTCGTTCAGACTTCCCCATAAGGCCGATTTCCTCGTAGTAGCGTATGGTCCGTGTGGTGATGCCGAGTTGTTTTGCGAGTTTGCCTATCTGGACGGACTGTTCTGTGGTGTTTGTTTTCATGCGCTGTACCAGTATGTGACGGTTATGGGGTAAAAAAGGCCCCCATTTATTTGTGCGGGGCAAGTGCTGACCATCTTTAGTTGACCTTTACGTAATCTTCAGGCCAAGATATCACCATTGCCGGTGTGCTGTCAACTGAAATAGTTTGAATGTTTGTTGGCATTGAGCTGTGCATAGAGAGGCAATAAAGAAAATATGTTTTTTATTGACCTTTACGTAAAGAAATTGTATAGAATGTGAGTAAGCTTTGGCCTGCAGTTAAGCCCCCAGGGATGGGATTACAGCATCCCATGAAAAACAACATGCGAAGAATCCTGGGTCGATTAGCTGAGCAATTATGGGGTAGGCAACTTGGTTTGGCTAACCCAGGTATTTGTAACTGCTTGCAGGGGCAGGAGATTCTCACGATCAGACTGGTGCAGCGTATTGGTGATACGTCATACCAGGCTGATTGCGAGAAGATCTGGCACTTTGTGAGCAGTTACCGGAATTGATAATAAATGGAGCAAGATATGGAGTTTACCCGAGAGATTTACTGGAATGTTGGGCACGGATTTCTGACGCTTGGACCCATGTATCTGCTGGTGCTGATGGCTATCAGCGTACTTGCCTATGGTTTTTGGCAGCGTGTCAAAGTCTATAAACAAGGCCGACCTTTGCTGCGTACCGATCAGGCCGGCTCCCGAGCAGTAGATGCGATAAAGACGGCGCTATCGCAAAAAGATGTCACCCGCGTTCGCCTCCCAGGACTCTTTCACGGCCTGTTTTTCTGGGGGTTCTTTCTGCTGTTCATTGGCACCACGCTTATCGTTATTCAAGCGGATTTTACCGACTTGCTTTTCGGCGTAAAGTTTTTAAAGGGTAATTTCTATAAAATATTCTCCATTACTCTCGACCTTGCGGGCCTTGTCGCTATCGTTATGCTCGGTGCGCTGCTGATACGGCGCTATGTCTTTCGACCTGCCGGCTTGGAGACGAAAAAAGATGATGCCTTCATGCATGCGCTGCTGTTAGTCATTCTGAGCACCGGTTTTATCATTGAAGGTTCCAGAATAGCAGTGACCGAGCTTGGTACTCCGCTGGCGCCATGGTCGCCCATAGGACTTTTAGTCGCCAATCTCCTTGCGCCCATGGGAGAAGAATCGCTGCGCGGCCTGCACAAGATCACCTGGTGGTTTCATCTGCTCCTGGTTATGGGCTTTATCGTGTCCATCCCGTTCACCAAACTCCGCCATATTTTCACCACCAGCATCAATCGATTTTTTGACGACCGGGGAGATGTCGGCAAACTTGTCTCCCTCGACCTCGAGGACGAGGAGGCGGAAAGCTTCGGTGCGGTCACCTTGAGTGATTATACCTGGAAGGATATCTTTGATGCCGATGCCTGTACCCTGTGCAAGCGGTGTCAGGACCGTTGCCCCGCCTATGCCACGGACAAGCCGCTTTCGCCGATGAAGATTGTCAATCAGATCGGTGAGCTGGCCTTTAATGACAAAGATAACAAAGAAGATGGCCTGGTGGAGACCTTCGGCAAAGATGCCATCTGGGCATGCACTACCTGCAGGGCATGCCAGGATATCTGCCCCGCCGGCATTGAACATATCAATAAAATCATCGATGTGCGTCGCAACCTGGTCCTGATGGAAGGTGAGTTTCCAGGAGAAGAGGTGATGGCGGCCATGGAACATACCGAAGTCAACGGCAATCCTCTCGGCCTTGGCTATGCCTCGCGCGGTGACTGGGCGGAAGAGCTTAATGTGGCGGTGATGGCGGAAGATTCCGAGGTCGATGTGCTCTATTTTGTGGGCTGTTACGGCTCCTTTGACAAACGCAACATCAAGGTTGCCAAGAGTTTTATTGCTCTGTGTAAAGAGGCCGGTATTAAGGTCGGTATTTTGGGCAAGGAGGAAAAGTGCTGCGGTGAGCCCATGCGCAAGATGGGCAATGAATATCTCTATCAGACCATGGCCATGGAAAATGTCGAGACCATTAAAGGCTATGGCATTACCAAGATCGTGACGACCTGCCCCCATTGTTTTAATACCCTTGCTAAGGATTACAAGGACATGGAGTTGAATGTCGAAGTTGTTCCCCATGCCGTTTTTCTCGATGATCTGGTACGTCAGGGTAGGCTTGTCCTTGAAGGAGGGGATATGTCATGCACCTACCACGACTCCTGTTATCTCGGCAGACATAATGGTATCTACGATGCACCGCGAAATGTCATTTCGGCAATGGGCGGCACCATCGTCGAGATGGAGAAAAACA
>Ga0136557_1001811_pt1 | contig 13103 bp, 19 predicted proteins | sample AntRauTorckE6832_FD_104796 | JGI IMG/M metagenome (GOLD analysis project Ga0136557, IMG submission 104796) | Saline lake microbial communities from Rauer Islands, Antarctica - Metagenome Torckler E6 #832 | ecosystem: Environmental > Aquatic > Non-marine Saline and Alkaline > Saline | place...
GGTCGATGGCGCAGTCCTCGATCCCAATGAGTTTGCGCGTAGCGAGCGTTCACCGTGGAGTGTCGGTCCTTTGATCGGCTATGGAGTGACCCCCGATTTTAACCTCACCCCTTTCGTGGGTGTTGGCGTTTCCTATTCACTGTTTCCTTGAGAGTGAGTGGGGGTTCGCCCCCCTCTTTTCAACAAAACCTTAACTTTAAACTTTAGTACAATGAATGACACACAAAAAGAACGCTTATTAGAACTCGCAGAAGACCTCGAAACAGGTGATCTTGAGTTTGATGAGTTCGATTTCAGCCGGTACAAAAACGATATGGCCTGTGGAACCGTAGGCTGTGCAATTGGACATTATGCGGAGCGATCTCCCGATTGGGTTTTCGATGACCGGCGCAATCCAGTGTTGGTTGAGAATGTCGGCCTTCGACCTTATGCTGATCCAATGGGAGATATCGGTGAACATTTCGGTTTGCCTTACGGTATGGTGGTTGCCATATTCAGTACCTATCATAAAAAAGAGTGGGAAGATCTCGGTTTCAAGTACGATAAAACCGTAGACGATGTACAACCAGAAGACGTAGCAAAATTAATCCGAAAAGCAATAACATTATATGAAGAACAACCAGAACATTTCAATACGAATCCTGAAGAAATTAGTGAGTGAAATTTACTTCGAGGATCTACTAAACGACAGAATAATAACCCAAGAACAATTCGACGACGCATCTTTTCGGAATGTAAATGCACTGACTCAAGACAATTTCGTTGAGGTACAAGTGGAACTATCATCCGGTATCGATACTGACCACACAGTGCATGAAGTAATTTCCGATGCGATTTATAATGTCGTCGGACCTTACGAAGATTTAAACTTCACCGAACCATTAATGAAGTTGGTCAAGTAAATTTTGGTGGCTGACCCTTCAGCCTTTATATTAAAACCTAACCTCAAAAAACCTATAATTTAATGGCTCTAAGTAAAGAAGACCTCATAAATGACATATACAATTACCGCGACTATCTCGCGAAGCAAATTTACTTTCTAATGCTCGAAGATGTAGGCATGTCCCACATCAGCACCCAACGTAGGAAGGATGCGCAACACATCTATGGTGCACTCAAGAATACCATCAACACATTCTTCGAGGACTTTTCCGATGAAGCGACCGACAGAGAACTCGGTGAGATCGGTGCTATCCACCACAACCTCACTAAATCGAAACCTCCAAAAACAATCACAGACCCCATCTAAATGGACCCCTTATACAACATTGATGACACCGCACTCAACGATCTCAACAACCTGATTTCAGGTGATTTTGGAGAGATACTTGAGGATAACGAATACGATAAGATTGAATTCCTACAGCGTCTGGCTACGGATATGGCCAACGATGCAGTTGAGAATGAAGTCTCACTTACCCAACTATACATTTTGGGGAAACACGTCGAAGAGTTCGGCAAGACCTTGAAAGGTGTAGTGAAAAAGGAAGCGATTAAAAACTTCCGGGCACTGGTTGACAACACTGGTGAGAATTCTCACTTCATTTGTGGAAACAAACTTTCACTGACTGAACGTAGTAAAGACGAAGTGATTCCAAATAAGAAACTCAAACGTCTTCAAACAAAAGAAGATGGTATTAAAAAGGCCATCAAAGAAGAACAGAAACGATTGAAAAAGGAAGGCGGAGTCAATAAGAAGACACCTACCTATTCGATATCTATCTCTAAATCATAAACCTCTAAACACCCATACATATATATGTCTGACAAAACAGTTTTTAACGTTCTATACGATATAGACGTACACGAATTCATTAAGGAAAAGAATGGCTTTGATTACCTTCCGTGGGCCAGAGCTTGGAAGTTGGTTAAAGAAAACTTTCCCGAAGCAACCTACGTATACCACCGGTTTGGTGAAGAACAACGTCTGTTTAACTTCATTGAAGGGTACGGTTCCGAAGTTATGGTGTCCGTTACTATCAACGAACAAACGCACACGTCTACCCTACCCATCCTCAATCTCCGAAACGCTCCGGTACTTGATTTCCCTGCCAGTGATGAAGTGAACCGCGCCATCCAACGGTCCTTCACGAAAGCAATTGGTATGCACGGTCTCGGTCTTGGTCTCTACGAAGGCGAAGATGTACCAGACACTGACGGATTTAAACGCAGTGGCTCTTCGAAGAAGAAGTCCACGAAGAAGTCGGGGGGTAGCAGTAAGAAGTCTGGCTCTTCCAAGAAGAAGTCTGGTGGTTCTAAGAAGAAAGGTGGTAGCTCAAAAAAGAAAGCTACATCGACCACCGAGGAATCTGGCACTACATCAAAGTCGACTAAGAAGTCCGGTAGTTCCAAAAAGAAATCCGGAAGTAAGAAAAAGTCGTCAAAAAAGTCACAGTCGTCCGACGACGAATCGGAGAAGAAGTCCACGAAGAAAAAGTCCGGAAGCTCGAAGAAGAAGTCTTCAGGGAGTACGAAAAAATCTTCCAAGAAGAAGTCTTCAGGTTCATCAAAAAAGAAGTCGGGAGGGAAGAAGTCAAAGAAAAAAACGACCGGTTCCTCCAAAAAGAAATCCGGAAGCTCGAAGAAGAGCGTGAAGAAGATGAGTGAGAAACCCTCCGATGCAGAGGAAACCCCACCGTGGGACGGTGACGATGGTTACGATCGTGATGTGGTTGGTTACTTACAAGAAGCGAAGACATCTGCTGAGGTGAGTGAGCGACTGATTGAACTGAGAAAAGAGGCCGACAATCCGGCACAGTTCATGAAAACATATATGAAAGTTGCCAACGAGGTCATCGAAGGTATCGAAGATTAATTAAAACGAGAGGGGGTTGTACCCCTCTCACTAATTCCATCAAATAAAACAAATACAATGTATAAAGACGTAGCGACAGACGATTTAATCGAACAAGAATTCGATCTCGATCAAAGTGCCGATCTCATAGAACATCAGCTTGAAATGGCCAAGATAAGTGGCGACTATGATGAGGAATGGTACTCAAAAGCAAAATACGCTATGCGGTGTAAACGTCGTCAAGTGGGACGTATCAACCGTATTCTCGATCAAAGGACAATCTCAAACACAACTAACTAATATGATACAGGAAGAAACACAAGCGACACAACGCACATTTGACGGACCTTATGGTGAACAACACCTTCGGATCTACGATTATGGCCGTGGCCGACTATTAGAAATCGACCGGTCTCTGGGTAAAAATGAAAATCCAAAAGAATCTGTGTATAATTCAGCAAGTTCACGCTGTTTTGTGCGGGATGGCAGAGTTATCACACAAACGTTACTCTCTAAAGAGATGTTGACGGAACTATCACACTTAATACAATATACCAATGTTCAATTTGAAAGAGCACATCAACAAGAACGAAGAGATCTACAATGGTTTGAAGAAAATTGTCTTGTTGAAAAAGGGTCCGCACAAACTCAACGAACGAGTCACATTGTTCGGTCACAAACGAATTGAGTTCGACCCATTCAACCGCGCCCTTTACAATCATCGTTTCTTCACAGATGAAGAACTGAACCGGCTGAACTTTCTTACTCAGCCGATGTTCATGTCGATGAATTAATCATCATCTTCAGACTCCGAATCTTGAACAGCCTCAACCAATCCTGCAAGACCACCCTTATCGCCAATGTAGAAGTTGTTCTGTTGGTGTTTAGGGAGCGATTTACTACTCTCTTTCTTCCAACCTTCAGCTTCCAGTGCGCGAAGTTCTCCGGCTCTGGTCTTCGAATTGCCAACGGCTTCACCGAGATGTACAAAGTGCAACGACTCTGCATACAACTCTCTTATGGTATCAGCATATTGAATGAAAGGTTCGGAGTTCTTAAACCAATTCCTGACCCTTCCAGTATTGATTCCGGCTTTGAGTGCAGATTGGGTTTTCTTGGGGAACCAACGGATGTATTCAATCATATACCTCTGTTGGTCTTCATCGAGATCGTCCCACCCGTCGATGATGTCCAACGCAATGACATCGCCATCGGGGAATCGTTGTTCGAGTGCGTCTGATTCAGGGTGGAGTTTTTTAATCTTTGTCATAGTCTAATTTAGTTTAACATTCAATTAAAAATACCAAATCCCCTATAATATGCCTAAAGAAAAAGAGACAACTAACAAACGAACCGAGGCGCTCAACCGGCGCAAACGTCCTAAACAGAACACTCTCGGTATGGACGAAGAAGAGTACGAGAAGTACAAAGAAAAGATGGTCAACCGCTATCGAGATGAGTTCGAATCTACAATCCGCGGACTTGCCAGAGAACAGCGTGAAGAAGGTATCACATTATATGCTGACAGGCTACGACGATGGATTGGCTCTGCCGGTGTCCGCATCAAAAGTAAAGGGCAGTCTATCCGTAAAGGGAAAGAGAGGATGAAACAAACAACGATCAATCTCACGGCTGATCAGTTGGACACCCTTTCACAATTTCCAAATAGTAGCGAAATTGCGAGAGTCGCAATGGACATCGTCCTCGGCATTCCCACACAGAGTATGGTGCTTTTTCTCGGTGAAGGTAAGAACGTGATCTTCGTCATCACCGGTAAGATCATTGAGGCGTACATCACCAGTGACCTCACACAATTCGAAGAGCGTACCGTGCAGACGCTTATCAACAAAGCCAAACTACACGGCCCACACTACATCATTAATTTCGCCACCGAAAATGAACTCGATTTCTACGGTGGTCAAAACCTGTATGAATAAATGGAAATATCCAAAAACGACATAAATGTTAAACATCCGGTCCCGACTGACTGGTACTACGCGACAATCACACAGGGTTACTTACACCCTCGGTTAGAAGATCCCGTGCTCGTTCTGTGTCATACGATCGATACCGGAGACTATGCGTATCAGCATGTTCTCAGCTTCTTTAATCTGGAATTGAATAACGGTCAAGCTCGTCTGAAGAAAATGTCAGATGGTATTGAGTTCAATTGGTTTGTGAAGGATGTGTACGATCCCCTGTTCCCTGAACAATTCGTCGCACTCCGGTCACACATCAACGTAGTCCAGAGTCACAATTCGAAGAAAAAGACTATCCGGAATACCATTCTCGAATGGAAGGTTGCGGATATGGAACCGAAATACAACGTAATGAAACCGCGCGATACGTCGGTCTTCAAAAGTAGCGAGAACAAAGGACGACCGGCGCTACCAATTTAACCAATTGCGAACCTCGCAATAACCTCTAAACTCTTAAAATGAAAGTAGATCAAACGATCGAATACAAACGACCTGATCAGATCATGAAGATCTATCAGATGGAACATGTAATCTTCTTCGTCTACTCTTATCGAGGTGTCGAACGAGTCGTATTCTCGAACCCTCACAAGGCCACAGATTACGCTGAGTCGCCTCTAACGAGTGAAGCCGAAGCAGACTACCGTGTTACCATTAACGACGAGGAAATCCAGAATACACCTGAACACTTACGGCAGGATATGATGGACAAACTCGTTGAGGAATATATCCTCGACAACGACGTGAATCAAAACTTCATAAATCCCTACAATAATGACTGATATGGACATAGTTAAAGAACCAAATCACTACCAGACCAACAATCGCGAATCAATTGAAATTATGAAGGATATGTCAACGACTGAAGAGTTTGAAGGCTTCCTGAAACTCACAGCCCATAAATATCTCTACCGATACAACAGTAAGGGTAATGGTATCGAGGACCTTCAGAAAGCGCAACAGTACATTGAGGGTTTAATTAACCTGAAGAAGTACCCTGATTGTGACAATGTGTTCAGGATCAATTACGAAGAGGCACATGTTGCTTTCAATGACTCAGAAAAAGAGTTTGGTGAGGTCTTTCATGAAAGACTCACAGACCTGTTGACAGATCCGCCGGAAGTGTTTGAAGAGTCCCCTGAAACATTGGGTGTCGACGAGAGCAAATTGGAACAGGCTCTTGAAGAGACGAAGGAATTGCAACGGGAAGAGACCGAAACGGAATCCACACCGGAGCACATCCTCATCATCTACGGCAAGGGGTTTACCGATACCCGTAAACGGTTGAAGGAGCTGGACACCGATAAGTACGACAGGGTGTACCTTTCGTGGAGTAGGGATATGGTTAATTCGATATTCTTAGAGAATGCCGATAACTTCGTCCATCTCGAGGGTGTACCTTTCGTGGAGTGAGGATATGGTTCATTCGATCGTAGGTCTTTGTGACCCATCATATGTTGCACCGTTTCCAGTGACATTCTTCTTGATGCCACAGAGGTCTGCGATTTCTTTTAAATACGACATAAAAATTAGCAACAGTACTTATTATGAAACTTAACGAAAGACAAACACAAGCAAGAAAAAGAGTTGGTAAAATATCTACCGCTATACAAGAAGCAATAGATAAAATATGTGAGGAAGAAAATTTTGAGATAACTTACGCTGAAATAAACGCAGCAGTAATTGACGTTTTAAAAAGTAACAACTCTTTTGAATTGCGTGAATTATGGCAACCTTCTGATGAAAGCGATGATGCTTCTTAGTATTGTTGCTAACATATAATATTCGTTACATTCAATTCATAACCTCTAAACCCACTTATACATAATGCTCATTGAACCACGAGACTACCAAGATCGTGCGGTCAGTAAAATCATAGACTCGTACGAAAGAGGCATTAACAGACAACTTTTTGTTAGTGCAACGGGAACTGGAAAAACATATACGGCGACCTTTCTACGAGACAGATTCAAACCGCGTAAACAGTCCATCTTTATGGTGGACCAAATTCAACTTGCTTACCAAGCGAAAGATTCTTTCATCAACGCCGATCCTAACTTAAAAGTCGGGATCGAAATGAATAAATACAAGTCCTCTCCGAAGGACGATGTAATCATCACGTCGGTCCCTACAATTGGACGCGCCGGTTCGAAACGTATCAATAGACTGAACCCAGATAATATCGGTCTGGTTGTTGTAGATGAGGCTCACAAATCGGTGTCCGAATCTTGGATTCGAACGTTGAATTATCTACAGGTTGGACCCGACAATTTCGACAGGGATAAACTCCTTCTCGGAATGACCGCGACTCCAAACCGATCTGATGGCAAACCACTCAAGACACTCTACGATGATATCACTGAAAACTACGATTTACGGTGGGCACTACGTAACGGGTGGTTGACTGATTTTGAGTTCTTCCGTGTCAATACAGAGACAGACATCTCCAATGTTAAGAAGCGTGGTGGTGAGTTCAATCAGAAAGAGTTGGCCAACGCGGTTAACAATGATGAACGTAACGCGCAGATCTTCAAAGCGTATAAGGATTATAGTGACGGCGAACCGGCGATTGTTTTCTGTGCCAGTGTCGATCACGCAAAATACCTCACCGATCTCTTCAACCACAATGGCGTACCCTCTGCGGTAATCCACGCCAACACAAAGAAGTCTGATAAAAAAGAATACATCGAGAAGTACAAGAGTGGTGAAATCAAAGTACTGTTTAACTACGGAACTCTGACCACTGGCTTTGACGCGCCGGACACTGCGACTATCATTCTCGCCCGTCCTATTGGATCTGAACTTTTATTTCAACAGATCATTGGTCGTGGTCTTCGTCCATCAACTGACAGCTTTGTCAATGAGATGGACACAGTAGAAGAACGGAAAATGGGTATGCGTTTCTCGAAGAAACCGTACTGTAAGATCATCGACTTCCACGATGTCACGAAGGACAATAACGTGTGCACCCCTGCGGTACTGTTCGGTCTCCATAAGAACCTCGAACCAAAAGAGGGAGATCGGTTCTTTAAAGATGTTGTTGAGAAACTCGATAAGGTTCAGAAAGAAGAGTCCTTTGATGTCAGTAGAATTGAGAACCTTGAGGATATTGACTTGCAGGTTAAGCGAGCCAAAGCTGATCTCAGTAGCGTGATGAACGTAGCTGATGAGGCCAAACTCCACTCCAATAAGAGTTGGGTCAAGATCGACGAGGACCATTTTGAAATCGCATACAGCGAAGATAAAAAGGTACTATCAGTCGTTAAGAATAAACTCGACCAGTACGAACTCAAAGAGTACGATATGGAGACACAGACAACCAAAACTCTGAACACCTTTGGGTCGCTCTCTGGTGGCCTCAACACAGCAGACAAATACGCCGATGAGACATACGACACCAAGTTCGATGAGATGGAAAAATGGGGTGGTGATGGCGTTACTGCAAAACAGGCCAAACACCTCCGGAATTTTCTCAGATGGAAAGGTTTGAAAGTAGATAAAAATAACCGGTATGAAGATACCGGACAACATCACTTACATTTCGAAGGGGAACTCCTGACGAAAGGTAGTGCCACACTCCTACTCCAAAGACTCTTCAACAATTGAAACTAAGAGAAAAGATACACAACCTTAAATTTGTGAAGCCGTCCATTATGGAACGGCGTTATAAAGTAGAAAGTGACGCGGTATTCACCACACTCATCAACGAATGGTTCCGACTGGACAACCCCCGTTTTTATAACGGGTCAGTCATGACCAACTTCAAAAATGAGATGTTCTACTTTGAGCATTGCGACACTCGGTTCAAACGAGGTAAATATTGTCGTGAGGAATCGATAGCCGGTGTCATTCACGCCCAATCGAAAGACCCACGAAAAGATCAACACATGTCCACCTTTGCACACTGCCACAAGTGGAAGAAACATCTCGACCGGAAAGGATCGGTCAAAGGTGTCGGACCCCACAAGGTCTACAGTCCATACGTGTATGTCGAGTTGGACAGGGACTCACTGGAAGAGGCAATGTTCGATGCGTGGCTCATCGCACGTAACTTCCCCTACCCTCAACACATGCGCTTCTGGCACTCAGGCAACAAGAGCATTCATATAGGCGTGGACTCACGTTTGTTCGGGTCTCCTGTTGGATGGGCGAAAGATATGGCCGGACGCGGTAAATTATATTATAATCTCGCCCATAAAGTCGCCGGTGATCTCCGGCACAACAATGGATTGAGTGATCCTTACTTCGCACCTCGTGATGAGGTTCGGGAAGTTTACAAGGAAACGTTCGGTAGAGATATCGAAGATGGTGAAGGGAAGTTCTTAGAAGCTCGCAAAGAGTTGGAGAACCTTGACCCATCTTTATTCTCCCCCAACTCCTTAATCCGAATGCCATACAGCATCCACGAGAAATCCAATGGTCAGAAAATCGAGGTATCCCTTGACGGCCTGATGAATATGGAACTCGTCCCGTCGACACGGAAGGTTGAAAAGAATCTCCGACCTTTCCTACTCGACTGGTCATTTGAGTGTATGGAAGCGAAAGAACGACCACACACCCGTAAACAGTTCGTTACCGACTCTGGTATGGTAACTGCGGTGTATTCCAAATACATCGAAGGCTTTGCAGAGCGTGATACGAATTCAGACGGGTTTATCTCTGGTCTGTTCAACCCAATGTATAAGGACACTCGCCCCTCTTGTTCAGTTAATTTAACGACTGGTGAGATGCACGACTTTGGTTCTGGTGAGACCTACGATCTTCCCGGTTTTCTCGGAGAGATTAAGGGCATAGGACGAAAGAAAGCTAAAGCAATAATCCAAAAAGAAAACTACGCGGAAATATGAACGACAATGAAACAGAAAAACAAATAACTGAGATATTCATGATTAAAGCATATATAGACAGAAAAATCAAAGAAGGGTTAAAAGAAGAACGGATGGAAGTGGTGGACAATGCAGAACAGATCGTAAAGGATTACGTCGATTCTGAAGAGTTCATCGATACAATTGTAACACGAATCAAAAACAAACAACTATGATCACGCCAACACAAGGATGAGTTTCTTCGGATACTTAAATGAACCTCACGCACCCTTACGGGGGAAGATACCAATGAAAATGATTTTCTGGGATGAGAAAGGTTACATATACCGGTATCACCCAGAGGAAAGAAAATATAACTGTTATGCACAAACTAATTTACCCAATGAAAAAGAAAATAGAAGTTAAACACCCAACCTACCAGACGATAAACTCTGAGTTGTAAAGGTTTTCTCAGGTACGACGAATTATAATTACTACATTACGCACACAGCGTAATACCTCTAAACTCCCAACCCCAACATAATGCACGAATCTATACTCTACGGAGACGATTCGGAAGAGAATATAGTCGCGGTCGAACGCATGAAAGACCGGTCTATGGTTCAGATATACACTCGTGACGGTAACACCATCAACGAGCGTGTTGAACACTCTCCGTTATTCGCTTATGTCAATTCCGAGGACCCTGCATTACGACGTGCAAAGGATGACACAACCACCCTTCACCCGATGCTCGGTAACCTCTACTACGATAGATTATTGACGACTCGCAATACCGGACTTCTTTACAATCTCCGTGATCGATGTAATCATATCAACGTCCCGACAATGGGACATCAATTCTACATAAAGTCTGGTAAGACCCTTTTCAAAGGGATGGACTTTGACGAGACCCACGCCCTTGCGTTTGACATCGAGACCTACACTCATGAAGACTACGAGTTCTCGAATGCCAATCGTAAAAGTGACAAGATTACTATCATAGCGATGTACGACAACCGTGGTTGGTTTCGCATCCTACACGGTATGGATATGTCAGAGCCTACAATGCTCAAAGAGTTCGTCAAAGAGATACACAAACGAGACCCCGACATACTGGTTGGTCACAATGTGTTCAACTTTGATCTCCCTTACATCGAGACGCGCTGTAAACGATTCGACATCGAACTGGCCATAGGCCGGAACGGGTCCGAACCTTACACCTACGAGACCTCAATGAGATTGGCCGATCGCGACCGAGCCTATACCAACTACTTGGTACACGGACGGCATGTGATCGACACTGAGCTTCTCGCTCGACAAGCAGACGTTGTGAAACGTAGCTTCGACAACTACTCCCTCAAGTATCTCGCACAAGTTATTGGTGTTGCTCCTGAAGGCCGGACATACATTGCCGGTGAGGACATCGCTGATACGTGGGATACCGATCCTTACGAACTCATCTCTTACGCCCTCGATGATGTGGTCGAGACCATTGGCCTGTACAACCACTTCGGTAAGGCCACCTATTATTCTACACAGTTCTTCCCGATGGGATATCAAGATGTATTCCGATTAGGTAGTGGTACGAAGATTGACAATATCTTTATGCGCTACTACATGAATCACATGTACAGCTTCTCCCGTCCGGAAAATTCACGTCAGATTTCAGGTGGTTATGCGGATGTATTTAAGTATGGGCTGACACCCGACCATTTGGTCTACGCTGACGTTAAATCTCTCTACCCTACCCTTGCTACCGTTCTGGGCATTCAACCCAAGCGCGACGAACTACGCATGTTCCAAAAGCTACTGAAACTCCTGAAGGCCAAGCGTTACGACGTGAAAGCCAAATCAAAAGAGGACGGTGCTCAACAGGACATGTGGAAAGCGATGGATGGTGCGTACAAGATCCTGCTCAACACAATGAGTTATGGATACCTGTCGTGGAATATGGGAGCATTCAACGATTACGACGAGGCCGAACGCATTACCACTGGTGGTGTGAAGGTCCTCAATCAGATGATCGATCGCACTAAAGATATGGGTGGTTTACCCATCAAATGCGACACCGACGGTATGCTCACTACTGTACCGAAACAATTCGACGATGCAGATGAGTACATCACCGAGATCTCCGACAGCTTCGACAACGATGAAATCATCATCGAGAACGACGGAGAATATAAACAAGCCATCATCTTCGATAAGAAATCCTATGCGATGGAGAATCTTGACGGGTCAGTCACGCTCAAAGGACAGACAGTACGCGGACGCTCTATTGAGCCATTTGGTCGTGATCTCATTACCGACTGTGTACAATCGATTTTCGATGGACGGATGCTGATGCCATTTGCTATGTATGAAGGTATGATCAATATGATCAAGAAACGCCTCATAGGTATCGAGCAGATCGTAGTAAAAGGTAACATCAAAGAGTCACTCGACGACTACCTGCACAGGGTGGAACTTGGGTCTCAGAACGGTGGCCGTAATCCCGATTCACCATACGAACTTGCTCTGAAAGACGACAAAGAGTATGAGGTTGGCGATTACATCAAATACTACGTTAAACAACCCCCAATGGTTATCACTCACTTTCGGAATCGGAAGAAGTTACAGAAACCCAAACTGAAAAAATATGAGTCAGTTGAATTCGCTGATAAGTATGACAACGACCACGATGTCGAATACTATTTGGACCGATTGGATTCACACTTCAAACGTTTCCTACCGGTGTTCGATGTTGAAGAATTCGAACGACACAACATTAAATTAAACACAAAAGATAAACGAAAACTGGACTTATATAAACAGGCCGGTTAAACCTCTAAAACTAATACTTATATGGACTTTAAACTAAGACGTGGAACACTTGTTGACAACCCTGAAATCAAACAACTACAAAATGGCAATATGGCCATCGTCACACTGGCTGAGGATCACTCTAAGCCAATATTTGAAGACGACGAAATAGTTGAATGGGAACGCACCGGTGTTAGCTATTTCGACTGTGTTGCTTTCGGTGAAATGGCCGAAGAACTCTCCTACTTCGAGAAGGGTGAGCATATCGTGGTCACTGACGGCACAATCAAACAGAACAAATGGGAAGACGACGAGGGTGACGTGCATTATGATTATCGCATGTTCATCAACGACTTCGAAGAGTTTGTTCCTGCAAGCGAACGCGAATAATATAATGGGGGCACTACGCCCCCTTTTCTTTTTAAACCTCACTGGTTGTAGTACCAGTGGTTAACTAAACCCAACTTAATGGAACGAGAAGATTTGTTAACTGCGATGCTCAATTTCGTCGACGGACGTTGGAATGAGTTTATATTCGAATCCGAACTCAAAGGGATGGATATCGATAAATTAGAAGAAGAACTAAATAATCTTGAAAAAGAACTTTATGGGTAATATAGAAAAAGTAAATGTAGATCTATTTGACAACGACGAACTCAACGAGATCACCGGTATCATTTATCAGTTTGATGAGGATTACCGTGAGAAGATGAATGAGATCAC
>Ga0136557_1001812_pt1 | contig 13100 bp, 9 predicted proteins | sample AntRauTorckE6832_FD_104796 | JGI IMG/M metagenome (GOLD analysis project Ga0136557, IMG submission 104796) | Saline lake microbial communities from Rauer Islands, Antarctica - Metagenome Torckler E6 #832 | ecosystem: Environmental > Aquatic > Non-marine Saline and Alkaline > Saline | place...
TCCGCGCCACGATCAGCAGCGGCAGCGCAAAGCAGAACCATTGACGCTGCAGGCGCCCGGCTCAGTCAACAAAGCCGTGGTCGATTCGCAAGCCGGCGTGCAGATCAGTCAGCGCTTCAGCCAGGATGTAGTGCTTTTGGGTGAACGTGCGGAAATCGAGGTCATTGTCGAATTCCGTAACCAGGGTAACAGCACGGTCGCAAGCCTTGACCCCGACATCTATTTTATCCTGGAAGATGCCGAGCTGGTCAGCGCGCCGGCCTGTCGTCGGTTGATCACCCCGTCGTCACAACCCGTTCTCAGTTGCCAGCTTAGCGGCGAGCTGGCCCCCGGCGGCATTCGCGCGTTCAGTTATATCGTCAGGGTCGGGCCACGAACCGAGGTTGGCCGGGTGGCCAGCACGGTGGTAATGGGTAATGTCCGCAGTGATGCCTCCATCAATGTCGTCAATGATATTGTTGGCAGCGGAGCACCAGGCAGCATCAGCCCCTTTAATCAGCAATTGGCCAGGCACAGCCATATAGACCGGCTGGGTAATGTGGTCATTGATGTCATGGCACTGTATACCCCCGATGCGCAGTCCGTTTACGGTATTCATACGGCGACGCGTATCAATCAGTTGATCAGCGTGGCAAACCAGACCTTCCATGACAGCGGCATCGCAATCACCCTGCGTCCGGTCCATCATGGCCGTGTCGAGTACCCGGCAGCGCAGGCCGACATGCATACCATGCTGCAACAATTGACCTATGGTGAACACGCGGCGTTTGCCGGTGTGGCCGCGCTGCGAGAGCGCTACGGTGCCGACCTGGTTGTGGTGTTTCGGCCGCTGGCGGCGCAAAGCGCGATGTGCGGCCTGGCCAATCTGGGCGGTTATCGCACCAATGGCGACCTGACCGCCTTTGATGATCGCGATTATGCGTTTTCGCTGGCAGCCATCGATTGCCCGGTCAGCAGCGTACTGGCGCACGAGCTGGGCCACAATATGGGGCTGACGCATTCGCATCGTGAGGACGGCGGCGGTGGCACGTTCAGCTTTGCGACCGGGCACGGCGTTGACCACAGCTTTGTCACCGTGATGGCCAATCCCAAAGCTTTCAGCGCCAGCCAGCGCACCCCTGTGTTTTCCAGTCCCGATCTGGACTGCGCCGGTCTGCCTTGTGGTGTCGATCATCAGGACCTGCGTTATGGCGCCGATGCGGTCAGGGCGCTTAATCTGGTGCGCTTCCAGGTTGCCGGTTTCATGCCGACAAGGGTAGCCAGCCATACTGGCAGACGTGTTGGCTCGATTGATGGCAGCCCGAGCGAGGCCTACATCGCCATGTCTGCCACTACCGACAAAGGCTTGAGCAACGCAAGTTCGGTGACCTTGTCGCAGGCCATGGATATCAGCGCCGAGTTTTACATTGCCCCGTCCCATGTCGGCCAGCGTGGCCACTTTCATGTGCTGGCGGATTTGAACAGTGCCGGCCTGGGTTTTGTTCAGCTCAATGATCGCGGTGAGGTGTTCGACTGGAACGGTGAGGTCGACAATCTGGTGGCCTTCAATGCTGCCGGGCCGTTGAATGCTGTTGAGTATCTGCGCATTCTGACTGACTTCAAACCCCTGCCCGAACTTGCCGGCTCGCCGATTGTCCTTTTTGTCGCCTATCGTCTGGTGGAATCAGGCGAGTTGATCTATACCCTGGAACCTATGGTTGTTGACGTCAGATCGTCGCCCTAATCAACAATCGCCCGCCGCAGTCCCCGTGTTATACTCGCCAGTGACTGGATTCGCATAGCCGCGAACCAGTGTCTGGCAGCCGTTGGGATGCAAAGTTATGGCGACATTTAAACAAATAGGCCTGGTTGGACGACCTGGGCATGCCGGTGTTGTGGATACATTGGAGCGGCTCATCGAATTTCTGCAGTCGCGCAATATGGATATTATTCTGGAGCACAGCACCGCCGAGCTTGTGCCAAAACATTGCCTGCCCGTCTGCAAGCGCCACGAGCTGGGCGCAGAAAGCGATCTGGTGATTGTAGTAGGTGGCGATGGCAGTATGCTTAACGCGGCCCGGGTCCTGGTCGACCATGATGTGCCGGTGCTGGGGATCAACAGGGGGCGGCTGGGGTTTCTGACCGATATTCGCCCCGACGAAATCGAAGCCACCCTGGGTGTGGTGTTAGACGGCAGCTATCATGAAGAGTCCCGCTTCATGCTGGAGTTTGCAGTGAAGCGCGACGGTGATCTGCTGCCTGGCGGGACGGCGTTGAATGATGTGGTGCTGCATCCGGGCACGGCGGCGCAGATGATAGAATTTGAATTGTTTATCGCCGGTCAGTTTGTCAACTCCCAGCAGTCTGATGGCTTGATCGTGGCAACGCCAACCGGTTCTACGGCGTATTCGCTGTCTGCCGGTGGACCGATTATGCACCCCAGTCTGAACGCGCTGGTGCTGGTGCCCATGTACCCGCATACCCTGAGCAGCCGACCCCTGGTGGTCGATGCGGATAACGAAATCCGCATTGCGGTGGTCAATCAGCGGGCCATTTCGCCGCTGGTCAGCTGTGATGGGGCAGTGCGGTTTCACACCGAACCGGGCGACGAAATTATCATCCGTAAAAAAGCCCGCCCGCTTCGTCTGATTCATCCGCTGGATTATAATTACTTCGAAGTGTGCCGCAGCAAGCTGGGCTGGGGCAACCGTTTGGTCAGAGACGATGCATAGAGCTGTTGTTGTTGATGCTACCCTGGATCTGCGCCCGTTCGTTCGTTACCTGCAGTCCCGCACCGTGGCGCACCACATCACCGAGGAGTCGGGTAAACTGGTGGTGTGGACACGCTCAGAGCCTGAGGCCGAGCTTGTTGAGGGCCTGTTTGCGCAGTGGCGGGCCGGTGATCTTGATATTCCCCTGAGCCCGGCCGGCGCTGGCGCGGTGCCGATGTTTGCCGGCAAAACGTTGCTGCAGAACCTGTTGGGTGCGGCCTGGCAAGCGCCTGTCAGTATGTTGTTGATTGCGGTTTGCCTGCTGGTTGCCCTGATCAGCAATCTGGGCGCTGACCCTGTGGCCGTGCGTGGTCTGTTTTTCCCGGATTTACGGCAGGCCGGTTTGCTGGATTCGCCGTTGATTTTTGTGCGCACAATGACGCCCGCGTTGCTGCACTTCGGCCCCGTGCACCTGGTGTTTAACCTGTTATGGCTTTGGTATTTCGGCCGCATGATCGAGCCGGTGCTGCGTTGGTGGCGCTACCTCGCTCTGGTTTTGCTGACTGCCTTCGGCGGCAACATGGCGCAGTACCTGTGGTCGGGTAACGGCATGTTTGGTGGCATGTCCGGCGTGGTCTATGGCCTGATTGGTTTCATCTGGATGTGGCAGACGCTGCAGCCCCGGTCTGCGCTGCGTCTGCCAACCGCCATGATCATGGTGTTTCTGGTCGCGCTGGTGTTGATGGGGGTGCTGGCATCGTCAATGATTGCCACGGCAGCCCATCTGGGTGGCCTGCTCAGCGGCATGCTGGTGGGTGTTGTGTTTGCGATTTGGCTTCGACACAAATGAGAGGGTGTTATGTCTGACAAAAGTATCGAGTCCTTGCAGGATATCCTGGCGATCATGGATCCTGAGGTGCACATGAATCTGAAAACAGCAGTGGAGCTCGGGCGCTGGCAGGATGGACGCAAACTCAGCCCGGAGCAACTGGAATACTGCCTGCAGGCCATCATTGCCTACGAACAGGAATTTCTGCCGGAACAGCAACGTGTCGGTTACATTGATCGCACAGGCCTGAAAAAAAACCGGCCCGAAGCAAACCAGGCGCCTGAAGGTCCGGCTGATGGTCATGACCAGGTCATGCCCATTAATGTGATCAAACACTGAATCGACCCCAATGCGGGTGCCCGTCGATCGGCGCTGGCCCCACACAGGAGATAATAAGGGATGGATGTTCTGGCCCATGGCCTGATGCGTAAAATGCACAGTCGACTTGAGGCGCCGGTGGACTATCGGCTGCCATTAGCGGATTCAAAAACGCCGATGAACGCATTGCTGGGCAAAACCGTCAGGCTGCGATACACCGGTCAGATTCAGTGTGTGCATTGCGGTCGCAATACCAACAAGAGTTTTAATTCCGGGTATTGTTATCCCTGTTTCCAGTCGCTGGCGCAATGCGACAGCTGCATCATCCATCCGGAGAAGTGCCACTATGATCAAGGTACCTGCCGGGAGCCGGCCTGGGGTGAGGCGTTCTGTATGCAGGACCATATCATCTACCTTGCCAATTCTTCTGGCATCAAGGTCGGCATTACCCGGGCCACCCAGGTTCCCACGCGCTGGGTGGATCAGGGGGCCGTGCAGGCCTTGCCCATTGTCAGGGTTCGAAGTCGTTTACAGAGCGGTGCGCTTGAGGTGATGTTCAGACAGCATGTCGCCGATAAAACAAATTGGCGCGATATGCTGCGCGAAGGTGACCAGGTCGTTGATCTGGCGGCCGAAAAAGCACGGCTGCTGGCGCTGTGTAATGATGATCTGCAAGAGATGATCCAGCGCTTCGGTTTTCACGCCATCAGCGTGTTGAACGTTGTTGATCCGATTGTCATCACCTACCCGGTACAAGGTTATCCGGACAAAATCGCTTCCTATAATTTCGATAAAAATCCACTGGTGGAGGGCACGTTGCTCGGCATCAAGGGGCAGTATCTTATGTTTGATGGCGGCGTGATCAATGTCCGCCGTTACGCCGGTTACCACGTAGAATTGAGCAGTTCCTAGAACATGCACTCTGAGAGGTAAAAAAGACTATGCGCGACGCACAGGCAAGGACCATTTTTCTTAAAGATTATCAAGTACCCGCTTTTCTGATCGAAAAAACAGAGCTGCATTTTGAGCTGGATGAAACCCAGACCCGGGTGACCTCCCGGCTGTTGATTCGCCGCAATCCGGAGCTGCTGGGCAATGACCAGGATACGCTGCGCCTTGATGGCCAGGATATGGAACTGGTATCGCTGCGCATTGATGGCAAGGAACTGGCCGCGGCTGATTATGAGGTTGCTGAGGAGTCACTGACCATTAAAACCGTGTCGTCGTTTGCTGGTGATCTGGTCGATGAGGGTTTCCTGCTTGAGTGTGTCACGTTAATAAAACCGCAGGAAAATACCAGCCTGGAGGGTTTGTACAAGTCACGTACGATGTTCTGTACCCAGTGCGAGGCAGAAGGCTTTCGCAAGATTACCTACTACCTGGACAGGCCTGACGTAATGTCAGTGTTCACCACCACCATTGTGGCCGATAAACAGAAATACCCGGTGTTGTTGTCCAATGGCAACGACATTGCTCATGGTGATCTCGACGATGGTCGGCACTGGGTGAGCTGGGAAGATCCGTTCCGTAAACCCTGCTATCTGTTCGCCCTGGTGGCAGGTGATCTTAAGCATATCGAGGACAAATTTACCACCTGCACGCAGCGTGATATTACCCTGCGCATATTTGTTGAGGAAAAAGACCTGGACAAATGCGATCACGCCATGGACTCGCTGAAGCATGCCATGCGCTGGGACGAAGAGGTTTATGGTCGGGAGTACGATCTGGATATCTTCATGATTGTGGCGGTCGACGACTTCAATATGGGCGCGATGGAAAACAAGGGCCTGAATATTTTCAACACCTCCTGTGTACTTGCCAACCCGACAACAACAACGGATCTGGCCTTTCAGCGTGTAGAATCGGTGGTTGCGCATGAGTATTTCCATAACTGGTCGGGTAATCGGGTAACCTGTCGCGACTGGTTCCAGCTCAGCCTGAAGGAAGGTTTCACAGTTTTCCGGGATTCCGGGTTCTCTGCGGACATGGGTTCGTCCACTGTCAAGCGCGTGGAAGATGTCAGCTTCTTGCGCACTGCGCAGTTCGCTGAGGATGCCGGTCCGATGGCGCATCCGGTGCGACCTGACTCCTACATGGAAATATCGAATTTTTACACGCTGACGATTTATGAAAAAGGCGCCGAAGTGGTGCGTATGATTCGTGAGCTGCTTGGCCCGGAGAACTTCCGTTTGGGTTCGGATCTTTATTTTGAGCGTCATGACGGACAGGCGGTGACAACCGAGGACTTTGTAAGTGCGATGGAAGACGCCAGTGGCATCGATCTGACCCAGTTCCGGCACTGGTACACACAGGCCGGCACGCCGCAACTCAAGGTTAGCGAGAATTACGATGCCGCTGCACAAACCTACGAAATCCTGATCCGGCAGTCCTGTCCACCTACACCGGAACTATCCCACAAACAGCCGTTTCATATCCCGCTGCGTATGGGTCTTCTGGATGCCGATGGCAAGGACCTGCCCTTGCTGCTTGACGGCGACCCGTCGCAGCCTTCGGCTGGGCACGCGGCGCCAACCGAACGCGTGTTGGATGTGACACGCGAGGTACAGAGTTTTGTGTTCAAGGGTGTGCGCAGCAAACCTGTGCCTTCGCTGCTGCGCGGTTTTTCGGCGCCAGTGAAACTGCAGTTTGATTACTCGCGTGATGACCTTCTGTTTCTGATGACACGTGACAGCGATGGCTTCAACCGATGGAGTGCCGCGCAGGATCTGGCGGTGGCCGTTATTCAGGAAATGCTTCTCGAATATCAGCAAGAGCATCAGGCAGGACAAAAACCGGCGATTGATGCCCGGTTGATCAACGCCTTCGGTGATGTGCTGCAAAGTGCAGTGGCCGATGCACGTGGCGCGGGCAAACTGGATCAGGCAATGCTGGCGCAATTGTTGAATTTGCCTTCAGAAGCCTACCTTGGCGAGCTGGCCGCCGAAATCGACGTTGACGGCATTCATGCCGTACGCGAAATTCTGGCCGATACGCTGGCAACCACACATGCGTCGGCATTTGCCGACCTGTATGCGTTGTGTCAGTCTGATGCACCCTACAAGCCCGATGCTGCCAGCATTGCCAGACGAGCGCTGAAGAACTGCTGTCTGGCTTACCTGGCGCGCACACAGGAAACGAGCTGGCTTGAGGGGTGTTTGCGGCAGTTCAACGAGGCGGGCAACATGACCGATGTTGATGCGGCACTGCGACTGCTGATCAACAGCCAGGCACTCGCCGCAGAGCCATTGCGCACACAAGCGCTGGCCGGGTTCTATCAGCGCTGGCAGCATGAATCACTGGTGGTCAATCAGTGGTTCAGCGTGCAGGCAATTGCGTCGCGCCCGGGCACGTTGAAGCAGGTCAAGGCGTTGATGGAGCATGAGGCCTTTGATATCCGGAATCCGAACAAGGTGCGGGCATTGATCAGTGCATTCTGTAACACGAATGCGGTGAACTTCCACGACCTCAGTGGTGAGGGGTATTCCTTCCTCGCCGACCAGGTCATCACCCTGAACCGGCTGAACCCCCAGATAGCCGCGCGCCTGTTGACGCCACTGACGCGCTGGAAGAAATACAACCCGGCACGTCAGCAGATGATGAAGGCCGAGCTGGAGCGAATCCAGGCTGACCCTGAGCTGTCCAGGGATGTTTACGAGGTGGTAAGCAAAAGCCTGGGTTAAAGGGTTAAAGGGGCGTTAAAGGGGACGGAGGCGTTTAGCAAAGCTAAACGCCTCCGTCCCCTTTAACGCTTAGGTGTAATTCGCAGGATCCGGTCCGGTTGCTCACGATGGCTGGCCGTCATCTGGCGACCGTCATGGTTGCTGGTACCCACGTACAAGGCGCCATCGGGACCCGTTGCCAGCGCGCGCAGGCGACCGTAAACACTGTTGCCTTCGCCATCGTTGAACCAGCGCTCCATGTGCGTGGGCCTGGTTGCGTCAGCTGGGTCTTCGAAGCGAATGCGCATCAGATTTTGTCTGTCCTGTGGCTGGAACCCCAGTACGGATACAAAAAGATCGTTCTTTAATTCTGGCATCAACTCGCCGGTATAGAACATGACATCACCGGGTGGCGATGACGGCACAAAGCTCAGGATCGGGTCAACATAGTCCGGCGAGCCAATGGCGCCGACCATAATGGGCCAGCCATGGTGACGGCCGCCTTCCAGAACGATGATGCGGTCATGCGCCATTAATTGATCTTCACCAGTAGGCCCGTGATCGCCAGCAAACAGATTGCCGGTACCCGGTTGCCAGGTCAGGCCATGCGGATTGCGCATGCCATGCGCCCAGATCGGATTGCCAGACCAGGGGTTATCCGCCGGCACGTCGCCCTCGGGCGTGATGCGCAGGACGGCACCGGAAAGATCTCCCAGGTCATTGGAGCGCTGTCGTTCAAAGGCATCACCGGTGGCCACGTACAACATGCCATCTGCGCCGAACTGCAGTGTGCCACCGCTATGGCTGCCGCCGCGTGCCTGCGCGGCCAGCTCATCATACAGGATGGTTTCTGCACCGGCGCGGCCATCGCGTTCGGTAAAGTAACTGATGCGGTTGTACGGACCTTCATCGCTCATGTAGGTATACATGACATAGACCCGGGGGTCTGCGGGATAGTCGGGGTGAAAGGCCAGACCGGTCAGCCCGCTTTCGCCCTGAAAGAATATGCGTGACTCAATCGACAGCCATGGTTGCGGATCCATCACGCCCCCGGCGGAGATGATACGCACCCGTCCGGGCCGCTCGGTGACAAACATTCTGCCGTCCGGGGCAAACTTGATACTCCACACGACCTGCAGGTCAGTGGCGAACTCCTCCACCTCATAACCTGCTGGCGAGATCATCCATTCGTTCTGCGGCATGGGTGGCAGCTCGCCACGAATAATTTCGTCCTGAGCCAGCACTGATAACGAAGAAAGCGTCAGCAAGGCGCTGAATCCAGTGCTGACAATTGTCTTTTTTAAATATACGTTCCAGTTTTTCATGGTGACATCCCGGTGCGTGAAAGTGCAGATTCCCGTTTGGCTCAAGTATAGGGGGACAGCTCCAAGGCGTCACCTCACTTTGGCGCGCCGATGCGGCGCTGCATCCCGTTATCGATTCAGTTGGCATTAAGTTAAGACATGTTTCAGTGGCACTGGTTGAGTTGGTGAATTTTACCAACAGGTGGTGGTCGATGACACTAACCGGTGATTGGCGGTGTCTTGATTTTTGTATAGTTTTTAAAAAATACAATTAAATCAATCATTTGTCGATTTTTTTTGTATTGGCACGGAAGCTGCTATGACCTGAAGGGACAGTGTGGCATATGCCATCAAGAGGGCGGCGGGCACAGTGGCCTGGCGAAGCCTCAAATAAAAGGCGGAGCGTCTGACAAAGGGCGGGGCCTCTAACAACAACAGGAGAAAAAAAGCATGATCAGATTTATTGGACTAATACTGGTGGCAGCTAGCATGACTGGCTGTCTGTTTGTGGTCGATTCGCGCGAGAGTATTGGTGATCAGCAATGGAGCCGTGCGGAGGTTGATCGCGTGGAGACCGGCAGTACCAGTGCGGCTTGGGTGCGCAGCAATTTTGGCAGCCCGGATCGCATCAGCACTTATGACGATGGCATGGAAGTGTGGCGGTATCGCAACACGTCGGAGTCGGAATCGGAGATTGGTTTGTTTCTGCTGTTCAACATCAATATCGAGCGTGAATCTGCGGAGACGCTGGCGCTGGAGATACGGGATGGGGTGGTGACGGATTATTGGGTAGAGAAGCGTTAAGGAACTCACCTTTTGTGTCGGGGGATGCTGCACGTTCCCCGGCATTTTTTTAGTTATGCGCTGTTTTTTGAGAGCGGGCCGGGTGTCGGAGGGACACTGTGAACCGACCATCTTCTTTCCCCCACACCCGGCGGGGCGGAACTCAACCTCGCAGCTGCGCTGCTCGGGATTCGAACAGTCCTCCCGCTGATCGGGTGTGGGGGAAAAGAAGAAAACATGGCCTGATTGGTTCCCAGCGTTCCCTCCGACCCCCGGCCCTTGTGGCAGTCCGCAGCACTATCTACCCACCACCCGGGCCGCTCTCGGCAACTACCTAAAAATCAACCGTCAGGCGACATCAGCGATATTGGTCACCGGAATCGCTTTCTGGCGCTCGGCCGCTTCCATGTAGGACTTGATCTCATTGAAGTTCAAGTACCGGTAGATGTTATCCGACATGGTTTTCACGTTACCCATATACGACATGTACTCATCCATGGTCGGGATCTTGCCCAGCGCCGAGGCCACCGCCGCCAGTTCCGAGGAGGCCAGGTAGACATTGGCACCGTCGCCCAGGCGGTTGGGGAAGTTGCGCGTGGAGGTTGAAATCACCGTGGATCTGGGCGCCACGCGGGCCTGGTTGCCCATGCACAGCGAGCAGCCGGGCATTTCGGTGCGTGCACCGGCAACACCAAAGACACTGTAGATGCCTTCTTCCGTCAGCTGATGCTGGTCCATTTTGGTCGGTGGTGAAATCCACAGGCGGGTGGGCAGGGTGCCTTTTACCTGTTTCAGGACTTCACTGGCCGCGCGGAAATGACCAATGTTGGTCATGCACGAGCCGATGAACACCTCGTCAATTTTGGTGCCCTGAACGTCACCCAGCGTTTTAACATCGTCCGGATCATTCGGGCAGGCCAGCAACGGCTCCTTGATTTCGTTCAGATCGATTTCGATGATCTTGTGGTACTCGGCGTCAGCGTCCGGTTCCATCAGTTGTGGATCTTCCAGCCAGGCTTCCATGGCGCGGGCGCGGCGTTCCAGCGTGCGGGCATCGCCGTAGCCTTCGCTGATCATCCAGCGCAGCAGGGCAATGTTGGACTTGAAGTATTCAATGATCGGATCTTTGCCCAGGCGGATGGTACAACCGGCGGCGGAGCGCTCGGCCGAGGCATCAGACAGCTCAAATGCCTGTTCCACTTTCAGATCTGGCAGGCCTTCAATCTCCAGGATGCGACCGGAAAAGATGTTCTTTTTGCCTTTTTTTGCCACCGTCAGATCACCGGATTGCAGCGCCGCGAAAGGGATGGCGTTAACCAGATCACGCAGGGTAATGCCCGGCTGCATGTCACCTTTGAAACGCACCAGGACTGACTCGGGCATATCCAGCGGCATCACGCCGGTTGCGGCGGCGAACGCCACCAGGCCGGAACCGGCCGGGAAGGAGATGCCCAGCGGGAAGCGGGTGTGGGAATCACCACCGGTGCCGACCGTATCAGGCAGCAGCATGCGGTTCAGCCAACTGTGAATGATACCGTCGCCCGGGCGCAGTGCGACACCGCCGCGGGTCTGGATAAAGTCGGGCAGGGTATGCTGGGTGTCGATGTCCACCGGCTTGGGGTAGGCGGCGGTGTGACAGAAGGACTGCATCACCAGGTCGGCGGAGAAGCCCAGGCAGGCCAGATCTTTCAGCTCGTCGCGGGTCATCGGACCGGTGGTGTCCTGTGAGCCCACCGTGGTCATTTTTGGTTCGCAGTAGCTGCCCGGGCGCACGCCCTTGACGCCACAGGCCTTGCCAACCATCTTTTGCGCCAGGGTGAAGCCGTTGTCGCTGTCGGCCACCTGGAACGGAATGCGAAACACCGTCGAGTGCGGCAGACCCAGCGAGGCGCGTGCCTTGTCGGTCAGGCCACGGCCGATGATCAGGGGAATACGGCCGCCGGCGCGCACTTCATCGAGCAACACATCGGTTTTCAATTCAAAGTCGCAAACCAGTTTATCAGTGCCGTGAGCCAGCACTTTGCCCTCGTACGGGTAGATGTCGATGACATCACCGGTGTTCATGTTCTCCACATCACACTCAATGGGCAGGGCGCCGGCATCTTCCATGGTGTTGAAGAAGATCGGTGCGATTTTGCTGCCGATGCAGATACCCGCGTCACGCTTGTTGGGGATATGGGGTATATCATTGCCGATATTCCACAGCACGGAGTTGGTGGCCGATTTGCGTGACGAACCAGTACCCATGACGTCGCCGACCATGGCCACTGGGTGGCCTTTTTTCTTCAGTTCGGCGATTTGCTCGGCAGCATTGGTGACGCCCTCGCGCGGCATCTTGTACATGGCCAGTGCGTGCAGGGGGATATCGGGCCGCGACCAGGCATCGGGTGCCGGTGACAGATCGTCGGTGTTAGTTTCACCGGGTACCTTGTAGACGGTTGCCGTCAGCTTCGTTGGTACTTCCTCGCGGTTGAGGAACCACTCCGCGTCAGCCCAGGACTGCATCAGTTCTTTGGCATTGTTGTTGCCGGCTTTGATTTTTTCTTCCACATCGTGGAAAGCATCAAACATCAACAGGGTATGCTTGAGCTCTTCGGCGGCGGCGGCGCCCAGGTCCCTGTCATCCAGCAGGTTCACCAGCGTGGTGATGTTGTAACCGCCCAGCATGGTGCCCAGCAGTTTGATGGCATGTTTGTTATCGATCAGGGGGCTGTTAACCTCGCCTTTGGCAACGGCTGACAGAAAGCCGGCTTTGACGTATGCGGCTTCATCAACACCAGCAGGCACGCGATTGGTGATCAGGTCCAGAACGAACTCTTCGTCGCCGGCGGGTGGGTTTTTGAGCAGTTCTATCAGCTCGGCAACCTGCGCTGCGTCCAGTGGTTTGGGTACAATGCCCAGTTCAGCCCGTTCGGCCACATGCTTGCGATATGCTTCTAACACAGTAATCCCCTTCAGGTTCGGTAATGATGAAAGAATCGGGTAAGCGGTGAAAAATGGGTGGTGATTTTAGTGTAAAATGGTAGAAATTTCCAGTAACAACGAGAGACAAGATATGGATACAGCACCGGTGAAAACGCCGTGCATTGGAATTTGCTCGACCACCTCGTTCGGAGATCCCATCTGCCGCGGCTGCAAGCGCTTTGCGTTTGAAGTGATTGACTGGAACGCCTACAGCGATGAGCAGAAACGTGCGGTGCTGCTTCGCCTCGAGGCGCTGGTGCAGCCCATTGTGGAGGCTCGATTCATCATCCGCTCCAGCCAGACGTTGGCGGCAGGCCTCAAACGTCAGTCCGTGCCCTGCAATCCGGACATGTCGCCGGCCAGCTGGCTGCACAGTCTGCTGAAAAAACGTCACCGCCAGATTCAGGATTTGTCCGGATTCGGAGTGGAGATCCGCGAGCAGTGGCAGCACCTGTCACTGGCCGAGCTGTCCGAGGATATGTATGTGCAGCTGCTGCGTTTGTGCGAGGCACACCAGATTCGCTATTTCCCGGAATTGTCGTCTTCCTGAGCA